>Ga0265293_10000722_pt1 | contig 76382 bp, 64 predicted proteins | sample Munlanlewell138R_FD_192505 | JGI IMG/M metagenome (GOLD analysis project Ga0265293, IMG submission 192505) | Leachate microbial communities from a municipal landfill in Southern Ontario, Canada - Leachate well 138R | ecosystem: Engineered > Solid waste > Landfill > Unclassified | place: Canada... | reverse complement strand
ATACTTGGCATTCTGAAAGGCGGCAAATTTTTTTTCAAACTCTTTTACTCTTTCTCCATACCACCATTTTCCGCTTTCAAAAGTTTCTAAAAGGTTCTTTCTCTCTTCATCGCCTACCACTGGCCAGGATGGCCAAGATTTTTTCATCGTATTTCTTACTGGAATTCCTCCATTAAGAGCTAATCTTTTCACATCTCCTCCTATATAAAAATTTGTTATATGCGAAACAGAAAGAAACGAACCTTTCTTTTTTATTTCTAAAATCTCTACATATTAAGGTTTAAGCGGAGAGGCGTTTGGTCTCCAGAACTGTTCCATTGGAAGATTCAATCCAGTGGCAACCTCCCATGCGACTTTTCCCTCGTCTAAGACATTTATATTATGCGCATCGGATCCTACAGAAAAAAGCGCGCCTTCCTCTGCAACAAGCGAAAGCCACCGCAGGTATTCCTGTTTGAATGCTTCGGAATATGCGGAATTGGTAAAAATTGCAGAGGCGTTGATTTCAATGGCGGTATTACTTTCTTTAGCGGCCTTGCCAAGTTCTCGCGCGTATGAATCAGGCACTGCCGACATTGAATCAAACCAGGGCCATCCATACGGTTCAAACATTCTAAGTGAAAACCAGTATGGATGAACCAAAACATCTAACAAAGGATCTGCACAGGCCTTCATATGGTGCCGATGCTGAATATCAACAAGTTTTTTAAGGTCATACTCTTCCAAAAAAAGAGCGTGAATCCCGCCTATCGCAAACTGAAAACCATACTCGTCCCGAATCTCTTCGCTGTATACAAAGTTACTGTCGCACTCTGGAAAGTTAAGTTCCACCCCAAAGTATATCTCGGGACAAGGTCCTTCCAATGCTTGAATATCCTTAAGAATGGGGCGGTGTAAAGGAAGGCGGTCAATGGAGTTCAGATGGTCGGTAATTCCTATTGCCTTGACTCCAAGGGATGAACATCTCTCTACAATGGCAGGAATCTCCATTGTCTTGTCGGCACAGCCAAGGTATAGGGTATGGATATGAAAATCGTTGGGGGGACAGACAGCCATTTTTCCTCCTTTTAGTGTAAGGTTTTGTCTGTACTGTATAGGTCTTTCATAATACTACACAAGCATTCTTCTCGCAAAAAAAAGGCGACAAAATTACTCTGAAGAAAAAACCTCTTTTACATGGATATGCACTTCGCGCGCAAGCTTTCCAATAGCGGAATATCCCCCTTCATCCGCGGCCTCTGCTAACAATGCCAATCCAGGAAGAATAAATTGCCGGTACCATACAAGTCCATCTTCCTGCCAGAGTTTTCCATAGGCGCCAAGAGCCTGAAAAAGCCGCTGTACAGCGGCAGAATAGTAGATATAGTCTGAAGGCGGAGTTCCGCCAAACCGCCGAACCGTCTTCTGATAGATTTTCCATAGCGATATGCGAAGTGTTCGGGAATAACTCCGATAGGGATCAAAAAGAAGAGATCCAATATCATAGGCCGCACTTCCAAGACGCATTCCTTGAAAATCAATAAACCAAGGAATTCCTTTCACCACCATAATATTGGCACTTTGAAGGTCGCGATGAATGGGAAGAAGGGGTTCTGAAAGAAGGCTATCCCGCAAGGCACAATATTCCCGCGCCACAGGGATCCACATAGATTGCCGGTTCAAGAGACGAACAAGGATATGTTCCCGGAAATAATCTCGCTCCCAGTCATAAAGGCCTTTGGTAAAACCTTGCTGAAAGGGAACTTCCCTAAGACGCGCGGCAGTATCGCCAAAGAGATGCAAACGGGCAATCTGTTGGATTGTTTTTTTGAGGATTCTTTCTGTTTCTTCCTGATTACAGATTCTTTGAAGGGTTATGTCTCCAAGGTCTTGGGCAAGATATTCGCCGACATCGCAAAGATGAAGGTAGATCTCGGGAACATGAATGGAAAGGGAACGAAGAAATTCCGAAAGTGCGGTGAATGCCGCGTTTTCTCTTTTCTGATGACTGTACAGACACCATATTAAAGAGCCTTCTTCTGTGCGTATACGAAAATATTTTCTTCCGCTTCCTTGAACACGCAAGGGTGAAATAGAAACATCTTCTGCTTTTTTTCCAAGGAAGCTCCACACACGGGGATCAGGACTGTCCCTGCAAACCTTCCCAAAAGGAGCAGAAATTTTTTTTCTGGAAAATACCGCGTCAGAATAGAGAGAAGGTTTTTTGAACGAAACTCCATCCCAAACCACTGCATTGTGAAGATGGCTTCCCGCGGGAACAGTAAGGTTCTTCCCAAGACCAAGGCCGCCTGTACAGCGTACTCCCATCTGTTCAAGATGCGCCCGGCGCCGCGCCTGTTCTGCTTGCGCTTCCTGCAAACAATGGTTCCGGCGTATGCCAAAATCAGCAATCTCTCCATGGGCGCGAAGATATTCTTCCTGCCTGCCAAGGTCCGCCCAATAGGACTTTTTTAGAGAGAGAGAGAGACCAAAAACAGGAAGATCCTTTTCAATCGCGCGTTCATAGGCTTCAATAATAGTACAGGGATCTTCTTTAGGAAGAAGGTTAAGCAGATCGCGACGAAAAATATGAACTCCGGTAAAGGTATATCTGCCCTTGCCTTCCTCGGTCCGAAATACCTTTATCCGGTTATCACGCCCCATTAATACAGTACAAGGACCTTTGTTATAAAGAAGAAAGGTGGTAACCGCGGCCTTCCGAATAAGATGAGAGCGAATAAGAAAAGAGAGGTCGCAATCAAGAAGAACATCAGCATTGTAAATAAGAAAATGGCGCGCCTCTGGAAAGAGTTTCGCGCCTTTCCTGATACCTCCTCCGGTACCTAAAAAAAAATCTTCCCGCGAAACTTTCATTGAAACGCCTAAGGTCTCTTGTATAGAACGAACACCTTCTTCAACCTGAGAGGCAAGATGGCAGGTGTTCACTCCTATTGTTGTAATGCCCGCCTCCACCATCTGCGAAGTTACCAATTCAAGCATTGAAACTCCGCAAAAAGGAATCATTGCTTTTGGTTTCTCGCAGGTTAAGGGTCTAAGCCGACTTCCCTCTCCCGCGGCAAGAATAAATCCCGCAATCTTTTCTTCAGAGCCACGAAACATATCAGGGGATCTCATTACAAAAAGAGTCCTTGTGAAATATTCTTTATCTTTTAGGAAATAAGATATTTGTTTCAGGCTATTGTAACATAGAACATTCGCCTTTCCATGACAAAAATCGGAAAAGAACGTATACTTACCGCATCAAAAAGAAAGGGAAAATTTTTTTCATTACTCTTTTTCTTACAGGAGAGACCCTATGAAATGGATAGGCGTGGGATTGATTGGAGCTTTATTGTTAATGAGCGGATGTACAATGATTGATGATATGTCTACAAGAACCAAAACCGGCGCAGGAATAGGCGCAGTTGCCGGAGGTATTCTCGGAGCGCTCATAGATGACAACCGGCCATGGAGAGGAGCCATTATCGGAGCCGCTGTCGGCGCGGTAGGAGGAGGATGGATTGGAAAACAGACAGAAAAATCCACTACGCCCGCTGATGTAAGCGCCAATGCCGATGTCGTGGCACAGGCAGGAAAAGAGGCGGCGAAACAGAATGCTGTGGTGAAATATTCCAGAACCACCAATACTGGAGTCAATGAAGAAATTGTTGCAACCCCAGGCGCTCAGAAAGGAACAATGAGAACCGTTACCATACAGTATTTCCGAAATGGAACATTAATCTCCACAGAAACAGGAGATTTTCCTATCGCGTAATATTCAAAAAAGAAGAAATACTTGTAAAAGGGGATAGAAAGAAAAAGGGCTGTATTCCCTTCTTAGGGAGTTCTTTTTTTCTAAAGACTTAATAGTAGTTAATAAGAAAGGCTATATATATCGCGGCACCTGTCATTTCTATGAAAACCGCAACAAAAACGTATCTTGATACTCATGCGGTTTTACTAAACAGAGGACTCTTCACTTTCTAATACAAGCACCTCATACGTGTTTAGCCTAGGAATACGGATACGACAGGATTTTCCTTCTCTTTCAATTGGAACAAAAGCTCTATCAGAAAGGGTTTGTGCCTTTGTATAGGTTGATATCCCTTCAACCACAACTTCTATGTTGTATTGAGGAAGAATCGCCTCAAATGGACGGGGAATCGCTCCGGCATAATTAACAAGATGGATAAGGAGCCTTTCTGGCTGAGTGCGGAGAATAAGCTCTACATTAACTGCTTTTTCAAGCCGCACCATTGGTTTCGCAAAATGCCAAACAGCCTGTTCCACAAACTCTCTGTATTGTACAGGACCATATTTAAAGGCCTTCTCTCCAAAGGTACCGGCAAAATAGAGAGAAGATCCTTTTCCGTACTTGTTCAGAACAATCGCGGGAAGATCTGGTTCAGTAAGGGGAACATACCTTCCCGCCATCGCAGTATGAAACATTGCAAGAACTTCTGCCCCTTCTTTTGGAAGAATCTTAAGCCCATATTCCGGAGAAGGAAAGAGAGAAGCGCTGATGCGTGAAAAGAAAGTTTGTTCTTTACGCAGAGAGCAATAATCAAACGGTGAGTAATGCTCTTCCTTGCCAGAAAAAGAGAGTCCAAAAAGGTCGGAAAGACCGAAATCTTTACGGCAATTGCCCTCTTCATCATAGAGAGAGGTATCAAATGTTGCAACGAGGTTGCCGCCGCGATGTACAAAAGATTTCAGAAGAGTAATCGTTTCATCGGAAAGACAGGCACAGGTAGGCAAAAGCAGAAGATCATAGGGTTCTAATTTTTCTTGAGAAAGGTCAAAGTCTGTTACAAGGTCATAGGGAATGGAAGAACGTGAAAGCATATCGCAAAAGGCGTTCAATGATTCTGTGTAATTGCCCGACCCTTTTGCCGCTCCTTTGTCCGTATCATAAAAATCAGAGGCTTCCATGGAGCCCGCATACTGTTTCAAGGTTGCAAAAGAATAAAAAAGCCCGATCCGCGAAGCAGATGCAGTACAGGTATAGTATTCTTCATCTTTCTTCAACCTCTGGATTATATCTTTTGCCGCATCTCCGCTCGGAGAGTCAAAATGTTTAGTCGGGCCATGAAATCCATACCAAATATTTGCGCCGTTTGCAACAGTGGTGGCAATACATAGCTGGGTTTCTACAGGAGTATGAAGATACTGGGACCAGGGTTTCTGGTCTGCCGCCATAAAAATCACCCTGGGTTTTTGAGGAGCGACGGCTTCAAGAAGTTTCGCGGCAAAACTTGTTTTCCAAAGAAAGGCATTCTTTGGAGGACCGTAGAACATAAAGCCGCCTTCGGTTCCGGCAATATCATTGTAAGTAAGAAGATCCGGCAAAAAAAGAGAAGAGCCAGCAAGATGAGTAATAGGCATATTCATATAAAAAATTCCGTCTGGCTTGATTGTTTTGAATAATTTGTACGCTTCGTGGAAAAAAAGGCTTGCGGTTTCACGGTCAAACTCTTTCCGCATCGGTCCTTCAGGAAGATCTTTTCCAGCATTCCTGGAACGATAGACTTCTTTGCAATAGGAACAAAAACATCCGCCCGCGACATTTACCGGACCATCAAGAAATATCCCATCAATATCGTATTGTTCAAGAGATTTCAAAGAAGAAAAAAAGTAGTCCCTCCAAGGACTGTTCAAACAACAGGCATAGTAGGTATCATAAAATTTCGGGAAGGAACCGTCTTTTGTCTGTTGCGCCCATGTGGTGTAATGATGCTCTATTGAAGGGCCCAAAATATGAATATTCAGATAAAGAATAATCCGTAACCCATTCTTGTGGGCATAAGCAAGATACTCTCTAAGAAGAGGACCGTTTTTCTCTTCATCAAAGAGAGCGGAATAGCCATCTGCCATTGGATGGAACAGTTGTTCTGTATTAAACCCCATATCTCTCCATCTATCAGCAACCTCAAGGGTTTTTCCTTCTTCAAAGTTACATTGAAGCGCCGCGATTCTCATCGGCTTCTCATACCATTTTTTGCTCATAACGCCCCCTTGATAAGGAACCCTTTGTTCTATCTCTTTTTATATTATTACTCAGCATACCACTCTTTCAAGAAAAAGAAAACGATATAGAATGAGTGCTTCTTTAGAAAAACCTTCTTGTACAGAGAGAGAAAAGAAGTGTATTATAAAGGGTAGAAAAAATTCTTTACAAAGAGAGGTATTCTATGCGCGTGTCAAAGGGAATTCTTATCGCTATCAGTATCCTGTCTGTCGCAACAATAAGCCATGCGGAAAGCCGCAGGAATTTAGCGAACCGTATCGGCGACGCGGCCCGTTATGTGGAAGATATTATGGAAGCACCAGATACCGCTATTCCACAAGAACTTCTTTCAAAATGTCGAGGCGTTATTATCCTTCGTCAGTATCGGGCTGGCTTTATTTTTGGAGTAAAGGGCGGCCGCGGCATTGCACTTGCAAGAGATGAACAGACAAAAGAATGGAGCCCGCCTGCCTTTATCCGTGCTGGATCCGGAAGTTATGGGTTTCAGATTGGAGGACAGGCAGTTGACACAATTTTTCTTATTATGAATCGGGATGGAATGAATATGTTGATGAAGACCAACTTCAAGCTTGGAGTAGATGCCTCTATTGCCGCAGGACCTCTGGGACGAGACGCAGAAGCAAAGGTCGGTCCTGGAAGCGCTATTTTAGTCTATTCCCGGGCAAAAGGACTTTATGCGGGCGCATCCCTTGAGGGCGGCCTGCTTCTCAACGATGAGAAGGCGAATGATCTCTTCTATGGAAAAACCGGACTTTCCGGCAGAAGTATCCTTTTCCATAATGCGGTGCCTATGCCTCCAGAGGCAGAAATCCTTGTTTCGTTATTGAAAAAGTATGAAACTCTCGGAAAGTAATCTATAGAAAAACTCCAGTATCTCCAAGAAAAAAGGCTTATTTGACAATGCCTTTACAGATAGACATAATAAAGAAACGACAGGACACGCAGATGCTCCGCAACAAGTATGAAATCATTCGGATGTAATAACCTGAAAAGGTGAATGAATCTCCCTCCTTTTCTGTTATGTTCTATAGAATAATCGCCTGCCGCGGTTCTATGGTTTTTCAGAAAAAGCAATGGTCTGAACAACCTCTTTGTTTTATGAGATAAGAAGAAATATCCTTAAAGCAAAAACGCAGAAATTTTTTAAGAGAGAAAAAACTATTTAAACCAGCGGGATCAATCTGTTCCAAAAGGAGGAAAGAATGCAACGTACGTGGAAATGGTCGGGAATCCATACTTTTTTTACTGATGCAGAACCGGAAATCTTTGCAAAACGATGTATGGAGGCAGGGTTTGCAGGGGTTGAAGCCACCCATGCAAAACTTGAACCATTCTCTATAAAAGAATTGGAGACGTTAGGTGCTTCTTATCGGGCTCTCGGCGTGGATATCCCTACCTTTCACTTCCGATTTTTACCAGAAGACGATGTCTCTTCTTTTTATGAATCTATCCGTAAAAATGCCACTGAAACTGTTATACGGGAGATGGAACGAGTTGTGGCGCTCGGCGTTAAAATTGGCATTCTTCACCCTGCGATTTGTCGGTATGGTGTAGAAACAGAAGGAATTGACGGTTTTCTCCGATCCCTTGGAAAAAGTCTTCAAAAAATTCTTCCAGCAGCGGAAAAGTTCGGATTTACCATTGCCCTTGAAAATATGACCCCTTCTCCGGATAAACGGTTCTGTTCTATTCCAAAACATTTTGAGCGGGTAAAGAAAGAGTTTTCTCATCCAAACCTTGGCTATTGCCTTGATACCGGACATGCACTTATGTCTATGCACGAGAATGCGCATGAATTCTTTTCTGTGATGGGAGATCGGCTGATTGCCTATCATATTCAGGACAACCCAGGAGACAGAGATCTTCATCTCGCCCCTGGAAGGGGACGCGTAGACTGGAAGAATATCTTCAGAACAATGGCTGAAAAGAAATTCTCCGGAACCGCATGTATTGAGGCAAATCCATTTAACTTTGGACCGCAATATCCGGAAGAATCTTGGCGCATTATGGTAGAAGAGACCAATGCCCTGGTAGAAAAAATGCTTCAGAATCCGTAAAAACAGTAGCCTTCTTATATTGATACGGAAAGAGTCGCTTATCCCGCCCGAAGCAGAATAGATGAACGGGCTGGCATAGGAAGAGATGCATTGAGTTTAACAATACGGCCAGTCCACAGGTCCCTCCCTGATTCAGGAAGATCTATGCCAGAAGGAAGGATTATCTCTTTTTCTTCATCGTCCCAGTTAAATAAGCCAAGAAACTCTTCCTTCCCGGTTTTATTCAGCCAAAGACGCGGAATTTCTTCATGAAAGAAATCCAATGCTTTTGCAAAACCGCCTACAGGAGGAAGCATTTTCTCTAAGAGAGAGATACCCTGTTGGTTCAATCGGGAGATAGAGTCAGAAAAAAAGAGATTCCCTCCGGCAAGAAAGAGCTGTGTTAACCAGACCTGTAATTCTTGCGCAGTTGCCTCAGGACCTGCCATCCACCCCTCTGTTACAGAAGGGCGTCTTTGATAGACAGGGTTAAGAAACCTATCTTTGGTAGTGCCTTTTGCGCGGATCACGGCAAAATCCGGGTCAATACTCCATAAACGATGGTTTTGCCAGAACTGAGAAGAAAGCTGTTTTGCATTGGATCTAACATGAGACCAGAAGGTGTGAATATCTATAGTAACCCGACTGCTGTCCGCAAAGCCCAAGGCCGCCTCAACAGGACAACCGCATCCAAGCAGGTGCGCGTCATCGCCAATCGCATTGCGAATGGCGCGCAGACCAGCGCGCACAAAACCGGCTTTTCCCCGGGTTGTATCGCTATAGCGGTTGATAAGATCAAGGTATCCACGGTATATATAGTCAATCTTAAAGAAAAGAAATCCGGCTTCCCGCAAAGAAGAGAAGGTTTTTGTTAACAGTTCCTGTACTTCCATAAGTGTAAAGTCCAAAACCGTATGTCTGTTATAATACACAGGTCCGTTATCTTCCGCCCGCGCCATCAAGTCTTGGCGATGTCTGCCTAAAGGAGAATATACATGCGCCTGTAACGGCGATACCCAAATTCCTGGAATAAATCCTGCGTCCTGTATTTCTTGAGCCATAGCGGAAAGAGATGGAAATCTGGTATTAGGAGTCCATTCTCCCCAGGATTGTTCCCAGCCCATATCAAGAACTATGTAAGAAAGATGGTTGTGAAGAGGAGAATTGTGGATCGCTTTCATCTCTTGACGGATATCGTCCATACTTACCGCACCTCCATAGTAATCCCAGGAGTTCCATCCTGTTACAGGAGTACTGCCGGCGCGGGCAAAGGTTGAGAGAAAGTCTCCATACGAATCCAAAACCTCTCCCGGATCTCCTGAACCAAAGACCAAAGTAAAGGTTTCCTTCTGAAGGGGACGTTGTGGAGAAAAACCAGCCCGTAAACCTTTTTTACATAAAGAAAAAGAAGAAAAATCTTCTCCGGGACCTCCGCTTCCAAAGAAAAGAACGGGATTTTCAGAACCACACCGTACCAACATCGCCAAAAAAGAATCATAGGTTTGCGAAGGATCAAACCGTGCTATTCCAGGATTCTTTGAGTTAAAGGAAAGAAGACGAACGTCTGGATGGGAAAGGTACAAAAGAGACCTTTTTTCTCCTTTTATAGAAAGGAAAATTTCGTTGAGCACCGCCTTGCGGGAAGAGCGGAGAAAGATTGTTATCTGGTCTAAGCCATGGCCAGGATCACTAAACTGTACCTGTAAATGCCAATGACCTCTTTTTACACGGCCTTGACGGTCTACCTCAAGATAATGAAGTCCGTCCTTATCCTGAATGCAAAGTTTTGCGCGCCACTCTATACGACCTTGACTGTTTTTTCGGAGAATCTCAGATCCTTTCGCATTCCATTGAAGCATTGTTTCCTCCATTTTCTGCTAATAATGATTGAGATATCTTTCTCGCATATCTTTTTATAGTATTTCTATTCCAAGGATTCCGCATAAATGTTCCAACCTGAGGCGGTTATCTCCATACGAAAGGATATAATGCTGTGCCAAAACCTTCTGGATAAAGGATTCTACAGAACCATCAAAGGTAATTTCAAGCCCAGGCAGTTGAGGGGCTGGTTGCGACCATCCCGCCTCTTCCCATTGTTCCGGAGAACGAGCAACGCCTGAGATCACATGCATTGTATAGATTCCTTTCTTATGGCCGAGTCTGCAGAGCGTTACAGGCCCTGTTTTCATTGTTGAAACATTAACCATGCCTTCGCCCAATTTTCCAAAGGAAGTTGGAAGGATAGAAACCTTTCCTTCTATAACCGCGGAAGGAATATAATCCGGAACCCCTATAAGCGCGCCATCGCGCAGAAATTCATAAAACTCTAAGTAAGCCGCGCTTTTTCCTGTAAGAAAATGTACCATTAGTTGGGTAACAACTCCTAAACTATCGTTTTCCGGAGCAGAACAGATATCAAGCTCATCGTGAAGAAGAGTCATACTTCCCGCTGGAGCAAAACCCATGAGTTTTTTGATGCCGTCCACATCAAGGTAAGAAAATCCTTTATAGCCGCGCTCTTCTATCTTCTTCTTAAAAGCAAGAAAAAGCCGAACAGAATTTTCCATGGTTTCAGGCTTTGGTTCTTTAAGAAAGTTCCATCTCTTCTTTATTTTTTCTATCATAGAAGAGATCTCCCGATCATCTAATTTTTCTTGCAAGGAAAGGATTTCAAGAAGATCAAAATGTTCTATCTCAACGCCGATTTTCGCCTTAAGAGAAATGGCGTCATACTGGGTATTGTAAAGACGCATATCGCGATATCCTGCCATTCCAATACGAGCGGATTTAAGAAGCATAGCGCCGCGGGCCGCCTCTGCATAGGAGAGAAGAGTCTCTGTATCTGGCGGCTCGCCGCGAAATGTGGGTAGATAAAGAAAAGTGAAGCCCATCTCCTCCATTGGCGCGCGAAGAGCTGTTGTACCGGCCTGATCAGCGGTTGTTACAAACCGATCGCCCTCGCGCCACCCGGTAAGGCCCCACAACACCATGGGAATATTTTTAAATCGCGAGATAACCTCAATAACCGCCCAAGAAGGAATCCATCCCGCCACGCATAAAATTAAAAGATCTAACGGTTCTTTAGAAAGTTCTGTTATGGCTTGACGACGCGCGCTTCCTTCTTCATCGTCATTTACCGGAAAGATGCTAACAAGATCTATCCCTAAAGATTTCAGAGATTTTACAGCATGATCACATCGGGAAATAATATATTCTTTGGGAGTGTGCACTTCCCCAAAACCTACAAAACCCGCTTTGATTTTTCTCATGGGTTTCCCCTCCATACGGTTTCAATAGCAGAAAGTGATTCTTCCACAAGAAGAGCGCCTCCTTCGGATCCCACTTGACCGTTGACAATAAGCCCGCCATATCCTCCCGCCTTCTCTGCGGTTGCGGTGGGAAGGTATCCGCCCGTTCCTCCGCATAGTTGCACAATACAGGTCTGCTTCGCCGCGCTTCTTGCTCTTATCCTCTGGCCAAACTCAAAAAAGAGTTCAAAGGGATTTGTTACAAAGACCATGGATCCAAGACGAAGAAGATGAAGTTCCATGGAAAAAAAGGGATGGTGATCCTGGTCGGAAAAGCGCTCAATAACCGCGCGGGCGTTTCTAAAAAGAACAAAAGGATGACCCTTTCTGTCATAAGGACCCTGCCTACCCGTAATCTTCTCGTTTCTCAAGACCTCTTCGCAAAATGATTGATAGAGCTCTTCCTCTGAACTCTGACGAAGGATATCGCTGACGGTCTCTTTTGCGGAAAGATACTCTGTATTGGAAGCGCGACGCCGAGGAAGAGAAAGAACCTTTACAATATGACGCATATCCGGCGTAGAAGATACAGGTTCGGAAAGATCTGAAAAAGCTCTTGTAACAGCAAAAAAAAGGCGCTCTCCCAATGCAACGACTCCTTCTTCTTGCCAAAAGTTCGGTTCTTTTGAAAAAAGACGGGTAAGATCGCGTGGAGACTGATCTCCGGCGGCACCTACCTGAAAAAGGGTGTGAAAATCTCTTCCAAAATGTTCTTTCAAGCGTTTCCGTGTTTCTCCCATAAAATCCGAAGAGATCCAATAAGTTGCCTCCATTACCTGCGAAGGACATGCCACGTTACAGATAAGTCCGACAGGACGGTTCTCGGCATTAAAGGTAAAGAGCATCTCAACCCCGGAATCTTCACTGCCTTCCATTCCAACAAAATCAGGACGAGCCGTACATCCATACATCTCTGCGGAGCTGTCGGCATAGAGTACGCGGCGGCAATGGCCTATTCTTGCAAATCCAAATGCACTCGCAATACTTCCGGGTTCTCTCTTCTTCCATGCTTCTACAATAGCTTTTTTTATCTGTTTAAGGAGAAATGCACGATATTCCGCAACAGACAAAATACCGGAAAACTCCTGATGTCCAGGGAACGGACGAGAAGAAAGCGCGGGAGCATTGTGGGTATGGATAGCGTTCAAAATAAGGTTCTGCGGATTGATTTCTGGCAAGACACGCGCAAGATCCAAACAGAGTTGTTTCTGAAAATCAACCTCTATGCCGAGAAGGTCAAGCGAAACCATAATAACATGCGAATCCCCTGATTGTATTGCAAGAACAGTTGCAAAAAGAGGGGAATGGATTCCTTGAGAAATTCGGGGATAATATTGCCCTGCAAGCGAAACCGGTGATTCAGGAGTAATATCCTGTTCCGACCAACCTATATAGAAAGGAGCCATCCGTCTCCTTTGTAGGATAAACCCTCGGGTATTGTGTTAACAGTATAGTACAAATCCACAGAGAACCAAAAAGAAAAAGAACTCTCTGAAATCCTTCAGGCACAGCTTAATCTCTCCAAAGAAAAGGCAGTAGAGGGCAAAAGAAAGGTCGCGCTTTTTACAGGATAGAGTTTTGTAAAAAGAAGACGGAAAGGTATACTCTGAGAAAGAAAAAAACTTCCTCTTCCAGGAGAAAACAAAATGAAGAACTCTTCTTGCGAAAAGAGATCGCCACGCATCATCGCTCACAGAGGATTAAGCGGTCTTTGTCCTGAAAACACTCTGCCTGCCTTTGGCGCGGCGATAGCTCTTAATGTTGATGAAATAGAGTTTGATCTGTGGGGTTCCAAAGACAGAGTAATGGTTGTCTGCCACGATGAATCCCTTGACAGAACCACCAACAAAAGCGGATGCATCCGCGACCTTTACTGGAACAAAATCCGTGCCGCGGACGCATCGACAACTATTCCGGGATGGAGCCATATTTCAGTGCCCAGGTTTGAGGAAATCCTTGATATGTTCGGAGGCAAAATCATCATGAACATCCATCTAAAAGAACCCGGCGAAGAAGGATGGATTATTACGGATATTGCAAAACTCTGCCATACCCGCGGCATTGAAGATACAGTCTATATTACCGGAACCCGTACAATTCTTGAAGAGGCTCTCCGATGCGCACCTCATCTTCCGCGATGTTGCATTGAAGGTGCGGAAAATATGACCATTGTGGAACATGCTATCAAGTTTGAATGCGCACGGCTTCAATTCCGAAATCAAAAAGTTACTCTGCAAATGGTGCAAAAAGCGCATAATCACGGTATTTTTTGCAATGTCTTTTATGCGGATACTGTAGAAGAAGCAGAAAGACTTGTTGCTATAGGATGCGATGCGGTGCTTACCAATTTTGCCAACCGCCTTCTTCCTTTTTTCAAAAAGATATAAAGAGACCTTTTGTTCGCTCTCTTATCTATTTCTTTTCATATACAAAACTTTCTATCTGTCAAAGTGTATAGCGATGTCCCTGCTGATGAAGACGGTTCTTTCGGTCTCGCCAGTCCGGACACATATCAGAAAGAAGCTCGCGAAAATTCCGAGAATGATTATGGACACGGATATGCGCAAGTTCATGAAAGACCACATAATCAATCAAATCAGGAGGTGCCATTACTAACTTCCAACTTAGACGGATAGTACCGTTTTTCTGGCAAGAGCCCCATTGAGAAGAGGCATCTGAAAGGCAAAAAGAAGAGAAAGGAATGGAAGTTTTTCGGGAAAGAACGATTAGTCTTTGTGAAAAAATATCATTTGCCTGACAGCGATACCACGAGACGACAACCTCTTTTGCCCGAGACGCCGCCTGAGAAGAAAGAAGAAATCTTCCTCCAGAAAGAGAAAACGGCTCTTCCACGGTATCGGAGATCACAAGAGGAAACAGGCTCCCTAAAAAAAGCAGATCTTCTCCTTCTTCAAATCTCTTTGGAGCAGACTCTATAAAACGGGTACGTGCGATTTTCTGGTTTCGGAGAATCCAGGCAGACTTTTCTTGAACCTTATCAAAAATATATTTTCTTGAGGTATAAAAAGGAGCCCGTACTGTTACACGTCCATTCCGTTCTATCTCTATAGAAAGAGTTCTTCTTTGAGAAAAGAGAATGCGATGAATAGCGATAAAAGAGGGATCTTTTCCTTCCTGACTTTCCGAAAAAAGTTTCTGTGTCTTCATTCTTCACTTCTTTCCGCAACTGTTTCTATGGCATCATTCTTATAGTTTTACTGGAATCGCCTCAGTTACCCTTGGGTCTTGTTTCATTATTTGAAGAGCTTCCGATGATACTTCGCTATCTATATTAATAATAGAGACAGCCTTGCCTCCCGTACGCTGTCTTCCAAGATAGATTCCCGCAATGTTCACCCGATATTTTTCAAGAACGGTTCCGAGCATCCCCACCACTCCCGGAGTATCTTCATTATAGACAATCAACAGATGCCCAAACGGATCCGCATTCAACATAACGCCGTCTATAAGAACAATCTTCTCGCCGACTCCTTCAAATACAGTACCTGCGACGCTTCTAGTTAAACCATTAGAGCGAATGGTAACCGTAATCAATTCCCCAAAGTTGGGATGGCGGTCTTCTTTAGTCTGCGTTACAGAAATGCCCCGTTCCCGAGCAAGAATACCGGCATTTACATAACTTACCGTGTCAGAGGAGACATTCTCTAGGATTCCCTTCAGAACTGCCGCAGTAAGAAGAGGGCTTTCCTGAAGGCCTAAATCGCCAGCGCAGGAAATGTTCACTTCAGAGACCACGCCAGAAGCAAGCTGTCCCTGAAGAGAGCCCAATCGTTCCGAGAGAGAGAGAAACGAACCATATTTCTGAAGAAAACTTCTTTCTACAGAAGGAAGGTTAACAGCAGAACCAACCATTTCTCCTTCCAGCGAAGAAAGAAGGTATCGCGCGCAGGCGATCGCCACATTTACCTGAGCCTCTCGGGTAGAGGCGGCAAGATGCGGCGTGGCAGTTACACTGGGAAGAGAAAGGAGAGGATTGTCAACTGCGGGTTCTTCTTCAAAAACATCAAGCGCGGCGCCTGCAATTTTACCTGTTACAAGCGCTGTGTATAGGGCTTTTTCGTCTACAATTCCTCCCCGCGCGCAATTAACAAGAACCGCGCTTTTCTTCATCATAGAAAGTTCCTTATCGCTAATAAGACCCCGCGTACGATCAGAAAGAGAGGCGTGAACAGAAACATAATCGCTTTGTGAAAGAAGATCTTGGAAAGAGACCATTTCAACCCCTAATTGATCTGTTATCGCGCTTGAAACATGCGGATCAAAGGCAATAACCCGCATCTTCATTCCCTTTCCGTATTCTGCAACCAACTTCCCAATCCGTCCATATCCGATAATGCCCAATGTCTTATGAAAAACCTGGTTTCCTGTAAAGGAGCTTCTTTCCCATTTTCCTTCTTTAAGAGAGATAGAGGCTGCCACAAGTTTCCGCGACGCGGCAAGAAGAAGGCATAGAGTATGTTCTGCCGCAGAAACACTGTTTCCATCGGGAACATTGATGACCACAATGCCTTTTCTGGTTGCCGCATCAAGCGAGATATTGTCCACGCCAACTCCTGCCCTGCCAATAACACGCAACAATGGAGCAGAATCTATCAGTTCTGGTGTTACTTTTGTCTCACTGCGAACAATTAACCCGTGACAAGAAGAGAGCGCTCTTTTCAATTCTTCATAAGAATATCCGATCGCAATCTCAACTTCGCAACGTTCTTTCAGAATTGCGATCCCTTCTTCCGCAAGAGGATCACTTACCAAAATCTTATATTGTTTCATATAAACGCCTCCGTTCCGCAAGAAACGAGAGAAAAAGAGCTTCTTTCATCTCAATCGCGGCGTTACATATTCACTACCCTATCACCCATAAAAAAATAGGATAATCTTTTCATTCTCTTTCTGCAAGGTATCCCTTAAAAAAAGAGCTTTTTTGACCTCATGCTATAATATTGCATAAGTCCTGCAAATAGAGATGCCAGCTCATCTTTTACGCTTCTCCAACCGCAGTCGTACGGAAAAGAAAAAATGCGCAATAACGCAAGTAATAGCGATGCCCCTTCTTCATGGAAACGATCGTTATACCTTATCTGGATAGCCCAATGTCTCGTACTTACCGGAAGTTCTTTTGTCTTTCCGTTTCTTCCCTTTTATATCCAGGAACTCGGAATTACAGAGATAAAACAGGTGGCGGTATGGGCGGGAATGCTTCAAGCCGCACCCTCTTTTTCTCTTGTCATCGCGGCGCCAATGTGGGGCGTTCTTGCCGATAAATTCAGTAAAAAATTGATGCTGAAACGCGCAATGTTCTCTATCTTTGTTATCTTGATTCTCTCCTCTCTTGTACGGAATGTATACCAGCTTTTTGCCCTTAGGATACTTCAGGGATTTTTCGCTGGTTCGGTCTCTGCCGCCAATGTTTTAGTTGCGAGTATTATTCCCCGTGAACGATCGGGATATGGCCTTGGGCTTATGCAAACCGCCCACTTTATCGGAGCAACCATCGGACCGTTTTTAGGAGGATTCGCCGCAGATATCTGGGGATATAGAAACTCTTTTCTTGTCTCTGGAATAATGGTCCTTACAGGATTCTTTCTAATCCATTTCTGGATACAAGATCCGCCAAAAGAACCTCGCAACACCACCCAATCCACTCTCTCTCCAGAAACGATTCAAAACCAGCAAACATGGGCATTTACCTTTGCCTTTCTTCTTGTTATACTCCTTTTAGTAAAAGTGTCGTTTACTATCGTTACTCCCATTGTTCCTCTTTTTATTAAAAAAATTGCCGCTTCCACCCGATATATTGCAACCACAGCAGGCGCAATTATCGCCGCCTCGGGCTTTGCGGGAATGATTTCCGCAATCGCAATCGGAAAAGTTAGCGACCGGGGCAACCATCGCCAGCTTCTTTTTTTACTTCTTCTTGTTGCCGGAATATTTACCCTGCTTTCTGCCATGGCAAAGAATCCCGCGCAATTTCTTCTCTTTCGGGTAGGAGCGGGATTTGCTACCGGCGGCATTATGCCGCTGATTAATTCCAATATTAACCTTGGTACCAGCCGCGACAAAATTGGAAAAAGTTTTGGAATCGCTTCAAGTATCTCCGCTATTGGCACAGGGTTCGGACCTTTAATCGGAGGAGCGATTGTCTCTATCCTTTCTATGGAGGCAACCTTTCTTTTTGGCGGGTCTATGTTAATCCTAACCGCTATCTCTTCCACCTTCCTTCTAAAAAATCTTCCGGGAGGAAATGATCTTATGATAAAGATCGGACAAGAAGGAAACTAATATCTTTCGCTTCTTTTTCTCATAATAAAAAAAGAGGATATAATTACACGTAACTGCTAAAGATTACATATTTTTCTAAGAAAACAATGTAGAAGAAATCCATGAATATATCTGCTTTTCGCGATATCCCTCGGTGGAAACAGGCCCTCTATCTTATCTGGATAGCAGAGAGCCTGGTGCTTACGGGGATTTCTTTTATTCTTCCATTTATGCCGTTTTATGTACAAGAATTGGGAATCTCCGATGTAAAACAGGTCGCAGTATGGACAGGACTGCTTCAGTCCGCCTCTCCGCTCGCGCTTGTACTCGCCGCGCCGATATGGGGCATCCTTGCGGATAAGTTCAGCCGAAAATTAATGCTTGAACGCGCCATGATCTTTGTCTTCATTGTTCTGGTTCTTTCCGCGCTTGTAAGAAATGTTTATCAGTTCCTTATCCTCAGAATCATACAGGGTTTTTTTACCGGAACCATCACCGCGGCCAATGTTTTAGTTGCAAGCACAATTCCTCGGGAAAAATCAGGGTATGGTCTTGGACTTATACAAACAGCGATTTTTATCGGAGCAATGATAGGACCATTCTTTGGAGGATTCGCCGCAGATCTCTGGGGTTATAGAAACTCCTTTCTTGTCGCAGGAATTATGAGTTTGATCGCTTTTTTTATTATTCATTTCTGGGTAGAGGAACCGCCAAGAGAACCAGGCGAGAATAAAAATAATGGTGGGAACAATCTTCTTCAAACACAGCAATCGTGGGCATTTACCTTTGCCTTTCTTCTTATTACGCTTCTATTGGTACAGATCTCTGTTACCATTGTTTCGCCTATTATTCCGTTGTTTATCAAAAAAATATCCCTCTCTACCCGGTATATCGCTACAACCGCGGGATCTATTATTGCCGCGTCAGGGTTTGCGGCGATGCTTTCTGCCATCACTATTGGAAAAATCAGTGATCATAGCGACCATAGGAAACTTCTCTTCGCGCTTCTTCTTGTTTCAGGTTTTTTTACTATTATCTCTGCAGCTGCGCGAAACCCTTCACAGTTTCTTCTTATCCGAATGGGAGCGGGCTTTGCCGCCGGCGGAATTATGCCTCTGGTTAATTCCAATATAAACCTTGGTACCAGCCGCAATAAGATTGGAAGAACCTTTGGCATCGCCTCAAGTATCTCCGCGATCGGTACAGGGTTCGGACCCTTAATTGGAGGAGCGATTGTCTCTATCTTCTCTCTTGAATCTACCTTTATCTTCAGTGGAATAATGTTAATGTTAACCGCGGTTACCTCAACCTTTCTCCTTAGAAACTTACCAGGAGGAAGTGGAGGAGTAGAAATAAAAATTCTTGCAGAAGAGGAATAACTATTAAGACCTTTTTACAAGAGGGGAAAAAATGGAATCCGTAAAAAAAGTAATACCGTGTCTTGACGTTACCCATGGAAGACTTGTAAAGGGCGTACATTTTGCAGAGATTAAAGATATGGGAGATCCCGTAGAAAGCGCCGCCGCATACAGCGCCGCCGGTGCGGATGAAATTGTTTTTCTTGATATTTCTGCAACCATAGAAGGAAAAAGCACCCTTCTTGACACTGTAAAAAGAACTGTGTCGGCCATAAAGGTTCCCCTGATTGTCGGAGGAGGAATTAAAACACTTTCTGATATTGAACGAATCCTTAACATTGGCGCGGCAAAGGTATCATTGAACACCGCGGCTGTAAAAAACCCAGAGATCGTAGAAGCCGCCGCAAAACAGTTCGGATCAGTGGTAATTGTTGCAATGGATACCATTGCCTCCATCGCAACCCCTTCTGGGTTTGAGCTTGTCTTGCGAGGAGGAACCGAACCAACGGGAATTGATGCGGTTGTATGGGCAAAACAGGCAGAGACCCTTGGAGCAAGCGCGATCCTTCCCACAAGCAAAGAAACCGACGGCACCCGCGAAGGATACGATATTCCTCTAACAAGAGCGATCGCGGATGCTGTTACGATTCCAGTAATCGCATCTGGCGGAGCAGGAGAGCTTTCGCATCTTTATGAAGCTATTTCCCAAGGACATGCGGAAGCCGTGCTAGTTGCTTCAATAGTTCATTTCGGGCTTTTTTCAATCCGTCAGATAAAAGAATTTTTGCGCGAAAAAGGGGTCTCTGTTTTATTGTAAAAAAAGAGTGGATTTCTCTAAAGAACTCTCTTTTTATCTTTTTGCGATACTGTCGTGTTTGTGCAAAGAGCTCTTTTTTTGAGGAACCCGACGAGCTGAGAAAAAGTTTATAACGGCAATGCAGGCTCCTCCAAAAAAAACCCACTGGTACCCCCACCTCTGCCATATAAGCCCGCTGGCAAGCGCAATGCTCAATGAAAAAAGATGGTCTATAGTAACGCCTAACGCAAGCCCGGGGGCCACGTGCGAAGGATGAAGGGCAATCTTCTTCATATAGGTCGCACGCGCCATTCCTACTGCCATAAGAAGGAGATCAATAATAAAACAGCCAGCGGTTATCAAGAGCGCGATTGACTCGGGAAAGAGTTTTTTCGCAAATCCATACGCAAGACAGACAGGAACAAGAATTACTGCTTCCAAAGAAAGAATCGTCCGTTCTCCAAAACGGTCTATCGCATATCCAATGATCGGAAGAAGAACGATCCCAAGGATGCCTCCTGTCATAATAAGCATGGCGATAACCTGTGTGGGTTGATGAAAAATCGTTACAAGCACCCAGGGCGCAAATGTTAAAAAAATCTGTTTTCTTGTTCCATAAAGGATATTAAGGAGATAAAAAAGGCGGTACTCTCGGTGAAACTTTGGAAGAGCGGGACGAGAAGGGCTCTGTGTGCAAGATTGTAACGGCATCTTAAAAAAAACTACCGCCGCACATAAAAAAATTCCTGCCGCAAGAAGAAAAGCCTTAAAAAAAGAGAATCCTAACCATCTAAAGCCAATAAGAACAAAGAAAGCGCCAAGGATCGCGGCAATGTTTCGCAAACCTCCAAACTGTCCAAGGCGCCGGCCTGGGGCTCCTTCTTTCGCAAGTTCCATTCCAATGCTTGAGCTTAAAGGAAGAAAAAGATGAACCCCTAAACTGAAAATAAAGAGCCAACAAAGAAGCAAAGGAAAGGTAAATGAAAAAAAAGCCATACAAACCAATCCGCATGCGGCGGCAACCGCCGAAACCGCGGCTAAACGGGCGCCGGGAAGAAAACAGAACCAAAGAGAAACAAAACCTGTTAAAACTCCTGGAAATTCTCGCGGAAATTCAAGAATAGCCCGTTGAAAACTTGTAATTGCAAAGGTTTCGTTTAGATAATTGTTAAGTACCGCATCCACGATTGCTGAAGCAAACCCCATAAAACAGAGCGCTATGCCATACAGTTTGATATCAGGGGAAAGCCGGTTCACACGCATTACAATCTTTCGTACCATTTCGTGTCCATTTTTCTTAAAAGAAAAGATTGGAAGGAAGATTACTATTCAGAAAAACCTGGTACGCTTAAATACCTCTCTCCGGAATCAGGAAAGAGCGTTACCACTGTTTTGCCCGTACCAAGAGCAGATCCAACCCGAAGGGCGGCAACACAGGCCGCGCCAGAAGAGATGCCCACAAAAAGCCCTTCTTTGACCGCAAGATCTTGCGCGCAGGAAAAGGCCTCTTCATCGGAAACCTCTTCTATTCCGTCAATCACTGACATATTAAGAATCTTGGGAATAAAACCCGCTCCAATACCCTGAATCTTATGGGGGCCCTTTTCCCCTCCGGAAAGCACCGGCGAAGAAGACGGTTCAACCGCAATAATTTTTACAGAAGGAAAGATTTTTTTCAGGACTTCGCCTACGCCGGAAATAGTTCCGCCTGTACCAACTCCTGCCACAAAAGCATCTATCGTACCGCTGAGTGCAAGGATTTCTTGTGCGGTCGTGTTGCGATGTGCCTCGGTGTTAGCGGGGTTTTCAAACTGAAGAGGCATAAAGCCTTTTTCCTGTTCAGCGATTTTTCGCGCGGAAGCAATGGCGCCAACCATTCCCTCAGAAGCCGGAGTCATCTCTATATGCGCGCCGTATGCGCGCATAATGCGGATCCGCTCAATGCTCATAGCATCAGGCATAGTAAGAACGCAACGGTATCCTCGCGCCGCACAAATCATCGCAAGTCCAATACCGGTATTCCCGCTGGTAGGTTCAACTACCAAAGCGTTTTTCTTTAGGATTCCTTTTTTTTCCGCATCTTCAATCATGGACCGCGCGATCCGGTCTTTTACGCTTCCTCCGGGATTGAACATCTCAAGTTTTGCAAGAATACGTGCGCTTCCCTTGCAAGGAAGAAGATTTAAGCATGCCGCGGGAGTCCTGCCTATAAGACCAGAAAGGCTATGAGAACTGCTGTGTAGAGAGGCCAACATCCGTGTTTCAACCCTGTCGCCCTCTCGCAAAATAAAAGCGCCTATTTCTTTTGGAGAAAGAATGGCTCCATTTACCGTCACCTCCATTTGGAGTGCCAACATCCCAGCCCGCGCAAGCGCATCACAGAGTGAAACCGTTCTTTGTTTCAGGGAAAGTCCCTTGCCATTGATTACAATGCGCATAATCCCTCCGGTAAAGTATCCCTTATGGTAAAACAAAGCATTCCGACGGTCAAGAAGAAAAGAGCGGCTTTGTCTTTAGAAGAAAGAGGTGTACAATATCTGTGGAAAAAGAGAAGGATAAGAAGAAAAAGGCTTCTTTTTCTGCTATTATAGGAGGTTATCTTATGAAACTGTCAAGAATTCTCACCGCGGGAATGTTGTTAGGCGCCCTTGTCGGGTGCGCTACGGTAAATATTTATGTAACCTTCCCAGAAGAAAAAATCAGGAAAGCAGTTGAAAGTTTTGAAGATCAAATCGATCAAGGCGCATCTCTTATCAAAGAAAGGTTTTTCGCCTTATTGGCAACAGAAGCATATGCTCAGGAACTCTCTCGCGACTTGAAGATGGATTCTCCTAAAATACGAGAGGCCGCAAGACTCCGAAAATCATGGGCGGCTGAGTTGAATGGATACCGAAGAGCTGGGTTTGTTGGAGAAAGCAACCGTTTTGAAATAATCGTCGTATCGGCCCCTTCCGACTCTGCTGTCGCGGAAAAGGTCCGGGCCCTTGCAGGAAAAGAGAATACACAAAGAATGGCAATCCTTGAAGAAATCTCATCTATTAACAACATGGCGCCAACACAAAAAAATCAGCTTCCTGCCTTTTTTGCCGAACAGCGACGAAACAGTGCGGCAACCGGAGATTGGATTCAAATGCCGGACGGAACATGGAAACGAAAGTAAAGAGAGTTTTGCTTACTGGATGCGAAGCATCCGGAGAAGGAGCCATCTCTGCAGGCTGTCGGTTCTATGCAGGATATCCGATTACGCCCCAGAATAGATTCCCGGAATATATGAGTGTCCGAATGGAAGAAACCAACGGTGTTTTTCTTCAGGCAGAAAGCGAACTCGCCGCGATAAACATGGTTTTTGGCGCCGCGGTTGCCGGCGCAAGGGCAATGACATCCTCTGCAAGCCCAGGAATCTCTCTTATGCAGGAAGGAATCTCTTATCTTGCAGGGTGCGAACTTCCTTCGGTAATTGTTAATATGAATAGAGGAGGCCCTGGCCTTGGCGATGTTACTCCGAGCCAGTCTGATTATTTTCAGGCAACCCGCGGAGGAGGACATGGAGATTACCGAATGCCGGTACTTGCGCCATGGTCTGTGCAAGAAACTCATGACTTTACCTATCTTGCCTTTGACCTTGCGGATAAATATCGTTCTCCTGTTTTTGTGCTTGCAGACGGACTGCTTGCCCAAGTATATGAATCGGTCCGACTGAAACCACGTAAAAAACGTCTGCCGAAAAAATCATGGGCGCTTACAGGATGCCAAGGAAGAAAACCTAATTCTATCCGTTCGCTTTTTCTTACTCCGGGCGTGCTTGAAGCCCATAACTGGAAACTTCAGAAAAAGTTTGAAAAAATGCAAAAAGAGGTACGGTACGAAACGTATGCCTGCGACGATGCCGAATATCTGCTGGTAAGCTATGGATCCTGCGCGCGTATTGTAAAAGAAGCGATGGATACTGCAAGAAAAGAAGGGCTTCGCATAGGCCTCTTTCGTCCAGCCACCCTCTGGCCATTTCCCTATGAAGCACTACGAGAAATTCTTTCCCGGGTTAAAAAAGTTCTCGTGGTGGAAATGAGTTTAGGACAAATGCTTGACGATGTCCGGCTTGCCGCTATAGGAACAACCGCCAGAATCTTTTTCTATGGTCGCCCGGGAGGCGGAGTGCCCGACCCCGCAGAAATCTATCAGGAGATACGAAAAAAATGAAGAGCCTGTATCAACATCCGAAATCCCTTACGGAAACAACCACTATCTATTGCCCAGGATGTGGCCACGGATTAATACAGAAACTTATTGCAGAAGTTATTGATGAATTGAATCTTCGGGAAAAAACCGTAGCGGTCGCTCCAGTAGGATGTGCGGTTCTTTCTTATGATTACTTTAATTTTGATGTTACGGAAGCCGCCCACGGCAGGGCTCCGGCAGTCGCCACCGCAATAAGAAGGGTCCTTCCGGATGCACTGGTCTTCGCCTATCAAGGAGATGGAGACCTTGCGGCAATCGGTACCGCGGAAATCATACACGCGGCGGCACGCGGAGAACATTTTTCTGTTTTCTTTGTAAATAACGCCACTTATGGGATGACAAAAGGACAGATGGCTCCTACCACATTGCCCGGGCAGAAAACTACCACCTCGGTCTCAGGGCGCAAGACCTCTCTCCATGGATATCCGATCCGTATCGCAGAACTTTTGGCCCAACTTGACGGAGCAAGCTATATTGAACGAACCTCTACCTCTTCTCTTAAAGAGATTGCCACCACCAAACGCGCTATAAAAAAGGCTTTTCTCTGTCAACTCAACCGAAAGGGTTTTAGTCTTGTAGAAATTCTTGCGTCCTGTCCCACTAACTGGAAGCTTTCTCCGGGAGACGCTCTTACGTGGATAAAAAAAGAGATGGAATCTTACTATCCTGTCGGAGTGATAAAAGATATCCTGGAGATAGCGCCATGATTTTTTTTCAACCATTGGTGCTGGCGCCCTTTCTTTTTCTTCTTCTTCTTCTCCTTGGAGTTTTTTTCTTCTTTTTTGTTCAGATTGAAATCGTACGGATCGCACTTCGGAAACTCGGACTTCCTCCTGTGGTTATTTTTCTCGTTCTGCTCGCCTCGCTTTTAGGAAGCAGAGTAAATGTTCCATTCTATTCTTTAACCCGTTCGGTCTTTCTCTTCTCGGAACCGTCCGCAACCCTTCCAGCGGCCTCTTCCCTATCCTCTATGCCTTCCAATGACGCCATTATCGCTGTCAATGTAGGAGGTGCTATTATCCCGATTCTGCTCTGTCTTTACCTCCTTCCAAAAGCTCCCGGTCTTCCCACGCTCTCTGCGGTGCTTTGTAGCGCACTTGCCTGCCATGCCATGGCTACGGCAATACCAGGCCTCGGAGTAACGATTCCCGCGCTCATTCCTCCGCTTGTCGCGGTTCTTCTTTCATTCATTTTTTCTCCTAAAAACAAAATCCCTGTCGCCTATATTTCTGGAGTGCTCGGCGTTCTTATCGGCGCCGACATTATGAATGTTTCCCATTTTGGAAGCCATCCGGGCATTATAAGCATTGGAGGAGCAGGCGTCTACGACGGCATTTTTCTTGTCGGGATCCTCTCCTCTTTACTCGCCTGATAACACAGGCGTTTTTTTCTTGCGGCGCTCTTGAAAAAAACGCTTTCTGTGCGCCGTAAGAGAACCTCCGGAGGGAGCCATGACTGCCCGGCAACGACTGCTTTCGGTACTAAGAGGTCAAATTCCAGACAGGGTCCCTGTATCTCTCTGTAAAATCAATCCTTATGACCCGAAAAGCTTCTGGGCGCAACATAAAAGTTTTCATTCTCTTTTGGAAAAAGCAAAAGAATCCTGCGATACCTTTCTTCATTATCGTCCCCCAACAGGCTTTTTTTTCTCTTCGCCTAACGCAATAGAGGTAACAGAAGAAAAGATCTGCGATTCTCCGGGATCTGAAACAATTACCCTGCGAGTTAGAACAGAAAAAGGGCTTCTTGAAAGAACCGCACGAACCAGCCGTCACAGCATAGAACGATGGGTCTTAAAACCATGGATAAACTCTTTTGCAGATTTGGATAAATTCCTTTCTTTACCCTTTTCTCCCTTTGTTCCAGACATTTCCGATCTAAAGGAAAAAGAACGCGAATATGGAGAGCTTACGCTTTCTCTTCTTCCTATTCCAACACCGGTCGGAGTCGCGGGAACACTCTTCGCTCCCGGCGAACTTTCACAATTCCTTTTACAGAACCCTAAAAAAATTGAAGCGCTTTTAGACAAACTTTTTGAACGTCTTGTTCCCACCTATCAATACCTCTCTCAAAACCTTATGAATGTGGTCTTTCGTGTGAGAGGAAGCGAATATCTTACTCCTCCTACTCTTCCTCCCGGATATTTTCCTAATTACCGAGATATCTTCAACCGTTTTGTCGTCCGGTATGATACTCTTCTTATAAACCTTCTGCGACAGGGAAACTTCAACTTTATCTGCTATCACTGGCATGATATCGTTCCAGACCTTCTGCCAATGGTTGTTAAGATGGCCCCCGATATCCTTGAGCCTGTCATCAACACTTTTGATGTACCCACAATGGTGGAAAGCGTAAAAGAAGCCGTGGGATCAGAAATAACCCTTATGGCCGGGCTTTCTCTTGAAGATATTGATTTCCGAAGCATACACGAAATTGAGACGATGACAAAGAGTGTTCTGCAACAAGGTGCAAAAAACGGACGATTTATCCTTATTCCATCAGACGTTCCATCTGCGGTTCCTTTTCAACCGCAAACAAAAGAGAACCTTTTCCGTTTTATTGATATAGGAGCAGAGAGTTTCTACCCTTTTACCTAACGAAACCCTTGCTGTATTCTTCTGAACCTATTCTCTTCTAATGCTTTTTTTTCCATATTTCCATAAGAAAAGGTATACTGTTTTTTCTTGCTGTTCACTTTTTCGCACTCTTACCAAGGACTTTTTTTATGACCCGAATACCGAATTTCCCTGAATTTAGCTCTATTTCCCTAAAACAACGGGAGGAAATCTCCTCTTTTCTGCGCGAACATCCTCCTTTAGCGTCTGAATATTCTTTTACCAACCTTTTTGCATGGCGCCATTCTTATAAATATAGAGTAAGCGCTTTTGGCAATGGATTTCTTTTTCTTAAGGAAAAGCCTGTCCGCGCCTTTCTTCAACCCCTTGTTCCGGAAAACCCCCTCTCTGCAGTGAAAGAATGTTTCGCTTTTCTCGGAAAAGGAGGAAAGATTGAACGGGTTGGAGAAGATTTTCTTACATCTCTCGGCACTATTTCCGATATTTCCGCGAAACCCGAACGAAACCATTTTGATTATCTTTACAACTCTTTAGAAATGAGGACCCTTCCGGGAAAACGCTTTCATGATAAGAAAAACCTTGTGGCGCAATTTGAAAAAAAGTACTCGTTCCAATATACGCCCCTTCAAGAAAAGTTAATCGGCGAATGTATTGCATTCAAACACTCTTGGTGCATGGAACGAAACTGTGAAGACCATGAAGGATTAAAACAGGAGCATTGCGCTGTGCTGGAAATGTTAAGAAATTTTTCCGCGTTGAAAGGACTTCGAGGCGGGATCTTGCGGGTAGATGGAATTATTGTCGGCCTTACTCTCGGAGAAGAGCTTAATAAAGATACGCTGGTTATTCATGTGGAAAAAGCCAATACCCGTTTTTCTGGAATTTATCAGAAGATTTTCAAAGAATTTGTTCAAGCAGAGGGTGAAAACTATCCTTTTGTGAATAGAGAACAAGACCTTGGTATTCCGGGTTTGAGAAGGGCAAAACAGTCTTATAACCCTGTAACCATGGTAAAAAAATATTCTCTTTCTCTTAAAGAATAAAGTGTTACAATTTAAGAAGCATCGCGTGTGAAACACCGATAGGCGTACGGATCCTTCCTGTAACGGAAAAACCCGCTGTGCGATAGAGGGAAAGAGCCCTTTTGTTATCACTACGAACCTCAAGAACAACCTCTTGAAAACCCGCTTTCCGAAGAAAAGAAATCCCCTCTTCAAGAAGTTTTCTGCCAAGACCCCGGCCCTGACAATCTTCCGCAACCGCGATAAGAACAACTCTTCCAGAATCTTTCGGATGAAGAGACCTTCCTTTTATGGAAAAGAAAAGAAACCACCCTGCGGCTCGTAACATTTTAAAAAAAGGAAAAAAGGAATATTTTCGCAGGAGAACACGCCAAAAAATCAGCCCGAGATCTCGCTGGAAACGTTTTGCCGCTACCACTCTGCCGATAGGCTGAGAAAGAAGAATACAACCCAAAACATCTTTCCGCTCTTTTTCGGCCGCAACAATCACCCATTCTGGAAAGCTTTCTTGATAGGCAGAAATTATATCCAAAAAAAGGGCTCTCGGAGAAGGATTAAAGAAAAAGGAGATCTGTTCGGAAAAGCCCTTAAGGAAAAGATCCACGCAGGAAGAAAGCTCTTCTTTTGTGGCATAATGGAGGGTATTCACGGTCTTTGCGTATGGATGAGAAAACGGATTGCGTCTGGAATCTTGCGGATAATATCAGATGCAACCATAGATTCTTCTCCCTCTTCTCTGCTTGCGAAATCTCCGGCAAGACCATGAAGGTATACACCGGTAACCGCACTCTCCCAGGGAGAATGTCCTTGCGCTAAAAAACTTCCAATCATTCCCGCTAGAACATCGCCACTTCCCGCAGTCGCCATTCCAGGGTTTCCCGTAAGGTTTGTTTCTATCCTTCTTCCATCAGTAATAATAGTACGGTGCCCTTTAAGAACAAGAATCTTCTTATGACAAAGGGCAAACTGTTTTGCGTATTCTCTCGGAGAAGAAAGAAGAGTTTCTATAGAAAAACCAGAGAGCGCCTCCATTTCTCCAAGATGCGGAGTAATAATCATCGGACCGTTGCGTTGCAGTATCAAGGGATTGTTTGCCGCACATCGCAACCCATCCGCATCAAGCACCGCGGGAAGAGAGGAAGAAAGAAGTATCTCTTGAAGGAACAGGCCTGTTTCCGTTGAAGTGCCAATGCCAGGACCAAGAACCATTGCTCTGCATCTCTTCTTCAAAAAAACAAGACATTCTTTTGCCGCTTTAACACCGAGCGTTCCCCTTGATCCCTCTGGCAAGGGAAGAGTCATCTCCTCGGTAAGTTTTTCTTCAAAAATACTGTTCAAAGAGGCGGGAACCGCGGCAGTTACACACCCGCACCCTGTTCGAAGAGCCGCAACAGAAGAGAGACAAACCGCTCCTGTTAAGCCGAGAGACCCACCTGCTACGCAAAGGTGTCCAAAAGTTCCCTTGTGACTTTCACGGGGTCTTGCAGAAAAAAAGATCATCTTTAGTTACAGCGCAAAGCGCTGCCGCATAAGAGGAAGAATGAGTAAGAGAAACCTCTATGTTCCACGCGGAACAACGAGAATCGGAAAGAACAACCTTCGGCCGAATAGAAAGCGTTGTTATCTGAACAGAACCCGGAGATATCTTCATAACCGGAGAAAAGGCATCTACACAGGCAAATTTTGCCGCTAACCGCGCAGCAAAATTTCTTGCGCTATATTTTTGCTCCTTGCACAGCCTCTGTTCCTGCACGGAAAAAAGTCCTTGATCAGGAGAAAAAAGCTCTGAGGAAATATCACTAAGGGCAAGCAGTTTAAACCCTATAAGGGTCATTGAATGCCAGACTCTGCGATAACTTCCGCGAACTTCTTTCCTTTCCGTGTGGAAAAGGCAATCCTTCCATCCTGTAAAGCAAAGATGGTATGATCTGAACCAATGCCCGCTCCTCGTCCGGGATGAATCCTTGTTCCCCGCTGACGCGCAATGATTCCCCCTGCTTTTACCTGTTGGCCGGCAAAAAGTTTTACACCAAGTTGGTTCGGCCGAGAGTCTCGACCATTTCCCTGTTTTTTTCTTCCCATAATAGAGATATATTACAAAAAAAGCCGATGCCTGTCAAAACAATTACATCGCCATAGTAAAAATCTAAGAAGAAAAGGACAAAATAAAAATGTTCCTGCTTTTATTAAGGTGAATAAGAATCTCTTGCGCCGTTCTTTTTATTTCTTCGCAAAAAAAGAGTTTTTTTCGCTCTGTTAAAACCTTCCTAACCTTATTCCCGCAAGGATCTTCATTGACAAAGCATGAGAAAAAGCGTACTGTTATGCATTGCCATGAAAATCTGTCATATCATTACCCGAATGATCGTTGGAGGAGCGCAAGAAAATACTCTTTCCTCGGTTTCTGGTCTTGTAAAAAAAGGCCACGATGTTCTTCTTGTTTCCGGCCCCTCACACGGACCTGAAGGAAGCCTTGAATCTGCCTCACGTCAATCCGGGGCAAAGTTCATTATTGTTTCTCCTCTTATACGGGCAATCCATCCCCTTCTTGATGCCGCCGCTTTTTGCCGTCTTGTGGCAATTTTAAGAAAAGAACAGGTTGATATTGTTCATACACATAGCGCAAAAGCCGGTGTTTTGGGACGCCTTGCCGCCCGTGTGGCAAGCCCTTCGGCCATTGTGGTCCATACAGTACATGGACTGCCCTTTATTCCGGGACAGAGTCGCCTTGCGCGAAACGTCTTTCTTCTCGCAGAAAAAATTGCGTTTTGGGCAACAGACCAGCTTCTTTCTGTAGGAAAAGTGGCGGCGGAAAATGCCGCGGAGGCAGGGATTGGAAGAATAGAAGATTATATTATTGTTCATAGCGGGTTTCCTGTGGAACCCTATGTAAATAACCCAAACCGCCAAAAAATCCGACGCGAACTCGGTATAACCGATTCTGAGATGGTGGTTGGAATGATCGCACGGTTTTTTCCCTTAAAAGGGCAAGAATTCCTTCTTCGTGCCTTTGCTGTCGCCGCCACAAAAAATCCAGCAATGAAACTTCTTCTTATCGGCGATGGAATCCAACGCGCTTTTTGTGAAAAACTTGCCATCTCCCTAGGGATTCAGGATAAAACTATTTTTACTGGTTTACTCCACCCAGACCTCATTCCAAACATCGTTAGCGGCCTTGATGTCGGAGCGCATACCAGTCTTCGGGAAGGTCTTCCGCGGGCAATTGCACAAATCATGGCAGGCGGAAAACCCGTTGTTGCATTTGATGCAGATGGAGCGCGAGAGGTAATCACAGAAGGAAAAACCGGGTTCCTTGTTACTCCAACGGACGAAAAAACTCTTTCTCTCCGTCTTTTATGGTTTGCAAGTCATCCAGAAGAAAGAATGGCTATGGGCGCGCTTGCGCAAGAAAGAGTTCTTCGCCTTTTCTCTCTTCAAACAATGGTAGACTCTCTTGAAACAATCTATTTTTCTCTTCTTGCAAGGAACGGTTATGTCGCGCATTCTTGAAGTACCGGCAGGACACGAACAATTACCAGAAATCGCAGAGTTTATTCAGGAAAAAGCTCATGAGGAAAAAATTCCTTCTAGAAGAATGTGGGAACTTTTGCTTGTGGTAGACGAACTTGTCTCCAGTATTCTCCAGCACTGCGCCAATCCCGATGAAACCCTCTCTCTTTCATGGGATTTTTCAGAAGAGAGGGTAACGCTTGTTCTTTCAGTTACTGGCCTTCCCTACAACCCTCTTTCTTCTCAAGGTTCCGGCGAACAAAAAACCGGTTCTTTGGAAGAACCCGGGCTTTCTCTTGTCCAAAAAATGGTAAGCGATATCTCCTATCACAGAGAAGAAAATCAGAATATCTTTACTATTCAAAAAGCCCTGCGGAAAAAAACGAGAAAAAAACAGGCAAAAAAGAATACATAAAAACAAACCCTGATTATTGTTTCCTTCCTTTTCTGCCAAGGAGGCGCAATACGTCTCCTGCTAAATAAAGAGAGCCACAAATAATTCCCGCGGATTGATTGTCAAAACTATTACCAAGCGCAACAAGCCCCTGTTCAAGAGAAAAGACCTCGTCAGCAGGAATCTTTGGCGCCTCTTTTTGTCCAAGACGTATAAGCTCTTCTGTAGAAAGAGCGCGAGGAGTGTCGGGAGAGACAAAAAAGAAACGGGAGGCTTTTTTTGCTAAAAGCCGTATCATTACTCTAGCATCTTTATCATTAAGAATTCCTACCAGCATGGGTAATTTTTGACCGGGAAAGCATCTGTCAATCGTTGCAAGAAGAGTTTTTACTCCTGCCTCGTTATGCGCTCCGTCAAGAATAAAGGGAACCGAACCCGGAAGAACTTGAAAGCGACCAGGCCATTGTGCGCGCATTGCCCCTGCTCGTAAGGCGGCATCAGAGATAGGAAGGATCTTTTCTGAGATAAGAAGGGCTGTCTGAATCGCAACCGAACAATTATGCGCCTGATGAAACCCTATCATTCTAATTGGAAGGTTCCGGAAGGTTTTTCCTCGGGAACAGTACACCTGAAGGATTTGTCCGTTCAAAGAGCATTTGCAGAGAGCACGAACATAAAAGTCTTTTGGATACTGCAACATCTCTGCCTTCTGATGTGCCGCATTCTCGGCAATAACCTCTTTCGCTGCCTTTTGCTGATGACCGCAAATCAAAGGTTTTCCTTTTTTAATGATTCCAGCCTTTTCATGCGCAATTTCTTCAAGGGTGGAACCAAGAAATCGCGTGTGGTCCATTGATACCGGCATAATAACGCTAATCTCCGATGCAAGCACGTTTGTTGCGTCAAACCTTCCACCCATTCCTACTTCGCAAATAAGAATATCTACCCTTTCTTCTGCAAAAAAAAGAAATGCGGCGGCAGTTAATGCTTCAAAATAGGTTGGCTGTAATTCAAGAGGAAACCGTTGAATCTTCTTCTGTAAGGTTTGACAGATCTGGTTAAGACGCGAAAGAGAAATGGGACGGTTATGAATTTGTATCCGTTCCTGCACGGAAAGCAGATGAGGGCTTGTATAAAGAGCTGTCCGATACCCTGCCGCTGTACAGATCTCTGAAAGAAACTTCGCAACAGACCCTTTTCCATTGGTTCCCGCAATAAGAACCGAAGGATATTGTTTCTGAGGGTCTCCAAGCGCGTGAAGAAGGTGCCGAATCTTGTCAAGACCTAATTTTATTCCGTAATCGTCAAGCGATTCAAGAAAAAGAAGACCTTCTCTTTTTGTCATGGAGAAGAAAAAAGCGAAAGGATTTTACAGATCTTTGCCTTTAATTGATCGCGAGGAACGACTTCATCTATCATCCCATGATCAAAGAGAAACTCCGAACGCTGAAAACCAGGGGGAAGTTTTTGCTTAATCGTCTGTTCAATAACCCTTGGTCCGGCAAATCCAATTCTTGCTCGGGGTTCTGCAAGAACAATGTCTCCAAGAAAAGCAAAACTTGCCGCGATTCCGCCCATGGTAGGATCGGTCAATATGGAAAGATACGGTGTTTTCGCGGTCCTCAGTTTTCCTACCACTTGCGAGGTTTTTACCATCTGCATCAAAGAAAACATCCCTTCATGCATTCTTGCGCCGCCGCCACCGCCGCATATAGAAAGAAAGGGAAGTTCTTCCGCGATTGCGGTTTCACAACTTCGCACAAACTTTTCTCCCACCACAGATCCCATGCTTCCCATAATAAAAGAACTGTCCAAAATTCCAATCACTGCCGGATATGTTCCAATATGAGCAACACCATAATTATATGCTTCTTTAAGACCTGTTCTTTTTCTGTCTTCTTCTAATTTCTTGCGATAGGTCTTGGGACCGGCAAAATGAAGAGGATCTACAGATACAATATTTTCGTCTCGTTCTTGAAACGAACCCTGTTCGCAAAGAAGCGAAATCCATTCTTTCGCAGTAAGACGAAAATGATAGCCGCAAGAAGGACAAAGTTTCCAATTTTCTTTCAGGCGGCCCTCATAAATGAGTTTTTCACATTCTTCACATTTTTTCCAAAGCTCTTTCTTTACCTCTGGGGTTCCTTTCGGAGTAATAGGGCTATACTTTCTTCTTCTAAAAAACATGCCTTATGCCTTTCGGTAAAGATCAAGAAGAGAACGCAAGGAAGATTTTGTCTTTTCTGAGGGAGAACAAAGTGGAAGTCTCCATTCTTCAAGAATGCGGTCTTCCAAAGCAAGAAGGGTTTTTACGGGAATTGGGTTGGTTTCAAGAAAAAGGCCCCGAAAAAGAGGGTATAGCGCGTGATGCAATCTTCTTGCCTCTTCCCACCGTCCTTCCAAGGCCGCAGAGACCATATCAGAGGTTTCTTTCGGACATACATTGGCGGCAACGGAAATCACTCCTTTCGCTCCAAGAGACATCATAGGAAGCGTAAGGAAATCGTCTCCTGAAAGAATGGTACATCGGTCTCCGCACAGATTGATAAGACGGCTTACATGGTCTAAGCTTCCTCCCGCCTCTTTAATAGCAACAATGTTGGCGCACGTCATCAAGCGGGCAACTGTTTCTGGAAGAAGGTTTACTCCAGTACGAGAAGGAACATTATACAGTATAATAGGAATAGTTGTGGATTCTGCAATTGTCGCATAATGACGGTATAACCCTTCCTGAGTAGGCTTGTTGTAATAGGGAGTGATAATAAGTGCGGCATTGGCGCCCGCACTTTCCGCAAATTGTGTCAGCATAATCGCTTCATTGGTAGAGTTGGATCCTGTTCCTGCAATAACCGGTATTTTTCCTCCAATGGTTTGAAGCGTAGCATCTATCACTATTTTATGTTCATTGTGGGAAAGGGTTGCCGCTTCTCCGGTACATCCGCATGGTACTATTCCATGGGTTCCTTTTTCTAGTTGAAACTCAAGAAGGTCAATGTACCGTTTTTTATCAAAGGCTCCCTGCTGAAATGGCGTAACAATCGCGACAATAGAACCTGAAAACATAGTTTTCTCCTTGTAAGAGAATATATCCTCATTAGCTTTTTATGCTGTTTCTGTCTTTAATATTATACTCTCGTTATCGTGTAAATCTAATTTTTGAGAGAGAAACGCCGGTATTCTGTTCCAACTCTTTCCGAATCTCTTTCTCCCGGCGTTTGAGTTCCATCATCCAACTTGAATGAACCACCCGAACAGTCATAATGCCATTTTTTATCTGTAAAGGAAAACTTTCTTCTCCTGCCTCTCCCGCGGCACGTACCCATTCGCGTTCCCAGTCTATGATCTGTCCTGGTCTCTGTTTAGAAACAGGTTTTTTATGAAGGACCCGAGAAACTATTTTTGAAATATGTTCCATTCTCACATTTTTTATGCCTTGATAGGCATTACGACATACTGGTACTCTTTTTCTTCCTCTTCCTGAAGAAGAGCTGGTTTATCCTTGTCAAGAAAGAAGAACGAAAGAGTCTCTTTTTCTGTGGTTTTTAAAAAATCAATCACATACTCTGGATTAAAGACAATATCTGTATCTGGACCAGAGTAAGTCATGTGAAGTTTCTCTTCTCCGCTTCCTATATCAGGACTTTCAAAGGAAAGAACCAATAAATCTTTCCTGAACTGAAACTTCATAGCATTTGATTTTTCACTGACAAGAAGCGAAATTCTTGAGAGACTTTCTAAAAAATCAGATCGGGCAATCTTTGCACAAAGCAATGTATCGCCTGAAGGTATCACTTTTTCATATTCGGGAAACTCTCCTTCCAAGAGTTGAGAAATAAAAAGCATCCGTTCAGATTGTACTCCGATCTGATTTTTGGTAAAAGCGATTGTTACGGATTCCTCAGGTATTACCGCGGGTAAAATTTCTAAAAACCGAAGAGGAAGAATCATCTTCATAGATACCTCTGAATCAAGGGTTTTCTGTATAAGAGACAATCTTCTGGTATCTGTTCCCACCATGGTAAGATTATTTCCTTTCCCTTCCAACAAAACGCCTCTGAAATAAATTCTTGGTTCATTGATATTTACACAATATTTAGTTTTAGCAATCATTTCCAATAAAAGAGAAGAAGGAACAGTTGTTCTATCGCTCTTTGCAAAAAGTTCCTGTTCAGAAGGAAGCTTTGGATATTCGTCCACATTCATCAAAAGAAATTTATAGTGAAAATTTTTGCTGGAAAGAAAAAGGATATTCTCTTTTGTGCGTAGTTGCACTGTTTTATCGGGAATCTCTTTTACTAAAGAAATAAATTTCTTGCCAGGAAAAAGAATTTCTTCCTTTTCTTTTACCTGTGCTTCTAGAAAAACTTTTAAGGTTATTTGAAGATCTGTTGCTGTTAAAGAAATACCATCTTTTTTTCCTTCTAAATAAATTCCTCCCAAACTAGCTATAGAAGGTTTTGAAGGAAGAAGTTTTCCAATTTTATCCAAACCATCTAAAAGAATCTTTTTATCTATAAGTATTTCCATAGTATCTCCTTGTTAATACCAATATAGGGTGTGAATAATTCGTTTCTTATTGAGTATCAATGATTTAGCCTGTGAATAGTATGTGTATTCTACTCCTGAAGGGTGTGAGAAATTTTTTCCACCATTGTTTTGAAGGAAGAATCTTGTTCAATGGTATTTTTTATCTTTTTCCAAGCATGAAGAACCGTAGTATGGTCTTTTCCGCCAAAGGCATCCGCAATAGCAATTAAAGAGTTCTCTGTAAGGGTTCTTGCAAGAAACATTGCAATCTGTCGAGGCACTACAAGGGTTCTGAGTCTTCGTTTGCTTTTAAGGTCTGCCAAGCTTATTTGAAAATAAAGCGCAACCTTTTCCTGAATTTTTTCAATGGTAATGACTCTTTTTTTAGAAGCAAGAAGCTCTGTTAAATATTCTTTGGCAATTTCTAGAGAAAGGCTTTTATTAAGAAGAGAAGAGATGGCGACAAGTCGGTTGAGCGCACCTTCAAGAAGCCTAATGTTATCTGTCATATTCTCTGCTATATAGAAGATAACATCGTCTTCTAGAGAAAGGGTTCTTTTTTCACATTTTTTTCTTAGTATCGCCACGCGTGTTTCAAAATCTGGCTGTTGAAGGTCGGCGACAAGGCCCCATTCAAAACGCGAGACAAGCCTTTTTTCCAGTGCATTAATCTCTTTTGGAGGACGGTCGCTTGAAAGGACGATCTGTTTTCTTTGGTCGTACAGAGAATTGAAGGTATGAAAAAACTCTTCTTGGGTTCCCTCTTTTCCCGCGATAAAATGGATGTCGTCAATTAAAAGAATATCAATATTGCGAAACCTATTCCGGAACTGCTGGATGGTTTTATTCTGAATGCTTTGAATAAAAAGATTGACAAAGACTTCGCAGGGAAAGTATGAAACCTGACAGTTTTGTGTGCGTTTAGCATGCTGTCCGATTGCTTGCATAAGATGAGTCTTTCCAAGTCCTACTCCGCCATAGAGAAAAAGAGGGTTGTAAGCGGTGCCTGGAGATCGTGCAACTGCTTGTCCTGCCGCATGTGCGAGACGATTGCAGGAGCCTACCACAAAATCTTCAAAAAGGTAGGAAGGATTAAAATTATCACTGACAAACCCTATGGATTTTTGTGGTTCAGAAAAGGAGCGTTTTTCTTTAGAACGCTCTACAGGAAGGGAAGAGGATGTTTCAGGGAATACCCATTCTAAGGAAGGGGTGTAGCCAAGCGTTTGGTGTAAGGAAAAACGTAGTGTATCCACAAAAGGAGAGAGCCCTTTATAAAAAATAGGGCTGGGGATTTCTATTACAAGGGTGTTTTGTTCCAAACGTACGGGTTTAAGAGGTTTTATCCATGTTTCATAGGTTCTGTCGTTTCCTAAATTGTCGCGAGTTTTTTTTAACAGGATATCCCATGTTTTCCACAAATTATCCACACACGCCTCCCTCAAAAAGTCTTCTTTGGCTTTTATCATGTCCGCAAAGGGGGTTTAGTATGAAACAAGCAATAGACCAATAGAAAGGGTTTTGCCCTTTGGAAGAAAAAAAGATACACAATATAAAGGGTTTCATACAAGTAAAAGTATTGTATGGTCCGAAAAATTCTTTGTCAACCTCATTATCCTTTTCCACAGCAATGTTTATATTTTTTTCCGCTTCCACAGGGACAAGGTTCGTTTCTTCCTACCTTTTTTCCTGTTCTAACCGGCTGTATCCTGGGGGGAGGAAGGGATAGGTCTGGTCTTGATTCCGAAGAAGCCGGGATTCCCTCCTCTTCTTGTGGGGATCTTGAAAAATGTTCAGGTGCTTGATGAAGAAAGCTAATAGGAGCTGAGGTCCGGGAGGATTGTTCCACTGGAAGGGTCTCTTCTATTTTAATGTGGAAAACTCCGGAAAGCGCCTCTTTCTGTATTGCGGCAAGCATTTCTTCAAACATCATAAAGGCTTCTTGTTTGTAGGCAACCACAACATCTTTTTGTGCGTATGCCCGCAGACCGATTCCTTCACGGAGATCGTCTATGGCACGTAAATGTGATTTCCAGCGATGATCAATGGCTTGTAAAAGAATAATCTTTACTACCTCTGGAAAAATTTCTTTAAAAGAACGGAACTGTTCCTCTATTTGTGAAGAGATCCATTGTAGAAGAGTTTCTTTGAAATCTTCTTTCCAGTCGCGGGGCGTACGGATCTCTTCTGCGGGGGGAATATCAGGTTTATACCGTAATACAGTTTCTATTTGAAGAGAGAGAGGGTCAAGCGCCCATTTTTCCGGAACTTGTTCAGGAAGAAACTCTTCCTCTGTTTTGGAAAGGAATCCTTCTGCAAACTCTTCAAGAATTTCTTGCAGATTCTTTTTGTTCAAAACATCTTGCCGAATTCCATAGATAACTTTTCTTTGTTGGTTTAACACATCGTCAAAATCCAAAAGCTGTTTTCTAATCTCAAAGTTTCGGCCTTCTACCTTTTTTTGGGCATTGGTAATCATCTTTGTAAGCAAAGGATGGGTAATATTTTCGCCCTCAGGCATTGTGCCCATAATGCCCATTAATCGTTCTGATCCGAAAATTCTTAAAAGATCGTCTTCCAGAGAGAGATAAAACTTTGAAGAGCCTGGATCTCCCTGACGTCCGCTCCGTCCTTTTAATTGGTTATCTATACGACGGGCTTCAAACCGTTCAGAACCAATGACATGAAGACCTCCGGTTTCAATGACTTTTTCATGCTCGGTTTGCCAAGGGAGGGAAAATTCTTGTAAGAGAGTTTCGTTCACCGCACGGAATTCTTCCGGGCTTTTTTCCATCTCTTCCCGCGCTTTTTTCCATTGTTCTTCATAAGAACTCCGTAAGGTTTCATGGGCTTCCCGCGCTTCGGAAAGTTCTCGTTCATAGAGAGAAAGCGCTTTTTCATGGGCTTCAAGAGATTTTTTATAGGCTTTTTCCGCCGCGAGGAGGGCGTCTCCCGCTTCTTCTACAAGCTCTGCTCGCTCAAGGCGTTCAAAGGCTGTATCCAGCGCTACTCCGGAAGATTGTTCTCTTTTGATAAATTCGGAAACCTGATGGAGAAGATCGTTTTCGTCGGCTGTTAAAGAGGAAGAAAGAAAAGAATGGAGCATTTCCTTAAAGTCATGAAGAGCGGATGAAAAGTCAAGAAAGGCTTTTTCTTTTTTCAGAGAGGAAGAGAGAGTTTCTGCGATAAGGGTCTTCGCATGTTCAAGAGATTCTGAAAGTTCTTCTCCGAAACGGAGCGTTTCCCGAAGGCCGCTCTCTTTTCTTTGGAATGCTTCGCAGGCCTGAATAAATCTGGCGCGCGCTTCATCAATGTCGGGCTTTAAGATAATTCCAAACCGACGACGAAGCGAGGTTTTTAGCGCTTCAAGATCTTTCCATGTCCGGTTTAAGGCTTCTCGCTCTTCTTTTGCTTTATCCGGAGCGTTTTCATGTTCTCTAAGAGAGGCGTTGTAATGCCGAAGCGCTTCTTCATACCGTTCCCGTTGTTTTATAATACGACTTTCCTGTTTTTCAAACTCTTCTCCTCCGCGAAGAAGAAGAACCTTCCGTTCTATTGCTTCTTTTGTAGAAAGGTCAAGAGAAGAGAAAAACTCTTCTTTTTCAAGAAGATCCTTTTTCAAAGAATTAATGGTTCCAAGATGTTTTTTATCAAGATCTTCTATCTTTTTTTTATAAGAGTCTTCCGCGTTCGCAATGAGTTCGTGAAAATCTCGGGTTTCTCTTTTTTTCTGACCAGAAAGGGCGCGTTGTTCCCAGATTGAGCGGATTGTTTCTTCTCGGGCGAGAATTTCAGGGTTTCCGCCAAGGATAATGTCTACACCACGGCCGGCCATCTGGGTTGCGATGGTAATGGCGCGGGTCTTTCCCGCCTGTGCGATAATAGTGGCTTCCGCTTCATGGTTTTTGCCGTGAAGAACTTGATGAGGAAGGTTTTTATGGCGAAGAAGACGACTGAGTTTTTCTGCTTTTTCTATTGAAATTGTCCCTACTAATACAGGTCTTCCAGTCGCATGAACTTCTTCTATTTCTGTTGCAATCGCCTGAAATTTTTCTTTTTCGGTTTTATAGATTTCGTCATCAAGTTCTTTTCTTTGCAGGGAACTGTTTGTTGGAACTGCGACTACATCCAGTTTATAGATTTCCTTAAATTCCGGAGCCTCGGTAAGCGCGGTTCCTGTCATTCCAGAGATTTTGTTATAAAGGCGGAAATAGTTCTGGAACGAAACTGTCGCTAGTGTTTGGTTTTCGCTTTCAATGACCACACCCTCTTTTGCTTCAACCGCCTGATGTAATCCATCGCTCCAGCGCCGTCCCGGCATAAGGCGTCCGGTAAAATCATCTACAATGATAACCTGTCCGTTCTTTACAACATATTCTTTATCTCGGCGGAAGAAGACATGGGCGCGGAGAGCTTGATTAATATGGTGCACCTCTTCGGTATGGACTCCATCGTAAAGGTTGGGAATAGAAAGAAACCGTTCGCATTTCCGAAGGCCTTCGTCTGAAAGGGCTACGATTTGTGACTCTTCGTCTACGGTAAAATCCGAAGTTCTGTTGAGTTTTCGGACAAGGCGATCTATTTCATAGTACCGTTTGGTTGATTCATCAGATGCCCCTGAAATAATAAGAGGCGTACGCGCTTCATCAATGAGGATACTGTCTACTTCGTCAATAATTGCAAAATTAAGTGGCCGTTGAACAGTATCTTCCGGCCGTCTCGCCATATTGTCTCGAAGATAATCAAACCCGAACTCACTTCCCACGCCATAGGTAATATCACAATGATACGCATCTTTTCGCGGAATAGATTTAAGACAGAGAAGACGGGAGTCGGCAGGAAGGTGGGAAGGATCATAGATATAGGCGACATTGGTATAGGGGTCGCTGAGGTCTTTATGGGAAATAATGCATCCAATAGAAAGGCCGAGAGAATAAAAAATAGGGCCCATCCACTGGGTATCACGCTTTGCAAGGTAGTCGTTAACTGTTACAAGATGACAGCCTTGCTGAGAAAGGGCGTTTAAATAAAGAGGAAGCGTTGCTACAAGAGTTTTTCCCTCACCGGTGGACATTTCTCCGACCATGCCATTGTGAAGAGCTATGCCTCCGATTATCTGAACATCAAAGTGACGCAGACCGATCTGCCGTTTTGCGGCCTCTCGTACTAGCGCAAAGGCTTCTACAAGAAGATCATCAAGCGTTTCTCCTTCAGAAAGCCGTTTTCTGAACTCTGCGGTTTTTTCCTTCATCTGTTCCGCAGAGAGTGCTTGCATGGTTGGCTCAAGCTCGTTAATACGCTTGAGGTGAGAGACCATTGTTGCCATCAGTGCGCATTTTCTTGGGTTGAAGATCTGATGAATAACGCTTTTGGTCCCAGGGTTAAGCGCTTTAAGCCGAAAAAGAAGCTGTTGGTAGTTGTCCATGATAGAGCCTCCGGAAAGAACGGTGCCGGGGGGCAGAATCGAACTGCCGACGCCAGCCTTTTCAGGGCTGCGCTCTACCAGTGAGCTACCCCGGCCGACCTACAAGGGTAGAATATTACAATAGCATGCTACTGCTATTTGTCAAGAAAAACCCCCTGTTTTTGTGAGAAGTGCTATAATAGGTTTTTGAAAGGAACGATGAATATTACAGAATTAAAAAAGACTCTTTCTGGTCGGGTGTGGTCCCGAATCCGCGCAGTACCACGTGCGGGTCTTCTTGCCCCTCTTTTTTCCGTTAAATCTTCTCAAAGTATTGGAGTTGGAGATTTTTTCGATTTATACCTCTTGCTCCGGCTCTGCAGAGAGAGCGGATGTTCTTTTCTACAGATTCTTCCAATGAATGAGTCCAGCGCAGAAAATTGTCCCTATGATGCTCCAAGCGCCTTTGGGTTTGATCCAGTATGGTTTTCTCCGGAAATGCTTCCCTCCAGAACTAAAAAGCGTTATGAGGGCCGGATTCGGGACATGCGTGAAAGGTTCTCTTCTAAAAAGAGGCCAGACTATTCGGCAAGAGAAGTAAAGAGGGCGTTTCTTTGGGAGCTTTTTCAGGAACAGAGCTCTTCTTTGTATACGATGCGTTCCTTTGAAAGGGAGAATAAATGGCTTCAGGATTATGCGCTCTATAAGGTGTTAAAAAAGAGGTATGACGGTGCGCCATGGCGACAGTGGCCTCTTTTGTTGCAAGAGAGGGAGCCCGGCGCACTTGAAAAAGCCGCGGAGGAATGTAAGGAAGAGATCCTTTTTGAAAAATGGATGCAATGGGTTCTGTTTTACCAATTTTCTTCTCTTCGGCGCAGGGCTTCTGAGGGAAGAGTTCTTCTTTTTGGCGATTTACCGGTTCTGGCGGCTGAAGATAGCGTTGATGTTTGGAGAGGTCAGCATCTTTTTCATCTTGATCGCGCCGCCGGAGCTCCTCCAGATATGTATTGCGCGTCTGGACAGAGGTGGGGAATGCCGCCCTATCGTTGGAGCGCTCTGCGAAAAGAGGAGTTTTTGACACTGAAAGAGAAGGTGCGGTATGCAGGAAGGTTGTATGATATGGTTCGGATAGACCATGTTGTTGGCTTTTTTCGGATATGGGCCATACCTCGGGAAGAGCCCCAGGAAACAGAGGGGTTGCATGGTTTTTTTGATCCTTCAGATCCTTCTTGTTGGACTTCTCAGGGAAGAGAGATTTTGAAAGCAATGGCAGAAGCCACCAACGCTCTTTTAGTTGCGGAAGATCTTGGAATAGTGCCGGAAGGCTGTCCGGAAACACTCGTTTCTTTGGGGATTCCAGGATTTGATGTGCAACGGTGGAAAAAAAATTGGTCATCCGGCTCGTTTCTTTCTCCTTCTGAATACCGGCCTCTCTCTGTTGCGGCGCTTTCCACGCATGATACTACGCCGTGGTCTTCTTGGTGGGACTACGAGGCAGGTACTGTTGACGCAAGGATTGTAGAACAGGTGTTTCTTCAGTCTGGAATTTCTTTAGAATGTGCAAAGAGCCTTTTTTCCTCTTCTCCCGAGGGAGTCTCTCGGGTTCAATGGAGGCCAGAGATTACCTCTCCTGAGAAGGTCGCGGCTATTGTGGAGCGAAACCCTTCGGAAATAGAACGCTTGCTGACGCTTCATCGGGAAAGCTTTGGAGAGAAGGAGGGGTTTCTTCTCTTATGTGGTATGGAACGAAACCCATTGCAAGCCGCAGACTCTTCTCTTGCTACTGCCGCGTTGCGCTTTCTTTTTGCGACAAAAAGTCTTTTTGCGGTTGCGGGCCTTCCAGAGGCACTTTTTGCCGCAGGTCTTCTTGGAAGTGTTGAGGGGTTGAGGATTAATGTGCCGGGAACAGTGCGTTCCCAGAATTGGAGACCAGAGATTCCTCTTCTTCTTGAGGAGATTCTTGAAAGCTCTTTTCCCGACTTTTTCCGTAATCTTCTTGAGGAAGAGGCGCGGATAGCAGAATAACCATTGTGAAGAGTTGTAGTTGTTGCTAGAAGGTTTTTGGATAAAGAGGGTTCTTGGAACAGGCTAGGATTTTTAGAAGAAAAAGAGGTTGTTCAGAGGCTGTTTCAATCGCCTTAACAACAGGCGGAAGAATTTTTATTCTTGCGGGAGAGAAAAGAATAATAAGCGGAACGTTCTTTGTTTTCCGTCTCTTTTTTATGGTATCTTATCTTAGAAAGAGGTAGTAGTCGGAGAGTTTTCTCGCTTGCGGTACGGGCTTATGGAGAGGTCTCCGGCATTTGAGGTATTCTTCTTTTTTCTATTGCGCGATTTGTTCTTTTGAAGAAAGGAGCGTTGTGGATTTGGAGAGACAGTATGGAAAATGTTAGCCCTATGGTACGGCAGTATCGAAAGATAAAGGCGCGTTATCCCGACTCCATTCTCTTTTTTCGGCTAGGAGATTTTTATGAAATGTTCGGAGAAGACGCGGAGGTAGCTTCTAAAGAGTTAAATCTTGTCTTAACCTCTCGTGAAGCGGGCGCAGGTGGAAGGATTCCAATGTGCGGGCTTCCTTACCATGCGGTGGAGACTTATCTCGCCCGTCTTGTTAAGGCAGGGTTCCGCGTGGCGATTTGTGAGCAGACCGAGGATGCGTCTCAGGCGAAAGGTCTTGTAAAACGAGAGGTTGTGAGAGAGGTAAGCGCAGGAACATTTTTGGGAGATTCTTCTTCTGAGCCCAGGTATCTTGCCGCGGTGGTTCCTACAAAAAAGAGATTTGGTTTTGCCTTTATTGAAGCCTCGGGAGGAACGATCCGATTGAATTCCTATGAAACGATCTCTTCTCTTGTAGAGGCCGCGGGAAGACTTTCTCTTCGTGAAATTCTTGTTCCGGAAGAGACAGACTTAACCCTTGCTTCATTAATAGAGCCTTTATCGGTACGCCAGGAAAAACCTGCCATTACCCGGATTGATCCATGGCGGTTTGACGAAGAAGAAGGGAGACGTCGGCTTCTTTCACATTTTGGAACTCTTTCGTTTGCTGGTTTCGGGCTTTCTGATCAGGGTCCGGAAATTGCGGCCGCAGGAGGTCTTCTTTGGTATCTTCAGGAGATGAACCAACAGCCGCTTCTTCATATTGATCGGCTTTCTCTCTATACAGAGGAAGAGTTTTGTGTGATTTCTCCTCCTGCGGTTGTTGGGTTGGAGGTTTCATCTCTTATTTCTCGGATGGATAGAACTTTTACTGCAATGGGTAGGCGCCTTCTTTCTCATTGGATTCTCCATCCATTAAAAGTGCCAGCATCAATTCTTCAAAGACAGCAGGCGGTAACTCTGCTTATTCGGGCATCAGAGGTGCGAGAGAGTCTCGTTCCTCTTTTGAAAGGTTTTCCTGATATTGAAAAGGCGCTTTCCCGTATTAGTTGCGGATATAGTTCTCCTCGAGATCTGCTTGCTCTGCGAAACGGACTTAACCGTCTTCCGGAAATGGAAAGCCTTCTAAAAGAGTTGTCGCAGGAGAATATTCTGTTGCGTTGTGTGGATGCTTCCGATATTCGCAGTATTCTTGATCGTGCGATAAATCCGGAAATGCCCCTGTCAAATCCCGAAGGAAATATCGTTCGTTTAGGATATAACAGTGAGCTTGATGCGTTACGCGAGATTCGCGATCATGGAAACTCCTGGTTGAAAAACCTTCAAGCACGTGAAATTAAAAGAACCGGGATTAATTCTCTTAAAATCGGATTTAACCAGGTTTTTGGCTATTATTTAGAGGTTACTAAACCAAACCTTTCTATGGTTCCTGGCGATTATATTCGGAAGCAGACCCTTGTAAATGCTGAACGGTTTATTACCGAGGAGTTGAAAACATTTGAGGAGAAGATGCTTTCTTCGCAAGAAAAAATTGTTTCTCTTGAAATAGAAATTTGTAAAGAATTAAGAGAGAAAATCCTTGAATGTCGCGAATCTTTGCATGATTCCGCGGAAAGTGTGGCGACAATAGATCTTTTGCAGGCTTTTTCTGAGGTGGCGGTTGGGGCGGGATGGTCTGCGCCGGAGATTCATGGAGGCGACAGCATTCTTCTTCAAGATGGCCGTCATCCTGTGGTAGAGGAGTTTCTTGAATCAACGTTTGTTCCAAACGATACGCTTCTTGATCAGGGGGAGAATAGGCTTCTTGTTATTACTGGTCCGAATATGGCGGGAAAATCAACCTATATCAGGCAGGTTGCGCTTTTAGTGATTCTTGCCCAAACAGGAAGTTATATTCCGGCGGCATCGGCATCTATAGGGGTTGCGGATAAAGTTTTTGCTCGGATCGGTGCACGGGATGAAATTGCTCGGGGACAGAGTACTTTTATGGTGGAAATGTCAGAAACCGCAGAGATATTAAATACCATGACGCCTAAAAGTTTGGTGGTTCTTGATGAAATTGGCCGTGGTACAAGCACCTGGGACGGACTTTCTCTTGCATGGGCTGTTGCGCGATATTTGCATGAGCATACTGTTCGGACGCTTTTTGCGACCCATTACCACGAGTTGACCGCGCTTTCTGATCAATGTTCCGGAGCGAAAAATTATAATGTTGAGGTGAGAGAATGGGAGGATGAGATTATTTTTCTTCATCGGATTGTGCCAGGAGGTACGGACGAAAGTTATGGAATTTATGTTGCCAAACTTGCGGGGATTCCCCGCGAGGTTATTGCGTATGCCCGTACAGTTCTTTCAGGAGTGCAGAAAACATCTCTTGATAGCGCTCGACGGTCTGAGCGCCAGATGACACTTTTTTATGAGAATGGGTCTGGACCAGAGAAGGAATTTTTTAACCAGCTACTTGAGGTAAACCCAGACCATCTTACTCCGCTTGATGCGTTGACGCTTATTACTAACTGGTATAAGAGTGCGAATAAAGAAGAAAGAAAAAAGCAATCGTAATGTTTTTTTCCAGAGAATCAGGGTATTGTCAAAAGAAACGGAGAGGAGATAAAGGGATAGGGAGATAAGGAGACAAAAAAAGAGAGGTTTTTTACTTGAACAAAAAAATTTGTTAGAAAGGAGAGATTATGGCAAAGGTACATCTTCTTCCGCCCGATGTAGTAAGAAGGATTGCGGCTGGTGAGGTGGTTGAGCGACCAGCCTCCATTCTTAAAGAAGTGATAGAGAACTCAATAGATGCCGGTGCGGACTCTCTTGTTATTGATCTTGAAGGAGCGGGTCGCCGTTCTATTAGGGTACAGGATAATGGAAGCGGCGTGGATCGTGAAGATATGGAACAACTTTTTTATCGCCATTCTACAAGTAAGATTTCTTCTTTTGAGGATTTAGAGTCTCTTTCTACCCTTGGTTTTCGAGGCGAAGCGCTTTATAGTATTGCCGCGGTCTCAGAGGTCTTTTTCCGTAGCCGGGTTTCTGAATCTTCAGAGGGATGGGAGTTGCATATTCGTGGAGGAGAACGGCTTGGCCTTAAACCATGCGCAATGGCAAAAGGAACCGTAATAGAGGTAAAACAGGTTTTTTTTAATACTCCCGCACGTAAAAAATTCTTAAAGAGCGATGCGTCGGAAATGCGCGCTTGTTTAGATGTTTTTCTTTCCCAAGCAATTGCCTCTTTTGGTATTGCATTCTCTTTTTCCGCAGGGAGAACAGTATATACCCTTCCTTCTGGAGAGGGTTTCCGAGAGAGGGTTGCTCATCTGTTGAATCTTCCGTTGGAACATCTTTTTGAGGCAGAAGCAGAGATTCCCGAACATCGTGCTTTTGTAAGGATTGTTGCGGGCGATCAGAATCTTCAGAGGCCGAGAAGAGAAAATCAGTTTATTGTTGTTTCAGGAAGGCCGGTTATAAATAAAGCGATTAGTTTTGCTGTAAACCGTGCGTATGAATCATTGCTTCCGGCGCAGAGGTATGGATGTTTTGCAGTTTTTCTTGATATTCCTCCCGAAGAGATAGATGCAAATATTCATCCATCAAAACAGGAGGTAAAAATTGCCGGAGAAAGGGAAATCGCCTCCTTTGTCGCTTCTTTTCTTCTTGCGACACTTTCGTCCCGCGGAGCCGCAAAACAGTACCGTCTTGATCCAAAAATAGCGAGGGAACTTTCAGAATCTACAGAAAAAAAGAGACCTTTTGAAAGAAAAAAAAGCGCGATTCCCATGAAAAGCAGAGAATCTGTAACGCCTTATGTTTCTCCGACAGCGCAGTCAAAGGTTCTTTTTCCTCATATTTCTCCTGTCAGAGATCGCTTTTCTTCGTTGCGAGAAGCGCTTGCTTCTTCTTCTTTTCTTGGAAGTTTTCGGGCGAAGTATCTTCTTTTTGAAGCAACCGCGGCATTGTTTATAATGGATCAGCATGCGGCGCATGAGCGGATAACCTTTGAAACTCTGAAGCGCCAGATGAAAGAAGGAACCGTTCCCGTACAACAGCTTCTTATGCCGCTGGTCTTTTCTTTATCTCCTCAGGAGCGCGTTGCATGGGAAGAACGGAAGCAAGCGATAGAAGCGGTTGGTTTTTCAGCAAGTCTATGGGAACAGGATTCTATTGCTGTTCATTCTCATCCCCAATCTTTGCTTTTTCCTGAATATGCGGTACGCGCGCTTCTTGCGGAAGAGCCGATTTCTTATACAGATAAAGAAGCTCTTGCCCGGCGCGCATGCCGGCAATCTCTTATGGCGGGAACTGTACTTCTTCGTGAAGAGGCAGAGGCGCTTAAAACTTCTCTTCTTGATTGCGAAGAGCCCTTTACCTGTCCCCATGGACGGCCTACTGTTATTGAGTTGGATGAACAATCTATTGCGCGTCAGTTTCTTAGGAGCGGTTAAGGTTGTTGTGTTGAAAGGCGGGAAGAGGAAATCTTTTGATATGTATGTTCTTTATCTTCCGTTGATATAGAGTTTCTTGTGGTGGCGCGACCTTTTAAAACCCTCGGTATAAGCCCACTTTCTTTGCAAAGGTTCGGACGCTCTGAACCTCTTGCAGAGTAACCGGTCTATTGATTTCTTCATGGTTGCCCGCCTTGCCGCAGGGAGTGTACTGTGCCATGATATTGATATAGGTGTGGATAGAAAGGTCTGCAATGAATTGTAATGATTGTTCTGAACCAGCGGTATTGTTGGGTAATACGAGGTGCCGGACAAGGAGTCCTTTTGTTGCGATACCGTTTGCGTCTGTCTCTAAATCTCCTACCTGTCTATACATTTCTTGCAGGGATTCTTTACAGCGATCAAAATAGTCTGGCGCGGAAGAAAACTTTGTCGCCATGGCAGGGTCAGAGTATTTTATATCTGGCATATAGATATCTATAATGCCTTCCAAATGTTTAATCGTCTCTACATTTTCATAACCGCTACAGTTCCATACAATAGGGATTGCAAGCCCTTTGTCTATGGCTTTTTTCAGCGATTGCACTATCTGTGAAGCAACATGCGAAGGGGTAACAAGATTAATGTTGTGGCATCCATGATGTTGTAAACGTATCATAGAATCAGCAAGTTCATCGGCAGACATAAAGGTTCCTGTATGAATATGACTAATGTCATAATTTTGACAGTAAAGACAAAGAAGGTTGCATCCCGCAAAAAAAACGGTACCTGAACCACGAGTGCCGGTTATTTCTGGTTCTTCTCCAAAATGAGGACCATAGGAAGAGATTAGAAGCTCTGATCCGGTACCGCAGAATCCTTTTTCTCCCAAGAGACGGTTTACTCTGCATTTTCTTGGACAAAGCTCGCAGGATTCAAGGAGGCGAGAAAAGATCTTTTCCTGGCGAGAAATCAGTTCCTTTTTTTCAATCATAAAGGAGCAAGGGGTTGGAAATCTTTTATTGGCGATAAAAAAAGAGGGTTCGTGTAAGAGATGCAATCAACAGAAGAGATAAGAAGGTTGCGGGGAAAGAAGAGATGGAAGGGGGTGGATGTATCTCTCTTATACAAATCTGTCCAAAGAAGATTTGTATGGTTTTTGTTACGATATTCTTTTAATGTAAGCATTGGGCCAGTAAGTGATATTGTTTGAAAGGGTGCTTTCATTAAAAAACCATGGAGGTTGTTCAATGATAAATTCAGGGTGGCGTGCCGTGAAATCGCGTGCCGCTGTCGCAGGGTTGTTTTCTTTCCACTCTTCTTTTCCCCGCGGAACATCCCCGAGGTTCTGCATAATGCCATCTGCTACGATAATATAAGAACCAATAGAAACAAAAGGTGCATATCCCTCAAGTTCTGCCATCACATGTTCTTTTTCATGACAGGAATCAAGAACGACAAGAGAGGTTTCTTCGGGTTGAAGAAGTCGGCGCACCTGTTGTATGGTTTTTTCCTCAATTGAGTTTCCTTCCACAAGATGGATAAGCGGCGCAAGAAAATGTTCTTCTATCGCGGTTCGGTTATGGGGGCGGATTTCAATATCTACTCCAATGACCCTTCCCTTCCCGAGAAGTTTGCAAAGTGAGGCGTAAAAAACCAGAGACCCTCCATGGGCGATTCCGGTTTCAATAATAAGATCGGGTTTTATTTGAAGAATTACTTCCTGAATTCTGAGAAGGTCTTCCGGCAATTGAATTACCGGACGGCCGAGCCAAGAGAATGTATAGGAAAACTTTTGGTTCCATCCAACTTTTACCCACTGTTCAGAAAGAATTTCAAAGGATTTGTTTGAATAAAGGGGAAGAGTTTCTTCTTTTTGCGCATCTATTGTCTGCAGGGTCTGTTTTTCTGTATCAATAAAGATTTTCATAGGGGATCCTTTGTAAGGGAAGAATTCTCTTTCTCCTTGCTTGTTCGGTCAGTTTGCGTTTTCCACCAGGAAAGAGTTTGTTGGAGCCCTTCTTCAAGAGAGTATGCGGGGCGCCAGCCTACCTCGTTGTAAAGGCGCCGCACTTCGGCAGAAATTTCCGCGGGATCTCCGGGAGGTGTAGGAAAGGCGCCGAGTCGGATTAGATCTTTTTTTCCGATTAGAGAGCCGATGCGCATAACGAGGTCCCGTATCGGAATCGCGGTTCCTGAAGCGATGTTTACCGTGCCTTGAACATCACTGTCAAGAAGAGAAACAAAGGCGCTCGCAACATCCTTTACATACAGAAAGTCGCGGATTTGGTTTCCTTCTGTGCATAGCGCGGGTTTGTTTTGAAGAAGAGAGTTCATTACCGTAGGAACAAGGCGTTGCGGATATTCGTGTGGACCAAAGAGATAAAAGACCCTTCCCCATGCCGAGGAGATTTTTCGTTGCGGAAAGAAATCGTTTACGATAAGACGAAGCGCATTTTTACAGGTTCCATATAAGGATTCGGGATGGTTGGGTGTGGTCTCTTCAGAGAGTAAGCCGAAGGAGGTGTCATACTCAAAACAGGTTCCTGCGAAAAGAGCCCGTGTTCCGTTCTGTTTAGCAAATGTTTTTGCAAGATGAATGCTTGCGGAAACCCAAGAAAGGTTTTCTTCCGAGGTACGATAGAAAGAGGGGTGGGTATACCAGGCAAAATGGAGAAGATGAGAGGGTTGAATAGTTTTAATGATGCGCTCTGTGTCGTTTGGGTTTAAGAGGTCGGCGGTATGCCAGTGAATGTCCTGGCGATCAACTGGCGGTTGGTTGGGCAAGACCGTGCCATGTACTTCGTATCCCTTTTCTTGAAGAAGTGGAAGGGTATGTCTGCCAATAAAGCCGGTGGCACCGGTTATAAGGACTTTTTTCATAGAAAATCCTTGTAAGAGGCATCTTTTTCTGAGATAATTCTCGGGGTTTCAGGCCAGGCAATCTTAAAGGTAGGATCGTTCCAGCGAACTCCTGCCGCGGATTTTGGATGGTAAGGTGTTGAAATATGGTAAAGCATAACAGTCTTTTCTTGAAGAGTAAGAAATCCATGCGCGCATCCTTCGGGAATAAGGATAAGGGAGGCGACAGGTATTGCGTGAAAGAAGGGTTCCATTGTGTGCGGCTCTTCTTCCGGAGAAAGGAGAAGAACAGCGGTCCATTGCTGAAAGGTAGGAGAATGTGGCCTTAGATCTATTACCACATCGTATGCGGCGCCATATACACAGGAAACAGCTTTTTTTTCCTCAAAAGGTTTTTTTTGGTAATGCATTCCCCTTAAGGTGGCTTTGCGGGGGTTATGGGAAACACTGGTTTGCGAGATTGTGAAATCTGGATCAATTGTTGCGATTGTTTCAAGGCAAAAAAGACGAGTAAAAGTACCTCGTATGTCTTGATGAGAAGGGTGTGAAAGAAGAAAGACTCCGGGAATGAAGGTTGAAGAAATGGTCATACGATCTCTACCTTAGGGATAAGAGAAACAAATTTTCCGCCCCACTCTTTTATGGACTGTTCTTGTTTTATAATCTCTTCTTTTAGGTTCCAGGGAAGGATTACAAGGTAGTCGGGTTTAGTGCGTATGATATGATCTGGTTCTTTTATTGGAATACGACTGCCAGGAAGAAAGAGTTTCTGTTTGCAGGGATTCTTGTCTACTGTGTACTCAAGAAAGTCTTGTTTGATTCCACAATAGTTTAGAAGGGTGTTTGCTTTTGCCGGCGCACCGTAGCCAGCCACTTTTTTCTTCTTTCTTTTTGCGTCAAGAAAGAAGAAGAGTATCTCTTCTTTTGCTCGGGATACCTTTTGATGGAAAGATTTATATACTTCGGGTTGATTGTATCCAGCCTGTCTTTCTTTTTCTGCCAGAGAAAAAAGACGTTCTGTTCTATGAGGATTGTTGGCGGTATGCATTGCGTAAATTCGGAGAGATCCGCCATGCGTGGGAATTTCTTCTACATCAAAGATAGTGATGTCATGCGCGGCAAAAACTTTTTCTACGGTTAAATAGGAAAAATAGGAAAAATGTTCATGGTAGATGGTATCAAACTGGGTATATTCAATAAGGTTCATTAGGTGGGGAAATTCCATTGTAAGGATTCCATTCGGTTTAAGAAGGGCGCACATTCCATTAATAAAATCATTTAGATCCGGTACATGTGCAAGTACATTGTTTCCAATAAGAAGGTCTGCTTGATATCCCTTTTTTTCTGCCAGGAGGGTGCCGGTTTCTTTCCCGAGAAAGATGGATTCTGTTGGAATCCCTCTTTTTCGGGCGGATTCTGCGATATTGTGTGCGGGTTCTATTCCAAGTATAGGAATGTTTTGCTCTGCAAAATATTGAAGAAGGTACCCGTCGTTGCTTGCGGCCTCAACCACCAAGGAATGCGGGCCGAGGTTGAATCGGGAGATAACGTCGTGGGTGTAACGGCGACAGTGATTAAGCCATGATTCAGAATAGGAAGAAAAGTAGGCATAGTGCGAAAAGATGGTATCAGGGCTTTCAAAGGCCTCTAACTGTACAAGAAAACAGTTGTCGCAGAGATAGACCTCTAAAGGATACCAGGGTTCTGGTTTGTGAAGGTCTTCCGCGGAGAGAAAGGAGTTTGCGAGAGGACTGCTTCCAAGAGAAAGGAAAAGAGTGTGCAGAGAATAGCCGCAGAATCTGCATTTCATGGTTTCTTTTTTCCTTTACTGTTTTGCAGGGAGGTTTCATATTCTTTAATCTGACGGAGAGAAATTTTCTCCATATCGCATCCCTTTTGAAAGGCAAGATACCATTCCACACTTTTTTCAAGGGCTTTTTCTGTCTTCCATACAGGGTGCCAGCCAAGTTTTGTATGCGCTTTTTTGCTGTTAAGCGCAAGAAAAGAGGATTCAGGAGAAAAGGACGAGCTCTCTTTTTCCCAAGATCCTTTTCCCCATATCCGAAAGATTCGGTTCACAATCCATTCCACGCTTCTTGTTTCTTCCGGACCAAAATTCCAGGCGCCGGCAAATGTGTTTTTATCTTCTCTTATTTTACTGCCGAGAAGGAGATATCCAGAGAGCGCTTCCAAGACATGTTGCCAAGGACGAACCGCGTCGGGGTAACGTATTTTTAGGGATTGTTCAGAGCAAAGAGCTCTGATGCAGTCGGGTATTAGTCGATCCTCCGCCCAGTCGCCGCCGCCGATGACATTTCCGGCGCGGGCGGTGGCAATGGGAAAAGAGTCGCAGGAAAAGGATGCCGCATAACTGGCTGCGGCAAGTTCTGCGCAGGCTTTGCTTGCGCTGTAAGGGTCTGCTCCGCCGAGGGAATCTTCTTCGTGAAAACGTTTTTGCCGGAAGGAAGGCCGATAACATTTGTCGCTGGTTATGACAATGAGCGCTTCTATTGTGTCAATAGAACGGCAGGCCTCCATAATATGTACAGAGCCCATAAGATTGACAGAAAAGGTTTCTACGGGATTTTGATAAGAATGCCGTACAAGGGATTGGGCGGCACAGTGAAAGACAATTTCCGGACGGATCTGTGCGATCGTTGTAAGAAGAAGGTCAAGGTTTCTTATATCTCCTCGTATATCTTGTATCTTATGACCGATGTCGCAGAGAGTATAAAAGTTTGGAGTGGTCGGAGGGTCAAGGGCATATCCGCTTACTTGTGCACCAAGGGTATGGAGCCAAAGGCTCAGCCATGCTCCCTTGAAGCCGGTATGACCGGTTACAAGGACTTTTTTACCGCGATACCCTGTTTTTTCCATGGTTCCAGATATTCCAGGGAGCTGTTCCCTGTTTCCAGAGTCCCTCAAGAAGGCGAAGGTCCCGAAGGGTGTCCATACATTGCCAGAATCCGGTGTGGCGATAGGCGTTTAGTTGTCCATCTTCTGCGAGTCTTTCAAGAATATTAGCTTCAAGGCTGGAAGAGTCGTCGGCATCTTTCAGATATTCAAAGAGGTCAGGTTCAAAGAGAAAAAACCCACCGTTGATCCATCCTTCGCCAATCTGGGGTTTTTCAGTAAATTTTTCTACAGTGGAGCGCTCTGGATGAAGGATCATTTCTCCGAATCTGGCGGGAGGGCGAACTGCGGTTACAGTAGCGATTTTTCTTTCTTTTCGGTGAAAGGCAAGAAGATCAGCAATATTGATATTCGCAAGCCCGTCTCCATAGGTAAGCATAAAAGTTTTGTGATGTAAAAAGTCTTGCAACCGTTTTACACGACCTCCTGTCATGGTTGTTACTCCGGTCTCTACAAGGTGAATATTCCAGTTTTCAACGACCCTTTCTGAAGATACAGTTATCTCTCCATTTGCAAGAGAAAGGGAAATGTCGTTGTTGAAATTTCTATAGTTCAAAAAAAACTCTTTTATACAGTGGCCTTTATATCCCAACGCGATGATGAAATCGGAAAATCCGAAATGGTCGTAGATTTTCATGATATGCCAAAGAATTGGCAGTCCGCCGATTTCTACCATAGGTTTTGGCTTTGCCTCTGTTTCTTCGCTAAGCCGTGTGCCAAGTCCTCCTGCGAGGATTACCACTGGAATATTTTTATTTGGTGTCATGGCTCAAAATGTACATTAGAAACGCGGGTGCCGTCAAATCTTTCTCTTCTTTCTTCAGGTTGTTTTGTCTCTATTATTCGCGCGATTTTTCGGTCGGAAAAGATCCAGAAGGGAATATCTTCTTCTCGCTTTGCGATGATCTCCTTCCTTCGAGCCACAACGGTAACCAAACTGGATAGCAAGTACCATCGAAAGGAAAGGATTGCCTGAAGAATTGCGGCGCCTATAGGAAAAATCATTGTTGTTGCTTTATCATGGCAGGTAAGAAAAAAGAAGAGACGATTTCTGAATTTTATTTTTTCAACGGATGGACGATGCATCTTTTTTATGGTTGCTTCTCCCTTGTGAAAGATGATGCTTTCCGGTTCTACAAGGGTAGGCCAGCCCCGTTTCCACGCCCGATGACCAAGATCTCGATCCTCAAAATAAAAGGGCGCATAGAGAGGATGAAACCCTCCAAGAAGTTCCAGCTTTTTTTTACTGTAGGCGGCATGGCCTGGATAGGGAAGAAATGAGAGCGAAACAGGTTTTTTTTCCCGTTCTGCGTCTTCGCCGAGAGAAAGTGTATTAACAGCGAATATGTTGGGGTCGGAGAAATGTCGCACAAGAGGAGAAAGAAAGTTATGGGTTACCCGCACATCATTGGCGAGAATAATGACAATGGAGTGTCGGCAGGCTTTTATGCCGATGTTAAAGGCATAACCCACAGAACAGTTTGTTTCAAGACGGATAAGACGGATTTTCGGGAAAGAACGCGTGATCATTTCTGCGGTTTCATCAGAGCTACCATTGTCTACCACAATAATTTCATTATCTTTATGATGGAATGAGGCCGCTTCAATAATGGAGGGAAGGTTTTCTTTAAGAAGGGGCTTGCCATTCCAGGTTAAGACAACGATTGAAACCAGAGTATACATAGATTAATTATACCTTAGATAAGGAGAAATGGAGATTTTTATGCGCTTTTCATTTTTAAATGATAGACTGCGGAGAATTGTTGACAATGGTAGTCGCATCTTTTATACTGTGAGAAAACCTTATTACTATTGATTTGTAGGGAGGAAACAAAATGGAAATAGATGCAATCAGAGGGAGATGGATTCTTGATTCAAGAGGTAATCCTACTGTTGAAGTAACTGTAATTCTGTTGGATGGAACAAGCGCAAGCGCTTGTGTTCCTTCCGGCGCTTCAACCGGAGAACGAGAAGCTCTTGAATTGCGGGACGGAGAAAAGAGTTTTCTGGGAAAAGGAGTGCAGAAAGCTTGTAATAATGTGGAACGGATTATTGCGCCGAAACTTCAGGGGATCAGCATCTTTTCTCAGAAAGAGATAGATGATTGTATGATAGAACTTGACGGTACCGAGAATAAATCAACCTTAGGCGCCAATGCAATGCTTGGAGTAAGCCTTGCGTGCGCCAGGGCCGCCTCTATTCTTCTTGGAGTTCCTCTTTATCGTTACCTTGGTGGGATTCGCGCCCATCTTATGCCTGCGCCGATGTGCAATATTATTAATGGAGGCGCCCATGCGGACAACAATCTTGATATTCAAGAGTTTATGGTTGCGCCCCTTGGAGCGAAAAGTTTTTCTCAGGCATATCAGATGGCGGCGGAGACCTTTCATTTTCTCAAAAAGCTGCTGCAAAAAAAGGAATTTAATACCGCGGTGGGAGATGAAGGAGGGTTTGCTCCCAATATGAAGAATCATGAAGAAGCTCTTGAAGCGATTGTGGAGAGTATTGAAGCCGCGGGATATATGCCGGGAGAAGATATTTTTATTGCGCTTGATGTAGCGGCTTCTTCGTTGGTAAAAGATGGTGGATACCTTTTTGAGGGAAGAGTAACTGCCGCGGAAGAGATGATTGATTACTATGCGCAAATCTGCGAAAAGTATCCTATTTATTCTATTGAAGACGGTCTTTCTGAAAATGATTGGGAAGGCTGGAGGAAATTAACAGAAGCTCTTGGTGAAAGAGTTCAGCTTGTCGGCGATGACCTGTTTGTAACCAATCCATCGATTTTTTCAAAAGGGATTGAAGAAGGAGTAGGTAATGCCATTCTTATCAAGGTAAATCAGATCGGGACCTTATCGGAAACACTTGAGGCTATAGAACTTGCGGAACGAAATGGATATCGTACTGTTATTTCGCACCGAAGCGGAGAGACCGAGGATGCCTTTATCGCGGATCTAAGTGTTGGAGTGAATAGCGGTCAGATTAAGGCGGGATCTCTTTCGCGTAGCGAACGGCTTGCAAAATATAATCAGCTTCTTCGCATAGAAGATGAGCTTGGCCCCGCGGCGCGTTATGCGGGAAGAGGATAAGAATCGGACCATGTCCAAACCTAAAGTGCGAAAGGTACGGAAGATCCGAACATCCCGTAAAAAGAGATTGCCATGGACCACCTTGACGATAGTGGGAGTTTTTCTTGTTGCGTTTATCCCAATGCTTCAACAGAACTTTCGTCTTCGCGGTCAAGAGGCTTTTTATCGTGGGGAAGTGTTACGCCTTGAAAAAGAGAATGCTCGCCTTGCAAATGTTATGGAACAGATGGAAAGCCCTTACCTTGTGGAGAAAATTGCGAGGGAACAGCTTGGCCTGATGAAAAAAGGAGAGGTAATGTTCAAGGTAAAGGAATCGAAAGATGTTTCCCGTTAAATATGTTCGGGACAATCTTGAGATGGTAAGGGTTGCGGCACAGCGAAAACGGGTAAAGGTGGATTGGCGATTATTTGAAGAATTGGAAGAACGACGAAGAACCCTTATTCAGCTCATTGAGGAGCAAAAACATCGGCATAACCTTTTAACTGGAGAGATTGCCAAAAAAAAACGGGAAGGCGTAGATGTAAAAGCCCTTCTTGAAGAAGGAAGGGAAGTTTCTTCCCGTATTCGGAAAGAAGAAGAGGGATTAAGCGAAACAGAGAAGGCTCTCAATGAATTGATTTCCGCAATACCAAATATCCCCCATGCTTCGGTTCCTATAGGAGAAAATGCATCGGAAAATGTGGTGGTTCGGCAGTGGGGAGAAATATCCCGCAATAGTGTTACAGCCGTACCGCACTATGAATTTGGGGAACGTCTTGGTATTCTTCAGCTTGACCGCGGAGCAAAGATAACAGGAAGCTTTTTCCCTGCTTTTGCAGGATCGGGAGCAAGGCTGGTGCGCGGGCTTATCAATTATATGATAGATCTTCATGTGAGCAACGGATTTTCCGAGGTATGGGTTCCTGCACTGGTAAATCGAAAAAGTCTCTTTGGAACAGGTCAGCTTCCTTCTCTTGAAAGCGATATGTATTGGTTGCAAGAGGATGATTTTTTTCTTATTCCTACCGCGGAAGTGCCAGTTACAAATCTTTTGCGCGATGAGATTCTTGAGGAAGCGAACTTACCGAGGAGATATTGCGCTTATACTCCTTGTTTTCGGCGTGAGGCGGGAGCGTACGGAAAGGATACGCGTGGGCTTGTGCGGCTCCATCAGTTTGATAAAGTGGAAATGGTAAGCTTTTCACACCCGGAAACCTCTTATGAAGATTTGGAGTTTCTTGTAACTGAAGCTGAAAAGGTTCTACAGGGTTTACATCTTCCTTACCGGGTTATTGAGCTTTGTACGGCAGATTTAAGTTTTGCGGCGGCAAAATGTTATGATCTTGAGGTCTGGGCTCCGGGAATTGAGCGATGGTTAGAGGTTTCTTCTTGTTCAAACTTTGAGGGGTTTCAAGCACGCCGCGCAAACATTCGCTTTAGAGGAAAGAAAGGAAAGACCGATTTTCTTCATACTCTTAATGGATCGGGGCTTGCCCTTCCGAGGGTGATAATCGCCATTCTTGAAAATTTTCAAACAGAAAAGGGGTCCCTCTCTATTCCCGAGGTTCTTCAACCTTATATGGGAGGAATGTCTGAAATTTTGGATCCGGAAGATCTTTTTTAAGGATTGAAAAGACTTTTTTTGGAGGGAAGGGTGGCGGAATTTCAGATTTTGTTTATACTCCCTTTGAAAGACGTTGCGCAACAAAGGAAGGGAGCCCTGCTTTTTCAATCTTTTCCGCAGCGCTTTTCCAGTCATAGGGAATGCGGTGCAGAGAAAATTCTTTTTGATCCGAATCAAAAATTCCACAGCAAACAGCGGGAATTCCATCGCGTGGTTGTCCTACACTTCCTGTATTCACTAAATACCTGAGATGTGGCTCAAACCGAATACAGAGAGTTCCGCCGGGAGCAGGAGCAATGATTTTGGGCGGAAGACCGGATTCAGGGTCAAAAGAAAAAGCAAGTGGGAAATGGGTATGACCGTAAAAGATAAGAGGAAAAGAGGTTTCTTGAAAGACTTTATAGGCGCGGGATCGGGTGTGGATATACCCGGAAAGTAAATGAAGGGGCGAGCCATGGCAGGCAAAAAAGGCGTGAGTATCAAGTTTCTCTGGCCAGGAAGAGATATATTGAAGAAGAGAATCGTTTAATTGAGTGATAGTCCATTTTATACAGGCAGAAGCATTGGTAGAGAAAGTTTCGTAGGCGCCAGTAATGGCTGCCTCTTCATGGTTTCCTCGCAAGCAGGAAGCCTGAATAGAGCGAACTATATTGAGGCATTCTACCGGAGAAGCGCCATATCCTATAATATCTCCGAGAATAATGATCCGAGAAATGCCTTCTTTTTGAAGAAACGAGATTGCGGCTTCCGTAGCTTCCAAGTTTGCATGGATATCAGCGAGAACGGCGCATTTCATGTTTTCTTTTGAAATAATCGTAAAAGAAGAGAAGATCTTTTTTTGTTTCGTCTGCTGTTTGATAGCGTTCTTCTGGAAGAAGATTTATGCATTTTCTCACAATGGGTTTAATAAACTGTGGAGTGTACGGAAGTTTTCCGAGCATTTCCTCTATTACTTTTCCTACGCTGTACAGATCGCTTCTGCCATCGGCTTTTCCAGACTTTCGCTCTGGAGCCATATATTTTTCTGTTCCCGCAAAGGGAAAGAGATCTTTTCGAAAAAGAGAATCTTTCACCGCATATCCGAAATCTATAATCTTGATTTGGGAAATATCTTCGGAAACAAGGATGTTCTCTGGTTTGATATCTTTATGGATAATCTTTTTTTCCTGAAGGCAGATAAGGCCGGAAAGGAGTCCAAGAAAGATTTCTACCACCTCTTCAAAAAGAAAGAGCCGATCTGAAAACCAGTGACGGAGACTTTTTCCTTTTACATATTCCATAAAAAGATGTTGCATCGTGCCATTTTTTACTAAACTGAAAACCTTTACGATATTGGGGTGATCAAGAGAAGAGGTGAGCTTCCATTCCCGAGAAAACTGTTTGATATAATGTTGCGACGATTTGTGCGAACTAAGAGTTTTTACCGCGACATAGAGTGTAAAAGGAGGAGGAGATTTAATGGCGCGCGCAAGATATACTGTGGAGGTGGATCCCTGCCATATCCGTTCTACAATCCGATATCCGTCAACAACATCCCCTAATGGAGGCTTCATATATTTTTATGTCCCTATAGAAAAAAACTTCCTGCTTTTGTAACCTTATACTCTTGTTATTATAGAAATAAGCATACCCTATTTTTTTGCGAAACGCAAGGATAACAAGCTGGAACAGGCGTAAAGATGGAGACAAGTCGCCATGTCTCTCTCTGTCTCTGTAGAAATAGAGAATGTGCGGTATACTACTATATTATGAAAAGATTTCAGGGTATTATCTTTGATTTTGACGGCACGTTAGTAAGTTTGGAGATAGATTTTTCTTCTATTCGGAGCCATTTGGAAGAGATGAGACAGGAGTATGGGATTGTTTCGCCGGAGAAGACGATGCCTATTCTTGAAGGGCTTGTATGGACTCAACAGAAAAATGCCGGGAATGATCGTCTTGAAGAATATCTTTCAGAGGCAAAAAGATATTTAGAAAGATGTGAACTCTTGGCTGCGAAACAGGCAAAACTCTTTCCCGGAGTGAAGGAACTTCTTGATGAAATTGCGGCGAAAGGAGTAATGATAGGTATTATCAGCCGTAATTGTGAAAAGGCGGTTGGAGGGCTTATTGAACAATATCAGCTTGCCTGTCATCATCTTCTTACCCGCGACCATGTGGCACGGGTAAAACCTGATCCTTTTCATGTGGAAGCAATGCGTACTACTCTTGGGCTTTCAAAAGAGACTGTATTGGTGGTTGGGGATCATCCTTTTGATATCCGTCCCTGTAAAATACTTGGAATTTCTTCATGCGGAGTTCTTTCTTCTGGTACAAAGAAAGAGGATCTTCTGGAGGCGGGAGCAGATTATTTATTCCCTGATGTTACAGGAGTAGCTTCTTTTTTTGGGATAGCGCGTTTTTCTTCTCTTTCTTTCCAATAGAAGATCACTGTTGCCCCCTCTTTTCTGGAGTTGGTATGGGAAGACTATGCGTTGCGGAAGTTATTAGCTTTCTTCCTTTTTTTATTGTTGTTGCGATCTAAGAGGGTTGACAAGGAAGTTCTTTGCTTTTCTGTTGCGGATAATGGCGGAGAACAAGGGATAGTTTTTCTTGGGTTAAAGAATGGAAGGAGGGGCAGTAATATTGCGACTAAAGAGTTTTAAGATAGTATAAAAACGCCTTCCAAAAAGGAGACTTTTCCTTTGCGAGATAGAACTGAATCTATGGAATAAAAGAGTTTTTTACAACTATATTGATATAGGTTGCACAAAAGTTAAGAAAGAGGGGGGGGGTGTGCAAGAGATCCCTTCTTTTGATAGAGAAGGCAAAAGATAAAGGGAATGATTGCGTAAATGGAAAAGATAAGGCATACTATAAATGAAAAAGGTTAAAAAAAGCGCATCGGGGAGGAGATATGGAGCGCCGTTTTGAAGAAGAACTCCACCTTTTGAACCGTAAACTTCTTTGGCTTGCCTTAACTGCCGAAGAGGCAATACGCCTTGCGATAGAATCGTTGGAGAATCGAGATGCCGCCGCGGCACGCAAGGTTATTGAGCAAGATGAGAAGATTGATGGGATGGAACTGGAAATAGAGGAATATACCCTTCTTTTGCTTGCGAAATATCAACCTCAGGCTTCTGATCTTCGTTTTGTTACCTATGCGATGAAGTTTACCGCGGAACTTGAGAGGATTGCGGACCTTGCCGTGAATATCAGTGAACAGTCTCTGAAAATTATGGAACAGCCTCTTTTGAAGCCTCTTGTTGATATTCCGAAGATGTCGCAGATTTCCCAGGAGATGGTGCGCGATGTAATTAATGCTTTTGTTTCTCGGGATGTTTCCCTTGCGAAAAAAGTGATTCTGGCGGACCAGGAGGTGGATCGCCTTCATAATCAGATTCAGGATGAACTTGTGTACGACTATATTTCAAAGGAGCCTTCTGATGCGCCTCGGGCAATTGCCCTGCTTTTGGTTGCGCGCCACCTTGAACGTATTGGAGATCATGCCACCAACATTGCCGAGGATGTGATTTATATGGTGAATGCTGAGGTTGTAAAGCACCACCCTGAACGGTTATGAGGCACAACGGCAATGGACACCCTCCATGAATTACGGTATTCTACTGTCGGTTTTTTGGTAAGAACCTTCTTCTTTTTTTTCTTTCAACCTTCCTTTGGTTTATCCTTCATTGTAGGAAGAGATTGCTAGGGAATAGGGAAGAGTTTCCAAAGGTTTTTTCAGGACGAAAAAGAAGGACTTTTCTCTACTATAGAGGATTTTAACCCTATATAAAAATAATGCGTTCTTGCAAAAAAGTAAGAAGAAGCAGAGAGGCGACGGTTCTTTTTTTGTTCTCTCTCTTTCTTTGTACCGGATGTTTCCGAAACGAAGATCGGATTGTTACCCTTGCGGGTTCCACCGCGTTTCAGCCCTTTGCGGAAGAATTGGCAAAACAGTATATGGAGATCTATCCTGAAACGATTGTAAGTGTTCAGGCCGGTGGATCCATGGTAGGAATTCAGGCGGTAGAGGAAGGAATTGCAGATATTGGCATGGTTGATCTTTCTGTAATTCCAGAGGAGGACGAACGTCTTCTCAACGCGGTGGCGGTGGCGCAGGATGGAATTGCGCTTATTGTTCATCCGACAAATCCTGTTCATTCTCTTACCCTTGAAGAAGTGAAAGCGCTTTTTTCTGGAAAAGCAACTCATTGGAGTCAGGTTGGCGGCCGGAACATCGCGGTACATATCATTTCTAGAGAAGGAGGGTCTGGAACGAGAAAATCATTTGATACCCTTGTCTTGGGAGAATCTCCTTTATCCCGGGATGCCTTTTTTCAGGATTCAAATGGCACTATTCGCGAGGCGGTAGCATCAAATCCTCATGCGATTGGATACCTTTCTGTCGGGACCCTTAGTCCAGAAGTAAAGGCGCTCTCGCTTTCCGGGATCTTTCCTTCCAATGAAAATGTATTGTCCCATTTATACCCGCTTGCGCATCCGATCTTTTTCCTGACAAGAAAAGATCCTCCACTCTCGTTGCATACTCAGAAGTTCCTTTCGTTTGTTCTCTCGCCAGAAGGACAGGGGATTATTGCCAAAAAAGGATTGATTCCTATTCTTCCTGTGGAAAAAGGCAGAAAATGAAAGAACGATATATTGGAAGGATTCTTCTTCTTATCGCTTTTTCCGCATTGTGCGCACTTCTTCTTATCTCTATTTTTGTAGTGAAAGAAGGGATGGCCGCGCTTTTTTCAACAGGATTTTTTTCTTTTCTTTTTGGAAGAGAATGGAACCCCGACGCTCGAATATTTGGTATACTTCCTTTTATTCTTGGTTCGCTATGGGCGACTGTCGGCGCTTTGGTTATCGGCGTGCCTGTGGGTGTGGGGTGTGCTATTTTTCTTGCGGAATTTGTTCCGTCAAGGGCAGTATTGTTTTTAAAGCCCGCCATTGAACTTCTTGCCGCGATTCCTTCTGTGGTCTTTGGTTTTATTGGGGTGGTGGTACTTACTCCGGTGATGAGAAGCTTTTTTGGCGGATCAGGGGCTTCTCTCCTTACTGCTTCTTGTGTGCTTGGAGTAATGATTCTTCCCACTATTATCTCTATCTCTTTGGATGCGTTTCGAGCGGTTCCTCCCTCTTTCAAGGAGGGATCTATTGCTCTCGGCGCAACTCGCTGGCAAACCGTAAGAATGGTCTTGCTTCCCGCGGCAAAGCCCGGTATTGCCGCAGGAGTTATTCTTGGGATGGGACGAGCGATCGGAGAGACAATGGCGGTTATTATGGTTGCGGGAAATGCAATTAAGGTTCCTCTTTCAATTCTCGCTCCTGCGCGGACCCTTACTACCAATATTGCCCTTGAAATGGGTTATGCGGCGGGTCCCCACCGTCAGGCACTTTTTGCATGCGGGATAGTGTTGTTTCTTTTCGTTATGGTGCTTAATGTTGTAGCCAATGCTTTTATTAGGAGTCATCGTAATGAAGGGTAGCCGGGAATGGCAAGAACGGATTGCGGTTCTGTTGCTTGGAAGTACTTGTTGTATTGCCCTTGGAGTGATGTTTTTTATCCTTTTTTTTATTCTTTTTAAGGGAATTCCCTCCTTGTCATTTGCTTTCTTAACAGGAGCTATTGAGGATATGGGAAGATCGGGAGGGATTTTTCCTTCTATCGCGGGAACAGCTTTTATTACGGTTCTGGCTATTCTTTTTGCAACACCTCTCGGAGTGGGAAGCGCTATTTACCTGACAGAATATACCCGGACCGGACCAATGGCAAGGGCGATTCGGTTTGGAGTGGAATGTCTTGCCGGTGTTCCATCAATTCTTTTCGGACTTTTTGGATTTGTTTTTTTTGTTCTTTTTCTGAAACTTAAGTGGTCTATTTTATCTGGTTCTCTTACTCTTGCGCTAATGATGCTTCCAACCATTATTCGGACCTCTGAAGAGGCGATTAGAACAGTGCCCGTCTCATACCGGGATGTAAGTGCTTCTCTTGGTGCGGGAAAGTGGCAGACAGTTGTTCGGGCAGTGCTTCCTTCTGCTCTTCCCGGAATTATGACAGGTGTTATTTTAAGTGTTGGAAGGTGTGTAGGAGAGACTGCCGCGGTTATCTTTACCGCAGGGTCTTCCATTCTTTTCCCGAAGAGCATTTTTACTTCTACACGAACCCTTTCTGTCCATTTTTATCTTCTTGCGAGAGAGGGCCTCTCCATAGAAAATGCCTATGGCACCGCGGCAGTCCTGATTATTGCGATCCTTCTTATTAATTTAGCGGCGTACGGTCTTTTATACAGGTTTGTTTCTCGGAGAAGACTGTGACCTCTTTATCCCCTATAAAAATGGAGACCCGACAATTGCAGGTTCGGTTTGGTTCCGTTGATATGGTTAAGGGAATTTCTCTTTCTATTGTTACGCATGAAGTCCTTGCTATTATTGGTCCTTCAAACAGCGGGAAGACCTCTTTTCTTCGTTCTCTTAACCGGATGAATGAAAAGATTCCTGGTTTTGCAATGACCGGGAAGGTCTTTCTTGACGGCGAAGATATTTATTCGCCTCGTGTTGAGGTGGAACAGCTGAGAAGAAGAGTGGGAATGGTCTTTGCAATGCCTGTGGTGTTGCCTATGAGTATTTACGAAAATGTAGTATACGGCCTTCGGCTGAAGGGAAGGATTTCTAAACAGGATCTTGTTGATACTGTTGAGAGAGTTCTTTCTGACGCGTATCTGTGGGAAGAGGTGAAAGACCGTCTTCATCATCCTGCTCTTACGCTTTCTGGAGGACAACAACAACGTCTTTGTATCGCGAGAACCCTTGCGCTTAGTCCGGAGGTGATTCTTTTTGACGAGCCCTGTGCGAGCCTTGATCCGGTTGCAACCGCGAAGGTTGAAGAGGCGATTATCCGTTTGAAGGAAAAGTATACCGTGGTGCTGGTAACAAATAATACCCGCCAAGCAGCCCGTGTGGGAGACAGAATCTCCTTTTTTCTTATGGGCAAACTAATAGAAACAGGAAGCTCTACAACAATCTTTACTGCACCCTCACATCCGCAGACCGAGGCATACATAACAGGAAAATTCGGATGATTCCTTCGCATATTTCTCCTTCTGTTCCTGCCTCTCCAATAGTAGAGGCAAGAGATTTTTCTCTTTTTTTCGGGTCTCACGCGGTTCTAAAACATCTCTCTTTTTCTTTTCAACCAAGGGCGGTAACTGCTATTATTGGTTCTTCGGGATGCGGAAAGTCAACTCTGCTTCGTTCCATAAACCGGATGAATGATTTTTTTGAGACGGTTAAAACCCAGGGTAAAATTCTTGTTGAGGGAGAAGATGTTTATAGCCCGTCTGTCTGTCTTACCCGTTTACGTAAAAGAGTGGGAATGGTTTTTCAAAGACCCAATCCTTTCCCTCTTTCTATTGCTGATAATGTTCTTTATGGATTGCGCGTTCATAAGGTACAAGGATCCCGCTCTTTTTTTGAGGGAGTTGTGGAGGAATATCTTAAAGCAGTGCTTCTGTGGGAAGAGGTAAAAGAGAAGCTTCGCCATTCTGCTCTTTCTCTCTCTCTTGAGCAACAGCAACGTCTTTGTATTGCTCGGCTTTTAGCGGTAAAACCCGCGGTCCTTCTGATGGATGAACCATGCTCTGCCCTTGATCCTATAGCAACTGCAAGGGTTGAAGAGCTGATTCTTTCTCTGAAAAAACTTTATACGATAATAATTGTTACTCATAATATGCAGCAGGCCGCGCGGATTTCCGATGAAACAGGCTTTATGCTTTTTGGAGAGTTGATTGAATTTGCAGAGACTGGAAAGATTTTTACCAGACCCGCGGATTCTCGCACAGAAGAATATGTGACGGGACGTTTTGGTTAAGGGGATATAGAGACAGGTCTCTTTGTCTGCAAGGGGATGAGGAGCTGTTTGTTGAAGATTTTTTTATTTGCGGTATACTTTGTACATGGAAAATCTTATCCCTAAAAAAGTGTTGGTTGCAGACGATGATCCTGATACAGTTCTTGTTCTTGAACAGGGATTGAAACATGCGGGATATATTGTGGCAACCGCACGGGACGGCGAAGAGGCTCTTGTGCGATTTAAGGAGTTTCGGCCTGATTTGGTAATTCTTGATGTGGAGATGCCCCGCCTTACCGGATGGGAGGTTCTGGAACGGATTAAGTCGGGGTGGAAGAGCAAAAGGGTTCCTGTGATGATGCTTACCGCAAGGGATTCTGACGATGATAAGATACGCGGATATGAACATGGGGTCTCCTTTTATGTAACAAAACCTTTTAATCTTCAGAAACTTCTTCCTGTGATTAGAAGTTTGACCCGTATAGAGTAGTACGTGGTATTGAGTTATAGCTATATTTTTAGGGATACATAGCGACAAGTAGATAAGGATATATAGTGACCATTACTGTTTCCAATCAAAAAGGAGGGGTGGGAAAAACAACCCTTCTGTACCATCTTGGTTTTCTCTTCGCTCGTTTAGGGAAAAAGACCCTTCTTGTTGATTCAGACCCTCAGGGGAATCTTACAAGTTGTTTCCGCGACGATCTGCCGGATCAACATAACCTTAGGCTTTTGTATGAGAAAGGTTTTCCTGAACCCTTTGAAGCAGAGAAGAACCTTTCTATTATTGGCACGGATATTACGCTTTCAAAATTTGAAGCGGATACAAAGCTTGAGAACTTTTTTCTTCTCAAGAACCTTGTTGGTGAAATTACGCATGATGTCTGTCTTATAGATACTCCCCCAAGTCTTGGTCTTTTTACCTCAAGCTCCCTGCTTGCCGCTGAAAGAGTTTTGGTTCCAATAGATATTTCAAGGTTTGCAACGCTTGGCCTAAAGGATTTGATTGAATCTATTGGAAAAATTACCCGAACGACTAATTCTCCGGTGGAGCTTCTCGGCATTGTTCTGGTTAATGTGGATGACCGTCAAAATTTGTTTAGAGAAACCAGAGATCGGCTTGAAAAGATGTACGGAGAAAAACTTTTCCGTACAATGATTCCTTCTTCTGTTAGGGTGAGGGAGGCTGTTGCGGCAAAAGAGCCGGTATTTGATTTTCTTCCCGGCCATAAGGTTTCAATTGCATTACAGACTCTTTTTGCAGAGATTCAGGAGAGATTGCTATGATACAGAGATCCTCTTTTCTTGATAAATTAGAGAAGGTGAGGGATAAAAAGAGAAAGATTAGCGTGTACCTTCCCGCGAAGATGGTAAAGGATCTGAAAATTTCTGCGGCACATCAGGAAAAAAGTGTTTCAGAGCTTGTAGAACATCTCATTGCGGCCAGTCTCCATAAAGACAAGTAGACTTGTCTCTATATTTCCTTCTCCCCTTTTCCTGCCTTTCTTTGCTTGTGTGGGAAGAATCTTTGAGAGGGAGTCTTTCTTTGGATAGTGGGCAAGGTAAGTTTTGTGGGTTCCTTTAGTCTTGTATAGTGCAAGATGTGCCTGAAAGAGAGTTTCTCCTTTTAGAAGAATCGTTCTTTCCCTTCTGTTAACAGATAGAGCATTATGCTTTAAGGCAAAGAAGAGAAGACGTTTCTTTATTTTCCTTGAAAATGGTGTATAAGGCGATATGTATATATGTGGATATGGCTACAGTTGTGTTTCCTTAAACGGAATAGGGTTCTCTGTTGTGAGTCCGAGAGAGTCAGAAGGGGCGTAATCGTGATAGAGGGAGTTGAGATTTTTTTGTCCATTTGTTCTTCCTCGTTTCTTTGTAAATAAGTCTCCAAAAATAATAGAAATAAGAGTACAAAAGTAGAGCACTCTCTTAGGGATTTCCAATATTTAAGAAACGAAGAATAAAGGGGCAATAATATAGGAGGCAAAGATAGTAACAGTAAGAAGAAAAAAGGGGAGACAATCATAATACCAGAATTTTAGGTGATCTGTTTTGCACTAGTTTATGGCGATATTTTTTATAGAAGTTTACAAACGCTCTTTTTAGAGGAAGATGGAAGCCTTTTTTTATTAGGAGCTACAGACGAAAAAAATTGACAAAATAAGTGTGGTATGAAAAAATACCTTCACACTGACAATTTTTTAAGTAAGAATTCTTTTTACAAAAGGAGTTATGCGTGAAAGGAAGAATAAAAAATCATTTGCTGTTGGCAACCTGTGCCGCACTACTTTTCTCTGGTTCTTTTGTGAGCAGGGCTTATAGTCAGGCAAGAAATCTTACGGTTGCTGTGGTGAATATTGAAAAAATTTACCAGGAATATGGCAAAGCGCAGGCAGATGCAACTGCCTTTAAGACCGCATCGGATGCCAAGCAGGCAGAACTTGAAAAAATGCAAGGAGAATTAAAAGCGCTGAGAAGTGATTTTGATGCAAAAAAAGAAAGTATGAAAGAGGAAGAAAAAAAGGCTACCGAAAAAACACTCCTTGAAAAAGCACAGGTGATTCTTACCTTTACACAGCAATCTAGAGCAACTCTCCAAAAAGAGCGCACTTCCCAGACAGAAAATCGCCTTCGGGAAATTTCTGGGGTGATTAACACGATTGCCGTAGAAGGTAAAATACAACTTGTGATTGATAAAAAGTATGTTCCCTATTTTGATTCAAAACTTGATATTAGCGAACAGGTTATAAAGAGATTGAACAGGTAAAAAATGATGATATCATGATATTTTCTTTAAGGCAGGGCTCTTGCTGGGTAAGGAATTTATCGCTTTTGATTTATTGTCCCTGCTATTCTTTTCATCCTGCCCAGGGTCGCGCTTCTTTTCCTATAGGAGTATAATATGAGGGAGGAGGAACAGCCCGAATATTCTGAAGTTCTTCGTATAGCTTTTTCTTCTTTGTACAGAAACTCCTTATGGCGCACTGTTAAGGGGACTCTTTTGTCGTAATCATATCAACCTTTTCCCCAAGAAAATAATATTATTGAACAGATAATTTCCGAGAGTTTAAAAAAACAGGAGGGTGGTAAATGACAGCGCAAATAAAGCTGTTAGGGTTCCTTATTCTTTCCCTTTTTGTAACAACCGGTCTTTTTGCCGCTTCTGATAAGGTATATACAGGTCTTACCGAACAGGAGCAATTACAAACCACCCCTCTTTCCGAGATGGTACAACCCGCCAGACCAGAGTTAAAACTTGAGGCAACCCAAAAAATACGGGTGGAAAAGTTTTTGATAAGTGGAAATAAACATGTAAGTACCGATGAATTGCTCTATTCCATAGAAAAATATAAAGGGAAAGAACTTTCTGTCGCACAACTTCTTGATTTGGCAGATGTCTTGACGCGTAAATACTGGGAAAAGGGATATATAACCTCCTTTGCTTATATTCCTGTACAAAAGATGGAAAGAGGAATTTTGGAGATAGAGGTAGTAGAGGGAAGGCCAGGAAAGATTGTTGTGAAGGATAACCGCTACTACACTACCCGTTTTATAGAGGGTTATTTTGATTTCTTGACAGAAGAGAATGTGTTAAGTAATCGATCGTTGGAACGGGGATTGCTTCTTTTGAATGAGTTTCCCAAGCTGAATGTTAATGCTACCTTGACAAAGGGAGACGAGCCCGGAACAACCGATATTGTCATTAATACCAAAGAAGAACGGTATCCGATAAGTTTTTCACTTCTTTATAATAACTTTGCTTCCAGATATACAGGGTATAACAGATTTGGAGTTATGGTAGATTGGGGCAACCTGACGAAACGCGGAGATACTCTTTCTTTGGCAACAGTCGTAAACCCTGAAGATTTTGCGCAGATGCACTATTGGAAGTTGGGATATGCGGTGCCAATCGGAACTTCTGGCGCCAACCTAAGTCTGCATTATACAAGTATGAAGCATGAGGTAGGAAAAGAGCTCTCTATTTTGGGTATTGAAGGAAAATCAGAACTCTTTGGATTTGATGTTACCTACCCTATTGTGAGGGCTAGGGATAGAAACTATATTGCCAGTGTTGGTTTTAAGAAAAAACTCTATGAAAACTTTCTCTTTGAAAAACTCTACCTTAGCTCAAAGGATGATTATTCCGTATTAGAGGCAGGAATAAAGGGAGATAGATTTTTTAAGGGTAACAACCATACCTTTTTTACTGCTCAAACTACTGTGGGGCTGGGAAGTTTCTGGGGAATGAGCAGGAGTCGGTATACCTCCTCCAGCAGACCCGGACTTCCAAGTGGCCATTTTGCGAAATTTAATTTAGGTTTGATTAATGTTACTCCAATAGGAAAATGTCAGTTTTTGACAAAAGGTTCAGGGCAGTACACCTTTGGGAACCTTGTGGCGGCAGAGCAGTTTGTCATAGGCGGTCCTGATACCGTAAGAGGGTATCCCTCCGGAGAATTTCTTGCGGATAACGGTTTTGCGTTTACCACAGAGTTGAGAACCCCCCTGCTTCCCGGAGATAGGCTTTTGAATAAATATGTGAACTGGGCGATTTTTGCAGATTATGGAAAAACCTTTTATAACGATACATTGCCGGGCGATGAAGAAGGCGATCTGTTTGGCGCAGGTGTTGGGCTTCGGATACAGCCTTCAAACTATTTTAATATGAGAGTTGATTTAGGGTATCCGTTAAGTTCTACAGCTTCAGACCGTAAAGATTGGAGATGCTGGGTGAATGCTACCCTTGAATTTTAAAACTATGAAAATAAAAACCATATACCATTGCAATGTATATTACACAGGAGAGGCCTAAATGATACCCAGGAAAATTGCGGCAAGATTGTGCTTGTTGTTGGCAACAGTAGGACTGCTGTTACCAATGCAGGTATTTTCTCTACCCAATGATCCCTCTGTAGTCGCCGGTCAATCCTCTATTTCCCAGACTGCCGACCAGATGACCATTACCCAGACTACTGATAAGGCGATAATTAACTGGGGCGGATATTCTATAGATGTGGGCGAACTGGTGCAATATTTGCAGCCGGGCGCAAACGCGGTCTCTCTAAACCGTATTGTCGGAGGCAATCCCTCTGAGATACTTGGACAACTTATTGCTAATGGTCAGATCTTTTTGATTAACCCAAGCGGTATTGTTTTTGGAGAAGCCTCTCAGGTGAATGTTCCAGGCCTTCTTGCCACCACGTTGAATATTTCAGACGAGGATTTCCTCGCTGGCAATTATACATTTTCTCAGGATTTGCAATCTTCCCTCTCCGCGGTGATAAATAAAGGTACTATTATAGTACAGGATAATGGCTATTGTGTTTTAGTGGCGCCCTTGGTTTCCAATGAAGGGCTTATTGTTGCCAATATGGGAAAGGTCGCATTAGGCGGAGCTGAAAGTTTTACCGTGAATTTTGATGGGCAGAATCTTATTAATTTTGCTATATCCGCTCCTGCGGTAGGTCAGCCGGGAACTGTTCTTATCCCTACAGGTCAAGTAGGAGATATTATTAAAGGGATTGTGAATTCTCCTGCATTGGTTGAAGCGGGCAGTGTGGTGGAAGAGGGCGGAATGACCTATCTTGGTAATGCTTCTGGAACAGTTGTTCATTCTGGCACTATTACGGTTGATGGTGTAGCAGGCAAGAATGCTGGCTCCATTACAATAGATTCAAACCTTGTTTCCGCGATTGTTCCAGGTGCAGTATTAAGCGCGTCTGGTGTAGGCGCCCACTCTTCTGGCGGAGAGATTCTTATTCTTTCTGATATGGAGAAAGGCACTGCTCTGCTTGCTGAAGGATCTACAGTTGAGGCAAAAGGCGGAGATATCTCTGGTGATGCTGGGTTTGTAGAACTTTCCGGTAGCAGGTTTTATTTAGATAATGCCAATATAGACCTTACGGTCATTGACGGAAACGCCGGGACCTTCCTTCTTGACCCCTACAATATTACCATTGGTAATGTAGATGCAGGTGGAAATTGGTCAAGCGGCAATTACACGCCTACGGGTTCTGGCAATACAATTTCACATTCAACAATAGAAAGCTATCTTGCTGGTTCCCATGTGATTGTTTCAACTGGTTTGGCTGGCTCGCCTGGTGGAGAAGCAGGCAATATTTCATTGGAAAGTGAGATTTCCAGTGCTACGAATTATGATCTTACTCTTGAAGCCGCGGGAGCGATAACTTTTAAGGAGGGCAGTGGTAGTATTTATCGTTGGGGTGGTTCTGGCAAAATTATTCTTCGGGCAGATACCATTAATATAACTCCTGTTGATCCGGTCTCTCCTCCCTATTTTCCTACACCAATAACACATTATGGTTCGGGAAGTCTTGATTTATATGTGAACACTCTCAATATTGGTCCTGTAAGTCCAGGCGAAAGGGTGTTTGATGTTCATTATATGCATGTAACCACCTTTACACCAGACAGAAATATTGTTCTTGGTGCAACTGAGAGCGGTTCTTTAGGGCTGGACAAAAACTTCTTTGATAGTGTTTTTGCAGACAGTTATCATAGTCAGTTTTATGTAGGCGATGCTATTAACCATACAGGCAATATTATTGTTAAAGGAGACGTTGACTCTTCATTTGGTAGGACAGGTTTTGCTTCTCAAACATACATTGGAACAAAAGGATCCATTTTCAGCGATGGCGGCAGGATAAAAGATGCACACTTTTTATTGGATGCTGGCGGAAATATAGATCTTTTAACTCAAGCCATGTATGTTCGCGCACTATCTACTGGTGGTTCAATTACCATTCGCAATATAGGTGATTTAGCGATATCGAACTATGTTCAAACTAGTGGAGATAACGATATATATATAGAATTGACAGGAGCCGGCAATAAATTGTCTGCGGGTGGAGGGAATGGAATCATTCAGGCTACTGGGACCGGTGATATTACCCTGGTTGCGGATGAGATTTCTCTGCCGAGTGTTTTGGGGGCCGCTGCAGCTCGGGCTCTTAATGGCAATGTTACGTTGCGTCCGTACTCTGCGGAAAACACAATTTATTTGGGCACGCATCCTGCGGGTGAGTTCGGATTTACTTCTTACGAACTTAGTAATGTATATGGCGATACTATTATTATTGGTGACACTACCCAGAGTGGCGGTATTGATGTTACCGCAAATATTTCTACTTTGGGTGTCACATCTTCCCTATCTCTTATCACAGGCGGCAGTATTTTGCGCACAGACGAGGGTATAATAACAGTTGATAGCCTTGTAATGGAAGCAGGTGCAGGCATCGGTGTTTCAAGTAATACTGAAATCAGAACAGATGTTGATACCCTTGCGGTAACATCGGAAAATGGCACTATCTCTGTGAAAAATTACGGTGCCCTCACCCTTAATGGCGCTACCGTAATAGGAGCCGGGGGTGTTTACATAACAGCCACTGGCCCTATGCTTGTAAGCTCTGCTGTTTCTGGTCCCAACAATATTATGCTTACTGCAAATGAAGAGGGCGGCGACAATGCTCCTCTAACTATTTCGGCAGATATCACAAGCATTGCCGGGAGTATAAATTTAATAACGGATCAGGATTTTATTCAGACAGCAGGGACGATAAGCACCTCAACCGGTGGTGGTATTTCTCTGTCAGCTTATCGCGATCTGACTATTTCAGGAAATGTTATAGATACTAGTGGTGGACAAATAAACTTAGTAGCAAAAGAGAATATTTTCCAGACAGCAGGAATTATCAGCACAAGTGGAAATGTTTCTCTGATAGCTGATTACTTTGGCTATGGTATAGGAAAAATAGATCAGCAGGGAGGTTCTATTTCTGCATCAGCACTGGAGTTAAAAGCTAAACAAAGTATAAACATTCTTGATGCCGCTGTGGAAACTCTTGCGGTAAAGGCAGGCGGAAATATAGCAATAAGCAATACCATGGCAGGTGGACTTACAATAGGGACCGTGTATACAACCGGCGGAATAAGCGGTGCTTCTCTTGCTTTAACAGAGACGGGCGGCGACATAAACATAGATAAGAACATCACAGTAACGAATAATGCGACTCTGACTGCCGCAGGCGCAATACTGGATGTTACGGGCGATGAGGTGATTGCAGCCGCAGGATTAGAATTGATATCTGGCGATGTAATTACTCTTGGCCATACGAAAGTGAGTACCTTGGCAGTAGATGCTGTTGGAGCAGTGAATATCAGCAATACCAAAGTAGGCGGCTTGACAGTCGGAACAGTGGATGCAACCAGTGGAATAAGCGGTGCTTCCCTTGCTTTAGAAGAGACCGTGGGAACTATCACTATCAACCAAGATATCACTGTAACCAATGATGCAACGATAACTAGCGCGGGAAAAATAGCAGGAGCAGGTGGAGTGGTGAAAGCTGATAACCTTGCACTGACAGCAGGTACTGGTATAATGAGCATCTCGCCGGTTAAAACCGATACTAATAGGCTTACTGCAACCACAGAAACGGGTGCGATTTATATCTCTAATAATGGAGCGCTTGCCCTTGATGGTGCTACGGTAACAGGAGTAGGAGGCGACTACATTCATATATCATCTAGTGGCTCCTTAACTGTAGCTGGAGATGTTTTTAGCCCTAGCTCTATTACTCTTCAGGCACTTAATATTGATGACAATACAGAAGATCTGACTATTTCCGCAAATATTACAAGCACTGGTTCTGGAACGTCTGGACTGATAGATTTATACGCAGGCGCTGATATTATTCAAACAACTGGAGCTATTAACACAAGTTCTGATATTTACCTGACTGCTGATTATGATGGAAGTGGAGTAGGAAAGATAGACCAACAGGGAGGCTCTCTTTCTGCATCAAGGATAAGGTTAATGGCGAGTGAAGATGTTGATATTATTAATTCTGCTGTTGAGACCCTCGCAGTTGATGCAGGCGGAGATATACACATTGCCAATACTATGGCAACAGGACTTACCGTAGGAGCAGTGGATGCAACCAGTGGAATAAGCGGTGCTTCCCTTGCTTTGACAGAGACTGCCGGCGCAATCAACATTGAGGAGAATATCACTGTAACCAATGATGCAACGCTTACTAGTATCTTGGGAGCAATAAAAGGAAGCGAAGCGAGGGTAGTGGAAGCCAGTACCCTTGTACTGATAGCAGGTACTGGTATCGGCACTTCTAGCGTAGAACTTCAAACCAAGACACCGATACTTACTGCAACCACAGAAACGGGTGCGATTTATATCTCTAATAATGGAGCGCTTACCCTTAATGGTGCTACGATAACAGGAGCAGGCGATAATATTCTTATCAGAGCCAGCAGTCCTCTAACTGTTGCTGGAGATGTTTTTGGTCCTGGTAATATTTTGCTTCAGGCGGTTGAAGGTGGTGGAGACGATGATCGCCTGACTATTTCCGCAAATATTACAAGTACTGGTTCTGGACTGATAGATTTATACGCAGGCGCTGATATTATTCAAACAACTGGAGCTATTACCACAGGTGGAAACATTCATCTGATTGCTGATTACGATGGAAGTGGAGTAGGAAAGATAGACCAACAGGGAGGCTCTCTTTCTGCATTAGGGCTTCAGGTAAGAGCGAGTGGAGATATTGATATTATTGATTCTGCTGTTAAGACCCTCGCAGTGGATGCTGTTGGAGCCGTTGATATTAGCAATACTATGGCAGGTGGACTTACCGTAGGAGCAGTGGGGGCAACCAGTGGAATTAGCGGTGCTTCCCTTGCTTTGACAGAGACTGCCGGTGCAATCAACATTGATGAGGATATCACAGTAACGAATAATGCGACTTTGACTGCTGCAGGCGCAATAGAGGATGTTACAGGCGATGAGGTTA
>Ga0265293_10000721_pt1 | contig 76387 bp, 69 predicted proteins | sample Munlanlewell138R_FD_192505 | JGI IMG/M metagenome (GOLD analysis project Ga0265293, IMG submission 192505) | Leachate microbial communities from a municipal landfill in Southern Ontario, Canada - Leachate well 138R | ecosystem: Engineered > Solid waste > Landfill > Unclassified | place: Canada... | reverse complement strand
GATATGATAAAACCCATCCAGAGGGACTTGAGAATCAAAATAAGCTAATGCTAACTCTAAATATGAGACTTTTTGATATGGGTGTAATTACTAAACAAAAAGAGGCTCTTTTACTTGAAGAAAAAGCACTACAAAGTGAAGTAGAGTATGCAATAAATGAGCAAGATGTAAATGTAGAACTTGCAATGCTAAAGATAGGAACAACAAAAGCGCAGATAAAAAGTGCAAAGAGTTCTTTAGAATCGGCCGAGAGTGCATACAATACAATTTCAGAGAAATATGAAGTTGGTTCGGTAGATAATGTTACATATCTAGATGCTCTAAGTGTGAGAACTAATGCAAAATCTCAGTATGAAAGAGCACTAAATAATCTTCAGATCTCTTACGCTTCATACTACTACCATACAAATAAAAATATCAAGGAATATGTAAAATGAGAAAAATAAAACATACAATTATAGCTTCAACTCTAGCTATGATTTTACTGCCATCTATATCACTTGCAAAAGATGCTCCAGATGCAAATCAAAAACAGATGCCTGCACCAAAAGCAGATATTTATGTGATACCTAAAGCTCAAAACATACCCGTTGATTTAAAATATCCAGCTCAAATAGAGTCTTTTCAAAATATAAATGTAGTTTCAAGAGTTCTTGGTATTTTGCAAACAAAGCACTTCACAGAGGGTCAAAAAGTAAAAAAGGGAGATCTCCTCTATGAGATAGAAGATGATATCTATGCTGCTATGGTAGATGCTGCAAAAGCGTCTGTAAAGATGAATGAAGCAACCCTGCAAAAGGTAACAAGAAACTGGAACAGGATCAAAGAGCTATACTTAAAAAAAGCAGTAAGTACTCAAACTAAAGATGAGGCTCTATCATCTTATGAAGAGGCTTCAGCCGCTCTTTTACTTGCAAAAGCGCAACTACACCAAGCGCAGATAAACTTAGATCATACAAAAGTAAAAGCACCTATAAGTGGAACAACGGGGCTTAAAAAGGTTGATATTGGTAGTTTAGTATCTGCCACTCCTGCAACAGAACTTATACAAATAACACATAATGATGTAGTTTTTGCATCGTTTTCTATGCCTCTAACTGACTTTGCAAATTTTAAACATAAGATCTGGTTGATGCCTGAGAATAACAAAGTAAAACTATCTGTAGAAGTAGATAATAAACTAACTGATATAAGTGGAGAGATCGATTTTATAGATGTAAATGTAGATAAAAATACAGCTACTGTAAAGATAAGAGCAAAGATTGACAATAGTGAAGGCTTCTTAATGCCTGGTAGCTTTGTGCGTGTAGCTCTACATGGTATAACTGAGAAAAATGTTATTACGATTCCTCAAAAAGCAGTTTTACAAAACCCTCTTGGAACAATTGTTATGATAGAAAAAGATGGCGTAGTAGGTGTAAAACCAGTTACTCTTGCAAAAGAGAGTGGTGATTATTTTATCATCAGAGATGGCCCTCTTCAAAGTGGTGATAGAGTTATTGTAAACAACTTTTTTAGATTAAAGCCAGGTGCAAATGTAGAAGTAGATAAGATTATTAACCAAGAAGGGAACTAAAATGTTTTCTAGATTTTTTATATATAGACCTATTTTTGCAACTGTATTATCTCTGATAATAATTATTGTTGGGATATTGGCAATGTTTAAATTACCTGTTCAAGAGTACCCATCCGTTGCTCCTCCACAAATAACAGTACAAGCTATATATCCTGGTGCAGATGCAAAAACATTGGCTTCAACTGTCTCAACAACACTTGAAGAGGCTATTAATGGCGTTGATGACATGATATATATGACTTCAACTGCATCTCCAAATGGGGTTCTTACTCTAAGTGTGTATTTTGAGGTTGGTACAGATGTAGATCAGGCAAAAGTAGATGTAAACAACAGAGTTCAACTTGCCAATGGAAAACTACCTCCTGAAGTAACTAGACAAGGCATAAGCGTAAAAGAGCGCTCTCCAGATATAGTAAAAGTTATAGCATTTACATCAAAAGATAGTGTAAATGATAGTACTTTTATCTCAAACTACTTAAACATAAATGTAATGGATGATCTAAAAAGGATTACAGGTATTGGTGAAGCGATAATTTTTGGACAAAAAAATTATGCTATGCAAGTTTGGATAGATCCTGATAAGCTTTCGCATTATGGATTGATCCCAACTGATATCACACAACTCATCAGAAGCCAAAATGCACAATACTCAACTGGATCTATCGCAGCTGAGCCTATGAAAGAGATAAAACCTTTTACCTACTCTCTTACTACAAAGGGTAGATTAAAAACAGTTGCAGAGTTTCAAGAGATTATAATTCGTTCAAATGATGATGGGTCAACTCTTAAACTAAAAGATATTGCAGAGATAACTATTGGTGCGGATAGTATAGATACAATGAGTACATATAATGGTGAGGCTATGATGCCTGTTGGTATCTTTCTAGCTCCTGGTGCAAATGCTTTAGAAGTATCTAACAGTGTTGATGAAAAACTCGAAGAGTTATCAAAAAACTTTCCAGAGGATCTAGAGTATCACTTTCCATATGATGCAACTCTCTTTGTGGATGAGTCTATCAATGAAGTTATAAAAACTCTTCTTGAAGCTGTTGTTTTTGTTACTATTCTTGTATATCTGTTTTTAGGTAACTTTAGAGCTACTCTTATTCCAATTTTAGCTATTCCAGTCTCTATACTTGGTACATTTGCAGGTCTCTATATCGCTGGGTTTTCTATAAATCTACTTACACTTTTTGGTCTTATTTTAGCGATCGGACTTGTTGTTGATGATGCTATTATTGTTGTTGAGAATGTTGAGAGGATCTTAAAGACAAAAGCTGTAAGTGTAAAAGAGGCGACGCTAGAGGCTATGAGAGAACTTACTGCTCCTTTGATTGCTATTATTTTGGTTCTCTCGGCTGTTTTTATTCCAGCGGCATTTACTGGCGGCTTTAGTGGTGTTATGTATCAGCAGTTTGCTATTACGATTGTAATTGCAGTATTGATCTCTGGTATAGTAGCTCTTACTCTAACTCCTGCACTCTGTCCAATCTTTCTAAAAGATCATGAGGCAGAGCCTATTTGGCCCATAAGAAAGTTTAACCAATTTTTTGATTGGTTGACTACAGTTTTTGTAAAGGTGACAAAACAGACTATAAGATTGTGGTTTTTCTCTTTAGCCCTCTTTGCAATTCTTTTGTACTCAACAGTCTCAATACTAGACAAAATGCCAACTGGTTTGGTTCCAGATGAGGATAAAGGTGTCTTGTTTGGACTAACTTTTACTATGCCATCTACATCAATGGGTGAGACTGCAATCATTGCAAACGATGTTGCAAAAGAGTTAAGAGAAAATCCAAATGTAGATTCAACTGCTGTTATTACTGGACTTGACTTTATAACATCTGCATATAAATCTGACTCAGCTGTTATCTTTGCAAAGTTAAAGCCTTGGGATGAGAGACCAGATCCAGATCAAAGTGCTCAAGCATTAGCTGGAAAATTTATGATGCAACTTATGCAAAATAAAGATGCTTTTGTTATCCCAGTAGCTCCACCTCCGATTATGGGTATGAGTACAACTGGTGGTTTTGAGATGTGGATCCAAGATAGAACAGGTCAAGATATACAAACGCTAGATCTATATGTAAAAGAGATAGTCCAAAAAGCGTCACAAGATAAAAGGTTAACAGCGGTTAGAACGACACTAAACACTAATGTACCTCAATATCTTTTAGAGATAGATAGAGTAAAAGCCAAATCTATGGGCATTAAAATTGAGGATATTTTCACAACGATTCAAAGTACATTTGGAAAAGGCTACATAAATGATCTAAACTTCTTTGGTAGAACTTTTCATGTAAATATACAGTCTGAGTCAAAGTATAGATCTTCAGTGTTAGAGTTTAAAAATACTTTTGTAAGGGCAGATAATGGCTCACTTACTCCTGTTAGTGAGCTTGTTAAACTTACGAGAAAAGTAGATGCAAGCGTTATCCAAAGGTTTAACATGTTTACATCTGCACAAATAACTGGTTCTCCCGCTCTTGGATTTGCTTCAAGTGATGCTACAGAGGCAATAGAAGAGATCTCAAAGAGTGTGCTCCCAGATGGTTACTTTATAGCATGGGGTGGAACTACATATCAAGAGAAAAAGCTAGAATCAGAGGGTAACTACACATCTATATATGCGATTATTTTTGTCTTTTTAATTCTTGCTGCACTCTATGAGAGTTGGAGTATTCCACTAGCTGTAATTATCTCTATACCATTTGCAATTTTTGGTGCGGCTATTGCTGTACTTTTGAGAAGTTTAGAAGCAGATATTTATTTTCAGGTTGGTTTAGTTACCTTGGTCGGACTATCCGCCAAAAATGCCATCTTGATCGTAGAGTTTGCGATGGAAGAGTTAAGAGCTGGTAAAACACTCTATGATGCTACTATTGAAGCTGCTAGACTTAGGTTTAGACCTATTGTTATGACATCTTTGGCGTTTATTGCAGGAACACTTCCACTTGCACTAAGCTCAGGAGCTGGATCTGCAAGTAGGCATATAATTGGTACAACTGTTGTTGGTGGTATGATAGCCGCTACTCTAATTGGAATACTTTTTATTCCCCTGTTTTTCTATATAGTAATGAGGCTAAAAGCTAAACTAACTAAGGAAAATAATAAAATAAAATTATAGTTTTTATGATACTTCCACGTCCCACAAGTTAAAAAAACTTGTGGGAGTTTTACTTATATATCCTTGCTTAGAGTTAAAAGCTATTTTTCATCTCTCATTGTCCCTAATTAAAGTATTTATCAAAACAAATAGTGTTATTATGTTTATATCATAAGATTTTCTCTGCTAGAGTTTTCTTTTGCTAAAAATAATATTAACCTTTGTTTAACTACCAAATAGAGTAAAGTTAATACAAAAAAAAGGATTTGAAAATGTCAATAAAAGTAGCAATAAATGGAACAGGTCGTATAGGTATAATTGTCGCTAAAATCGTCACAAGTAGAGATGATGTAGAGTTAGTCGCAATTAACACAACAGCAAAAGCTGAGATGCTAGAGTATCTTTTAAAGTATGATAGTGTTCATAAAGGTGTGGATTCAAAAGTCATAGATGAGAAGACTATAGAGATAAACGGCAAAAGAGTCGCAATGAGCTCTACTCGTAACATAGAAGAGTTAGAATTTGGCAAACATGGCGCAGAGATCGTCATCGAGTGTACTGGTGTCTTTTTAACTACAGAAAAAGCAAAAGGCTACTTAAAAGATGGTGTTAAAAAAGTTGTTATGAGTGCTCCTGCAAAAGATGATACTCCAACTTATGTTTTAAATATCAATACTGACGACTATAAAGGTGAGGCGATTATCTCAAACGCAAGTTGTACTACAAACTGTTTAGCACCTCTATGTAAAGTTTTAGATGATGAGTTTGGGATCAAAAATGGTCTTATGACAACGATACACTCATATACGAATGATCAAAATATTCTTGATGTAAAACATCCTAAAGATATGCGTCGCGCACGTGCAGCTGCTATCAATATGATCCCAACAACTACAGGTGCTGCAAAAGCAATCGCACTTGTTATGCCAAACCTTAAAGGCAAGCTAAATGGTTATGCTATGCGTGTTCCAACTCCTAACGTCTCAGTAGTTGACTTAACTCTAAACCTAAAAAAAGATGTTACAGTTGAGCAGATTAATGCTGCATTTGACAAAGCGTCTAAGACTAACTTTGCAGGACTTTTAGAAGTTGACAACGACAAAAGGGTCTCTTCTGACTTTATAGGATCTAAATATAGTTCAACTTATATTCCAGATATGACAAGTGTTGTAGATGGTAACACTGTTAAGGTCTTAGCATGGTATGATAATGAATGGGGGTATAGTGAAAGATTAGTAGATATGTGTGTGTTTGTTGGAAACAACTAATGCTTTCATTTTCTAGCCATTTTTTACAAAAATCTTTTTATCAAGATGCTAAAGATTTTAATGAAATGCTTGAATCTTTGCGTAAAGAGATGGATGGAGATGAGGTAGGTTACTATAAACTACCTCAAAATTCTAAAAATTTACTACAAAAGTTAAAATCTATGGATACAGATAGATTCTCTCAGGTGGTAATTGTTGGAATAGGTGGATCTTCTCTTGGTATAAAAGCGATTAACTCCATTTTAAAGCCCATAACTACTCACGCAAAAGAGATGATTTTTTTTGAAAATTCTGATCCTTTGACTATTTCGGAAAATATCTCTAAAATAGACAAAGATAGAGCTTGCTTTTTTATAGTATCAAAATCAGGATCTACAATTGAGACAACCTCAATCTTTAAAACACTAATAAAACATTTCAGTCTTGAACTAAACAATGCTACAAATATATACGTGATAACAGATAAAGACTCTTATCTCTCAAAATTTGCCACATTTTACAATATAAGAGAGTTTAACATTCCTCATAATGTTGGTGGGCGTTTTTCAGTTTTAAGTGCTGTAGGTGTAGTGCCTCTCTACGCGGCAGGATATGATGTTGAATCTATCTTAGATGGTGCAGCAGAGTTTCAAAAGAGTTTTTTTGACGGACATGAAAATCATCTACTAGAAAAAGCAAACTACATATATGCTAACTCAAATAAAGAGAATATAAATGTAGTCTTTTCATATGCAGATAGGCTAGAAAATTTTACAAAGTGGTATGTTCAACTTTGGGGTGAATCTTTAGGGAAGCTAGACGAAGATGGCAAGCATGTTGGACTAACTCCTATCGGTCTTATAGGTGCAGTTGATCAACACTCTTTTTTACAGTTAATTATCGAAGGACCTAATGATAAAAGTGTGACTTTTATCAATATAGAAGACTTTAAAAACTCTCTGAGTATACCAGACATCACACTCCATGGTATAGAGCAAACTGACTTTATTAATAAGCAAAGCTTTAACAAACTCATAAATGAGCAATGCAAAGCTACAATGCAAAGCCTGATACAATCTGGTGTCAGTTCAGACACCATTACATTAGATGAAATTAGTGAGAAAAACATAGGTGCCATAATAATTTATTATGAATTGTTGACTTCACTAATAGGTAAAGTTCTACACATAAACACGTATAACCAACCAGGGGTAGAACTTGGTAAACAAATATTATATAAAAATCTAGGGAGTAATTAAGCATGAAATTACAAAGTTATCATATAAAAGACAAATATAAAACCTCAGTAGCGTACTTCTCTATGGAGTTTGCCATAGATCAAGCACTTAAGATATATTCAGGTGGATTGGGATTTTTAGCAGGCTCACATATGCGTTCTGCATATGATTTAAAACAAAATATGATTGGTGTTGGAATATTGTGGAGTTTTGGCTATTACGACCAAGAGCGTAATGAAGATCGTACATTAAACCCAAAATATACTAGAAAATTTTACTATTTTTTAGAAGAATTACCAGTAAAGGCTACTGTAAGAATCAACAATAAAGATGTGGTAATTAAAGCTTTTTTGCTTCGTCCTGATGTTTTTGGAACAGCTCCAATGATTTTACTATCAACTGATACAGATGAAAATGACTTTTTATCAAGAACAATTACACATAAACTCTATGAGGGAAATGAAAGAACACGAATCGCTCAAGAGATTGTTTTGGGAGTTGGTGGTGTTAAGATCTTAGAAGCTATGGGTCAACAAATTGACATTTATCATATGAATGAAGGACACGCTCTTCCTTTAGTATATGAGTTATATCCTCGTTTTAATGATATAAATGAACTTAAAAATCATGTTGTATTTACTACTCATACTCCAGAAGCTGCAGGAAATGAGATTCATAACATACACCTCTTAGAAGAGATGGGATTTTTTAGTGGAGTAGATCTAAAAACTGTTAGAGAGATCTCTGGTTATGAATATGATGATAACTTTAGTCTAACAGTTGCAGCTCTAAGAAGTGCTAAAAGATCAAATGCAGTCTCTAAAATACATGGAACTGTCGCAAATGAGATGTGGAAGGATGTAGATGGAAGGTGTGAGATTATCTCTATTACAAACTCTCAAGACAAAAAATACTGGACAGATAAGACGCTTATTCGTGCACTAGATGAGCATGAAGATTATCAGATTGAAGCTAGAAAAAAACATCTTAAGAAGATCCTTTTTGATGAGGTAGCAGATCAGACTGGAAAGATGTTTGATCCAGAAGTATTAACTATTGTTTGGGCTAGAAGATTTGCAGAATATAAGCGTCCTGGACTACTAAAATATGATTTTGATAGATTTGTAAAACTCATAACAAATGAGGAGAGACCAGTTCAGATAATATGGGCAGGAAAACCATACCCAACTGACTTTGGTGCTGTAAATATTTTTAATGAGCTAATAAAAATCAGCCATAGATATAAAAATATTGCTGTTCTTGTTGGTTATGAACTATCTCTATCAAGACTCCTAAAACAAGGAAGTGATATCTGGTTAAATACTCCTAGAATTACTAGAGAAGCAAGTGGTACTAGTGGTATGTCAGCTACAATGAACGGTTCTATTCACTTCTCTATAAATGATGGATGGCATCCTGAATTTGCAAGAGATGGTAGAAATGCTTTTACTATACCTGAGCTAGATCACAAGTTAAGTATAGAAGAGCAAGATAGATTGGATAATAAAAACATGATGGATATTTTAGAAAATACTATTATTCCAACATATTATGACAATTCAAAAAGATGGGTAGAGATCATGAAAAATGCCATGGGTGAAATAGAACAAGATTTTCACTCTGGAAGAATGGCAGATGAATACTATGTAAGAATGTTTGACTATAGCAAGACAAAATAATGACTTCAAATATAAAATATATGAGCGGTGTTAAAGGCTTAAAAGATATAGATGTTGATGGTCAAAGAGTCTTAATAAGAGTAGATTTTAATGTTCCTGTTGACTCACACAATAACATCTCAGATGATAGAAGAATTCGCTTAGCACTGCCTACTATAAACTACTGTATAGATCATAATGCTAAATCAATTGTCTTAGTAACGCATTTTGGTCGCCCAAAAGGCTCATTTAATGAAAAATATAGTCTTGTCCATATTAAAAAAAGATTAGAGAGACTCTTAGAGAGAAAAGTTGAGTTTATTAAGGATTTAGAGAGCTCTAAAGATATAGTCTGTGCATCTTCATCGCAAGAGATATTTTTACTAGAAAATATAAGATTTCATGAAGGTGAGAAGCAAAATGATAAAGGGCTATCAAAAAAACTAGCCTCACTTTGTGATCTATATGTAAATGATGCATTTGGAACATCTCACCGCAAACACGCTTCAACTCATGGAATCACTGAGTTTGTAGATACAAAAGTTGCTGGTTTTTTAATGATGAGAGAGATAGAAGCCTTCTCTAAAGCGCTAGAAGATCCTGTTCGTCCAATTGCCTTAGTTATTGGTGGAGCAAAGATATCATCTAAGATAACTCTTCTTGAAGCAGTTTTACAAAAAGTTGATAAACTCATAATTGGTGGAGCTATGAGCAATACATTTTTAAAAGCACAAGGCTACGATATGCAAAAGTCTCTCTATGAAGAAGACTTTGTATCTACTGCTGCAAATGTTTTACAAGAGGCTAAAAAGTTTGGTGTAAAGGTCTATCTGCCAGTTGATGTGGTCATAACTGACTCTATTGAAAAACCAATAAATGTAAGAGTAGTACCTGCACAAGATATTTTAGAGGGTTTTATGGCTGTAGATATTGGTCCTGCGACACTGAAACTATTTACTCAAGCAGTAGAGCTTTCAAATACAATTATTTGGAACGGGCCTATGGGAATCTATGAGATAGATAACTTCTCTAAAGGAACTTTTAAATTAGCTAGTGCAATTGCTGATTGTTATGCTTATACTATTGTCGGCGGTGGAGATACTGCAGATGCAGTTGATAAGTGTGGAGAGTCTGATAATTTTAGTTTTATATCTACTGGTGGTGGAGCTTCTTTGGAGCTTTTAGAGGGTAAAATATTACCAGGCTTTAAAAATCTCAATAGAGTAGTAGAATAAGAAATAGTGATTTCACTTAGTTGAAAAGGTACTACTTCAAATCTCTATGATAAAATAATACTAAGTGATATTATAAAACTAAATTCATAAAGGAGATAATCATGCTAAAGGTAACTAAAAAAGGTGATAAGGCTTGGGTAACATTTTCAATTATGCCAGAATCTGAGTGTGAAGTATTTTTGTCTGGAGAGTGGAATGAATGGCAAGATGAAGAGATGAAAGTAAAAAAAAGTGGTGAATATTATTTGACAAAAGTGCTAAGTTGCAATCAATCTTATGAGTTTGGATATAAGATTGATAGTAGATGGATTTGTGATAACGAAGTCCAAACAGTAGAGTCACCATTTGGATCAAAAAACTCTCTTTTAAAATTATAAAAACAAATAAACTTTAGGAGCTTAACATGAAAGCAGTAGTTATGGCAGGTGGATTTGGTACTCGAATCCAACCATTGACACATTCAAGACCAAAACCTATGTTACCAATAATGAATAAGCCTATGATGGAGCACACAATGATGATGCTCAAAGATTTAGGTATCAAAGAGTTTATCGTTCTTTTGTATTTTAAACCAGAAATTATTCAAGATTATTTTAAAGATGGAAGCGATTTTGGGATCAAGATAAGCTATGTTGTTCCTGATGGAGATTATGGAACTGCTGGAGCTGTGAAATTAGCGCAAGAGCTTATTGGTGATGATAATTTTATAATTATTAGTGGAGATCTAGTCACTGATTTTGATTTTAAAAAGCTCTTTGATTTTCATAAAAAGAAAAAATCCAAACTCTCTATAGGTTTAACTTCTGTTGAGAATCCTTTACAGTTTGGTGTTGTTATAGCAAATAAAGATAGTGTAATTGAAAAATTTTTAGAAAAGCCAAGTTGGGGAGAAGTCTTTAGTGATACGATAAATACAGGTATTTATATAATAGAACCAGAAATTTTAGAGCATATACCTACAGGTGAAAATTTTGACTTTGCTAAGGATCTTTTTCCTTTGCTTATGAAAAAAAATATAGAGCTTATGGCTTGTAATTTAAAAGGTTACTGGAGAGATGTTGGTAATCCTGAGAGCTATAGAGAAGTTTATGATGATATTTTAAACCATAAAGTAAATTTTAAAATCCATGGCAAAGAACAAAAATATTATGATGGAGTTCTTTATAGCGATGAGATATATGAACTCGATAAGTCTGTTGAGATTACAGGTACAGTTCTTTTAGGAAAAAATGTAAAAATAGGAAAAAATGTAAAACTAAACAATGTAGTTATCGGTGACAATGTAGTTATTAAATCATCTTGTAAGATTAGAAATAGTGTGTTTTGGGAAAATATAAGTGTTGGTAGAGGTGCAAAGTTAGATAATTGTATAGTTTGTAATAATAACGAGATAGATATAAATGTAACAGCAAAAGCTGGTTTGATCCTCTCTGAGGGTTGTGAAGTTGGAGAGCTAACAACATTTCAGCAAGATGTTGTAATTTGGCCCGATAAAAAAATAGAGGCAGCTTCAATAGTTAGTAATAACCTTGTCTTAGGTAGCAAATATAAAAATTCTATATTTGAAGATGGAAGTGTCTCAGGTAAGAGTAATGTTGAACTCTCGTGTGAAATGGTTACAAAACTAGCTGAAGCCTTTGCTTCTCAGTTTCCAATAGGATCTAATATCATCGTAGGTAGAGATCATGATAAAAGTTCTCGTATGCTCAAACGTGCTTTTTTAGGGGGGTTGTTATCTTCTGGTTTAAATGTTATAGATATTAAAGATGCTCCTCAGCCTGTTATTAGGCATGAAATTGTAAACAATGACTCTGTCGTCGGTGGAGCTAATTTTAAAAGATGTACTCTCGACACACTTAGTTCTGAAATTACCCTCTTTAACGAAGATGGAATGAAGATAACAACAAGTTCATCAAATAGCATAGAAAAAGCATTTTTTACAGAGAAGTTTCGTAGAGTAGATTATTCACAAATTGGTAGTATTAAAGAGACTCCTCATCATGCAGAGTGCTTTAGATACAAAAAAGCAGTAGAGAGTAAAATTAACAATGGCATCATCAAGTGCGGTACTTTTAAAGTAGTAGTAGATCTGATGCATGGCATAATATCAGACATAATGCCATCTATACTAAACTCTATAGGTGTGGAAAATATAGTTTTAAACACCTATTATGATGAACATAAGTTAGCTAACATCGCACTCTTAGAAAAAAATAGCGCAACAAATACATCAGTAATAGTAAAGAGCTTAGGCTACGATATGGGAGTTCTGATTCATCAAAATGCTAAAACGCTAAGTTTGATAACTGAAAAAGGAAAAATATTAAGTAAAGTAGAACTACTTTATAGTGTATTGGAACTTTTAAATCTATCTGTTATAGATAAGAAAAAAAGAGTTTTTTTACCAACGTGGGCACCAGATATAAAACACTTTGAAAACCTTGAAATAGATAGTGGTAAGTACTCGGATTTTAAACCAAAAGATCTTATGAAGTATGATCTTATAGCTACGGTTGATGGAAACTTTGCTTTTACTGAGTTTAGTTATACTCGTGATGCAATATATTCAACTCTCAAGATTATGGAACTTATAAGTTGTCATAAAGTAAAACTCTCCAATCTTGCTGCATCTATAGAGGAGTTTTACTATAAAACTTTTAAGATAGATTGTGCTCAATCGCTTAAAGGCAAGATGATGAGAAAATTCTTAGAAGATGCAAAAGATAAAAAATCATCCACTGATGATGGGGTTAAAATATGGGAGAATAAAACAGACTGGATTTTAATGATTCCGGATCAATACAATAATCATCTCAATATCTATATTCAAGCAAAAGATGATAACTCTGGTGAGGCTATTTATGAAAAATATAGTGATAAAATTTTAAAATGGTCAAAAGAATAAAGGATAAAAGTTGAATCTTAGTTTTATATGGCACATGCATCAACCTGATTATCGTGATGCTACAGGTATTATGCAGATGCCATGGGTTTTTCTGCATGCAATAAAAGATTATTATGACATGCCTTGGATGCTTTACAGACATAAGGGTTTAAAGGCTACTTTTAACATAACCTCTCCGCTTATATCACAATTGGAACTCTACTATAATAGAGCAGATGAGCATGATAAATTTTTAGCTCTTTGGCTTAGTGATCCAACTCTTTTAGATGAAGAATCAAGAGCTTGGATTTTAAAAATATGTAAAAGCACACAGTACGATACTATGGTTAAAGAGTTTCCAAGATATAAAGAGTTATATAGTAGAGAGCATTTTAACAATAATGATCTTTTAGATATTGAAGTGCTTTTTATGCTCTCTTGGTGTGGTTTTTACTTAAGAGAAAACTCTCAAGTTGTAAAAGATCTGATTCAAAAGCAAAGAGATTATGATTACGAAGATAAAGCTTTACTTTTAAGAGAGCTTTCTAGATTTGTATCTGTGATCTTTGATTATTACAAAAGGTTACATGATGAAGGTGTTATCAGCATATCGACAACACCTTTAAATCATCCGATTTTACCACTACTTCTAGATATGAAAAATGCAGTATATGCAAATTCAAGTACAAATATTCCAAAAGATCACATCTCACTAGCTGATGATGCAGCTTTGCAAGTTATAAAGTCAAAAGAGTTATTTCTTAAAACATTTGGCTTTACACCAGATGGATTTTGGCCCGCTGAGGGTTCAGTAGATGAAAAAACTGTAGCACTTTTAAGCGAACATGGTATTAAGTGGATAGCGACTGATGAGGCGATACTTTTTAAATCTATAAATTCTTACAATAGGGACAATCTCTATAAAACGTATCAATATAAAGAGATGTGTATGGGATTTAGAGATCACTACTTAAGTGACTTGATTGGTTTTTCATATAGACATCAAGAAGCTATCTCTGCTACAAATAATTTTATAAATGAACTTCAAAAGATAGAAAATAAAAATAATAATAATACAGTTTTTATCATTTTAGATGGTGAGAATGCATGGGAGTTTTACAAAAACAATGGCTTTGATTTTTTTGATGCGCTTTATGGTAAATTAAATAACTTATCATGGTGTAAGACTTTAACGATGGATGAAGTCTATGAGTTAGATAAAACTAAACTTGAGCATTTAGCTCCTGGGAGTTGGATCAATGGCGAGTTTAATACTTGGGTTGGGCACAATGAAAAAACAAGAGCTTGGGAACTTATATATGTTACAAAAAAGGATTATCAAAGACATAAAGAGACTTTAAGTGATGAAACAAAAGCCAAGATTAGTGAGCATTTTTTATCTGCTGAGTGTTCAGATTGGTTTTGGTGGTATGGAGATGATCACTTTACAGAGTTTGGTGTAGAGTTTGATGAGTTATTTAGAAATCACTTGATCGAGATCTATGAACTGATGAATCTTAAAGCTCCAACTGATATTTTTATACCAATACTAGAAGATAAGAGTGTTGTGAACTTTTGGTTAAAACCACAATCACATATATCTCCACATATAAATGGAAAACATGACTCTTTTTTTGAGTGGATTGGTTGTGGTGTTATTGATGAGAGTAAGCTTTTTTCAACTATGGATAGACAAAGAGGACCAATAAGAAAGATACTATATGGTCAAGATAATGAAAAAATCTATATATCTTTTTTAGCTAAAAGAAATAAAATGAGTAGTGATGATTTTATAAATGTTGCGATTGAACCTTTAAATGTAAAGGCAAGATTAGCCATGAAATCACAAAAAACTTTTATAGGACCACTCGAAGTTGAAGTCGCCTTTGAAAATGTGTTTGAACTAAGCATAGATAAAAAGTTAATAGAAGATGATTCGATATCTCTAATCTTTGAAGTTGAACAGGATGAAAAGATTATTCAATCTCTTCCAGGTTTTGGTGAGCTTAAAATTGATTTAGGTAACGATTATAGTAAAAACTGGTTTATATAAGGAAAAAATATGCATAAAGTATCGTTGTTGTTTGGTGTGCATATGCATCAACCAGTTGATAATTTTGGGGATGCCGTTGATGAGGCTATAGAACTTTGTTATAAACCTTTTTTTGAGACTATGGTTAATTATCCAGAGTTTAAGTTTAGTGTACATTGTAGTGGTTGGTTGCTTGATAGGATCAGAAAAAACAGTCCTGATATATTTCAAAATATGAAGACATTAACTGATAATGGATCTATTGAGTGGATAGGTGCAGGATACTATGAGCCAGTGCTTAGTTCAATCCCATCAAATGATCGCAAGGCACAGATCAAAAAACTAAATAAATATATAAAAAAACATCTCGGCGTAAAGCCAAAAGGTTTATGGCTTACTGAACGTGTTTGGGAGTCTTCAATAGTTCTAGATATAGCCTCTTGTGGGAATGAATTTGTTATGGTAGATGATTATCATTTTTTAAGCAGTGGCTTTGATGCAAATAAGATGAATGGATATTATAAAACTGAAGAGAGTGGTTTGGAGATTGGTTTATTTCCAATTGCTCAGTCTCTTAGATATGCTTTGCCATTTTTTAGTGTCCAGCGTGCTATTGATACCATTCTCAAATGTGCAGATAGCGAAAACTCTGCAGCTATAATATTTGATGATGCAGAAAAATTTGGTTTATGGCCAAAAACACATGAATGGGTATATGAGAAAAAATGGCTTGAGAAGTTTTTAAAAGCTGTTATAGGTCATAAACAGATTCAAACACAACACTTTAGTGACTATATGAAGCAAAATCGCTCTTTAGGCTTAGCTTATTTAAATAACACTTCATATTTTGAGATGGGAGAGTGGAGTTTAAAACCAGCGCAAACGATAGCTCTAGAGAGCTTAAAACAATCTCTTGGAGATGAGTATTTTAATAAGATGGCAGTTGCCTTTGTAAAAGGCGGTGTTTGGAAGAATTTTTTTATAAAATATAGTGAGAGTAATTATCTCCATAAAAGAATGTTAAACCTTAGCCTAAATCAAGAAAATTTAGATAAAAGTACTCTAGATCTACTCTATAAACTACAAACAAATGATGTTTTTTGGCACGGTGTTTTTGGAGGTCTTTATCTTCCAAATCTAAGAGACAATGCTTATAAATATCTTCTTGAGATAGAAAAAACAAGAGCTCAAAAACACACAACATACGAACTCTTGGATATAAACAAAGATGGATATGATGAACTTAAAGTATTGACTCAAAACCTTAGTGCTGTTTTTTCAACAAGACATGGCGCTCAAATGATTGAACTTGGATCTTTAGAGACCTTTTTTAATTGGCAAAACACTCTTATGAGAAGGAAAGAGGCTTACCATGAAAAAATCTTAAATCCAAAAGTAGAGATAGTCCACCAAAGTAGTGAAGATGAGATAGAGACTATACATAGTGATGCTGTGCTTATAGATGAGAGTTTAAAAGATGAACTCATATATGATTGGTATCCAAAGTACTCATTTATAGATCATTTTAGTTTTGAAGGTTTTTGCTTAGAAAGTTTTAAAGATCTTACATTTAGAGAAGTTGGTGACTTTGTAAATCAAGCTTTTGTAAAGAATGAGAAAGAAAACATCTTTATAAGAGATGGAGGATTGTACCTAGATGAGTCATATCCAACAAGATTAACAAAAGAGTATATGTTTGATAAAAATAAAATAGAGTTAAACTTAGATGTAGATAGCAAGTACTCGCAAAAACTCTTTTATGCAATGGAGTTTAACTTTCATTTTGCACATCCTCATAAAGTTACTTTCAATTCTAAAACTATTGAAAATGGCTTTAGTGAAGTTGATTGTGATGAACTTATTATAGTTGATGATTTTACAAATCAGATCTTAAAGTTAACAACAAACAAGAAGTGTAATATCTATGGATATATTTTAAATACAGTATCTCAAAGTGAGAGTGGCTTTGATAAAGTAGCGCAAGGAATATCTTTTATATTTTCAACTTCGTATGAATCAAAATTAAGTTTAAATGTCGCATTAGAGGTAAAAAATGTCTGAAATAAGATTAGATACAATTAATAACAAATATGTAATTATCGCACCAGAGAGGTTGCATAGACCAAATTTAGAAGGCTACACTAAGCGAAAAAAGATTAATCCAAATTGTCCATTTTGCGAAGGAAATGAACATTTGACTCCTAATGAGGTCTATGCTCTAAGGTATAACGAGCCAAACAAAGGAATGTGGAGAACAAGAGTAGTACCAAATCTTTATAAGGCTGTGCAGGTTGAACTTGAAGATATAGCCCAAAGAGATGGTCTATTTGAGTATAGATCTGGAGTGGGTGCTCATGAGATCTTAATAGACTCTCCTTGTCATGATTGTGATATTGGTGATATGAGTGTTAACGATATAGAAAATTGGTTACGCACAATGATTATAAGGATGGAAGATCTTAAGAATGATAAAAGACTGATTTATTTGAGTATTTTCAAAAATTTTGGACAAAATGCTGGAGCTACACAAGATCATCCTCATACTCAATTATTGGCACTTCCTGTTATACCTAAGAAGCAATTAGCTTTTTTAAGTAGAAATGAAGAGTACTATTTGCGTCATGGACGAGGAAAGATAGAAGATGTAGTGCATAATGAGATCAAGGTGAAGAAAAGAGTTCTATATATTGTTGGGAACTTTGTCTCTTTTTGTCCATATGCAAGTGAGTTTCCATTTGAAGTTATGATAGCTCCTACTAAAAACATATCTAGTTTAAACAGATGTTCTAGAGAAGATCTTATAGATCTAGCAAATATAATAAAAATGACATTTAAAAAATTAAATCAACAGCTTGGAGTTTTTGATTACAACTTATACTTTGACTTAGCGCCACTAAACCCAAACTTTGAGGCTGAAAAATATATGTTTAGTATTGATAAAAATTATCGATTTACCTTAAGAGTAGCACCTAGGATCTATAGGTTAGGTGGTTTTGAAGTCTCTACTGGAATGTATATAAATAGTGTTGAACCAGAGTATTGTGCACGACTATTACGAGGAGATTGAGATGATAAATATTTTGCTTAGTAGATTGACTCAAGTAAAAACTCAAAGTAAGTTAAAAGAGTCGTTAAAGAGTATACAATGAAAATACTTTTTGCTTCAAGTGAAATGTTTCCTTATGCCAAAAGTGGTGGTTTAGCAGATGTTGCCGCTTCACTTCCCAAATCATTATCAAAGTTCGTAGATATATCGACTCTTATGCCAATGTATGGATTTATGCAAAAAGAGGAATTGGTACTAGAATATAGTGATGAGATTAGTTTAGGCGGAGTCTCTTATAAACTTAAATTTTACAAAAAAGATAATACGGCTACATATTTTGTAGAAGCTCCACTACTTAGTGACACACAAAACCTTTATGGTGATGAGTTTGGAGATTATGTAAATAATGATCTGCGTTTTGGGATTTTTTGTAAGGCTATAGTAGTTTTAGCAAAGAGATTATCAGTAGATGTGTTGCATCTAAATGATTGGCATACGGCTCTTAGCTCGCTTTATCTAAAAGAAGAAAAATCAAAAATCAAAACTCTTTTTACTATCCATAACCTTTCATATCAGGGGATTTTTAGTAAGAAGTCACTAAAAAGACTCTCAATTGGCAAAAAATATTTTAATATAGATGGATTAGAATTTTATGAAAAAATTAGCTTTTTAAAGGCGGGCATAGCCTATAGTGATGCTGTAACTACCGTTAGTCCAACTTATGCAAAAGAGATTTTAACAAAAGAGTTTGGATGCGGACTTGAGGGTTTTTTAAAGTATCATAAAAATAAATTGTATGGAATTTTAAATGGTATAGATACGAATCTTTTTAATCCAAAAACTGATCTTAGTTTGTACAAAAATTTTGATTATAAAAGTCTAGATAAAAAAGAAGAAAATAAAAAAGCTTTTTTTAAAAACTCCTCTTTAAAAAATTCAAAAATTCCACTTTTTGTAATGGTGACTCGTCTTGTTGAACAAAAGGGCATAGATCTACTTATAAAGTCACTGAAAAAAATATTATCAAAAAAAATAAATCTATATGTAGTTGGAGAAGGAAGTCCTGACTTTGTAGCTAAGTTAGAGAAATTTTCTAAAAAATATGAAAATTTTGAGTTTACAAATATTTATGATGAAGCGCTCTCTCACAGGATTTATGCAGCTGCAGACTTTTTACTAATGCCATCAAAGTTTGAGCCATGTGGTTTGAGCCAAATGATTTCAATGACTTATGGAGCTATACCAATTGTGCATGAAATAGGTGGACTAAAAGATAGTGTTATAGATGGTGTTGATGGGATTGTATTTAAAGGCGAGAGAAAAAAAGATCTAACTCTAGCAGTTGAGAGGGCAATGGATCTTAGAAAGAGAAGTGAACTATTTAACTCCATGAGAGTGACTGCTATGAAAAAAGATCTATCATTTACTAGTAGTGCATTAAAATATATAGAGATCTATAAAAAGATATTATCATGACTTTAGTAGTTGATGCAGGTGGAACACATCTTCGAGCTGAGATCCATTCTAAAAATGGATTGCAAGAGAAGTTAAATGAGAAGAGTTCAACTGTTGGACTTGCATCATGGATGGAGACAATCATAAAAGATCATAGTGATATAAAAACTATATGCATCTCTTATGCTGGACAAGTAAAAGATGGAGTGATAATCTCTGCTCCAAATATTAAAGTAGATGTACACGAAATAAAAGAGTATTTTAAAGATAAATATGAGATCTCACTCTTTATAGAAAACGACTTAAACTGTGCAGTAATAGCAGAGAGTACTTACTTAAAAGAAGAAGATGTTTGTGCTATATATATAGGAACTGGGCTTGGTCTTGGAGTTGTTAGTTCAGGCAATCTTATAACTGGTTTTAGTGGCGTGGCTACTGAGATAGGGCATATTGCATATAAAGAGGCGCCTTTTGTCTGTGGATGTGGTAAGAGTAACTGCATCGAACTTTTTGCTTCTGGATCTGCCTTAGATAGATGGAAAAAACATAAAAAGATAGATCCAAAACTTAATTTACAAGATCTAAAGGATACTCCAGAGTTTAGTGAGATCTATAAAGAGTTTGAACTTGCACTTCTTTATTCAGTCTCAACTGCCATAACGCTTTTTAATCCAAAAGTCGTAGTTTTAGGTGGTGGAATTATAGAGTCAAACCCACAACTTGAGAGTATAATAGCTAGTAAGATAGAAGAGTTTGCTATGCCTGTCGCACTTAGAGGTGTAAAAATAATCAAGACAAAACTTAATAATGCACCGATAATAGGTGCTTTAATGCTAAAGGACTTAAGATGAGTAAAAAAAAGCTTAACATATTATTTGCAGCATCAGAGGTTGTTCCATATGCTAAAACTGGAGGTCTGGCTGATGTAGCCGGTGCTCTTCCAAAAGCCATAAAAGAGCTAGGTCACAACATCATAATTGTAATGCCGAGATACTACCAAATAGACACAGCAGATCTAGTAAAACTTGAAGCTCCTCTAGGCGTTCCAATGGGCGTTATGGGCGAGTTTTGGGCAGCGGTTTATACTACAACACTTCCAAATAGTAAGGTACCAATATACTTTATAGACTATGAGGAGTATTTTGGTAGAAGCAGGCTCTACGAAGATGAAGCAGGCGAGGGCTTTAAAGATAATGACAACCGTTTTATCTTCTTCTCTAAGGCAGTTTTACAACTCTCAAATATGCTAAATTTTGCACCAGATATAGTCCATGCAAACGATTGGCACACGGCTACAATTCCGCTTCTTATGAGAACTAGATTTTACCATGACTTCGCATATGCAAAATCAGTTTTAACCATTCACAACCTACAGCATCAAGGACATTTCTTTAAAGGTGCCATAGATGTTTTAGAAGTTGGTTGGAACTACTTTAACTCACACGATCTAGAGAGTCATGATGGAGTAAACTTTCTAAAAGCGGGAATATCAAGAGCAGATGCAGTTACAACAGTCTCTAAAAAGTATGCACAAGAGATCCAGACACAAGAGTTTGGTTTTGGCTTAGAGCATCACATACAAGCACATGCTCATAAAGTTTATGGGATCTTAAATGGTGTTGACTATGATGAGTGGAATCCTTCTGTTGATAAACACATTGCTAAGAAGTATGACGCTGATGATATGAGTGGAAAGCTTGTTTGCAAGCGAGATATCCAAAAACACTTTGGACTTGAGGTTAGAGATGATGTAGCTCTAATTGGCTTTGTGGGAAGATTTGTAGAGCAAAAAGGCATAGCGATGATAGCTTCCATCCTTAACTCTATACTAGATTTTGATGTTCAAATCGTAGTCCTTGGAACTGGCGAGAAGTGGGCAGAAGATTTCTTTAGCACAACTTCATACCATCGCCCAAACTTTGCTGTTCATGTGGGTTATTCAGATGCACTAGCACACAAAATAGAAGCAGCAAGCGATATGTTTTTAATGCCCTCACTATTTGAGCCATGTGGACTTAACCAGATCTATAGTCTAAGATATGGGACTTTACCAATAGTAAGAGCTACAGGCGGTTTGGACGACACCATAGACAACTTTGATGAGTTTCATGAGAGTGGGAATGGATTTAAGTTTTATGAGGCTTCAAATGATGCACTTTACCACACTATAAAGTGGGCGTTAGATGTTTACTATAACTCTCCTGACTCATTTAAAGAGATGCAAAAAAGAGCGATGGGTGAGTATTTTGGTTGGGATAGTGCAGCTTTAGAGTATGTAGATATCTATAAAAATATATTAGGAAGATGATATGAACTACGATATCTTTTACGATGTGACTCTCTTTAGTGAACTAGATATTTATCTCTTTAAAGAGGGTACTCACTCAAAACTCTACAATCATCTAGGATCTCATCTATATATAAGAGATGGAGTTAGTGGTACATACTTTGCAGTCTGGGCTCCAAATGCTCAAAGCGTATCGGTTAGGGGAGACTTTAACTCTTATAGCGAGAGTGCTCATCCTTTAAAAATAAGAGATGATGAGTCTGGGATCTGGGAGGGTTTTATAACAGGCGTAGAGCAAGGTATGACTTACAAATACCATATAAATGCAGACTCAGATAGTGCGAATAAAGATAAGGCAGATCCATACGCTTTTTGTAGCGAGGTAGCTCCCTCCTCAGCTTCAAAGGTTTATGAGCTTGATGGCTATAAGTGGGGAGATAAAAAATGGATGAAAAAGAGAGCAAAATATAACTCCCACAAAGCTCCTATATCTATCTATGAGGTTCATTTGGGATCTTGGAGAAGAAAGGTAGAAGAGGATAATCGCTACTTAACATATCTAGAGTCCGCAAGAGAGTTAGCCCAGTATCTAAAAGAGATGAACTTTACACATATTGAGCTTCTACCAATAACGGAGTTTCCATTTAAGGGATCTTGGGGTTATCAGGTCACTGGCTACTTCGCACCGACTGCAAGATTTGGCACGCCTCATGAGTTTATGCAGTTTGTAGATATTATGCATGAATATGAGATCGGAGTTATACTAGACTGGGTTCCATCGCACTTTGTGACAGATGGGCATGGTCTTATGAACTTTGATGGGACTTGCCTTTATGAGCATAAAGATCCAAGAAAGGGTTACCATCCACAGTGGAAGAGTGCTATCTTTAACTATGATAGAGATGAAGTTCGTGCTTTTTTAATAAGCTCTGCAATGTTTTGGCTTGAGAAATACCATATAGATGGCATACGAGTAGATGCAGTAGCTTCAATGCTCTATTTAAACTATGCAAGGGAAGATGGAGAGTGGGAACCAAATGAAGATGGTAGTAATGTTAACCGCGGGGCAGTTAAGTTTTTAGAGCAGTTAAATATTAGAGCTTATGGTGAGTTTAGCGACATCATGATGATAGCAGAGGAGTCAACAAACTACTCACAGGTGTGTGGAGCAGTAAGTGAGGGCGGACTTGGATTTGGTTACAAATGGAATATGGGTTGGATGCATGATATTTTAAAATACATGAAGTTTGATCCAGTTTATAGAGAGCACCATCACAAAGATCTAACATTTAGTTTTGTCTATATGTTCAATGAAAACTATGTACTTCCGCTTAGCCACGATGAAGTTGTTCATATGAAGGGATCTCTCATAAACAAGATGCCTGGCGATAACTATAAAAAGTTTGCAAACCTAAGAGCATTATATTCTTTAATGATGTCTCATCCTGGGAAAAAACTACTCTTTATGGGTGGAGAATTTGCACAGTTTGCGGAGTGGAACTACGAGCAAAGTTTAGACTGGCATCTCTTAGAGTATAAAGAGCATAAAGGTATGCAAAACACTGTAAAAGAGTTAAATAGTTTGTACATAAATGAAGAGTCACTTCATCTTAACGATGTTGAGAAAAATGGTTTTGAGTGGATAGAAGAGAATGACTACCAAGCTAATGTTATATCGTTTGTAAGGTTTGGAGCTAAAAAAACAAAGCCTATTATAATTGTATGTAACTTCTCAGATAAAGAGCACATAGGTTACAACTTAGGCGTACCAAATAAAGGCACATACGAAGAGATCTTTAGCTCAAATAGCCAAGAGTTTGGTGGATATGGTTCGCTAAATAAAGAGCCTATAAAGTCAGTTAAAGAAGAGTGTCATGGGAGAGAAAATATGTTGAAAATAAATCTAGCATCTTTGAGTGTTAGTTATTTTAAGAAGTGCTGATTTAATAATTTAATGCTCTGAGTAATCTATAAACTAGATTCCGTGTCAAGCACGGAATGACGGAATGTGAATCATCTTAAACAAACAAACTGTCCTCCTGAACAATTAAAGGTTTGTAAAGGTAAGTAAAACTCTCCCTACAAGATGAACATCATCTTGAGCATAGACTAGATGAGAATATTTGGGGTTTATAGAGACAAAACTTTTACTTTTTATATCGTACTTTTTAACCCACATTTTAGATCCATGATACAAAACATATATAGCCTCATCAATTAGTTCTTTTTGAGATAGATCTGCTACGATGAGAGCTTTGTCGTTTATAACAGGCTGCATCGATTCTCCATCTACTAAAAGAGAAAAAAGAGAGGCCTCTTTAAAACCATTTTTTAGTAGATCTCTTGAGAGGATGAGATCTTTTGTCTTATGCTCATCAAAAACATCAATATATTGTAAGTTTATTGTATCTATGGTTTTATCCTTTTATCTCTTTACAAAGTACCTAACACTAGGTGAGCTTGAATCTATGTGAAGAAGTTTATAGCCGTGTTTTTCAACATCTAAGGGGATGTTGTTTATGCTCTGTGGGCAGTCACTAATAACTTCTAGTATATCGTCATCTCCTAACTCTCTAAGTGCTTCTATAGTCTTTATAGCTGGGTATGGACATGGTTCTGTTTGCATGTCTAAGCGGTGAGTTGGTGTTGGTATATTATTTTGCATAATTTGCTCCATTTAGTTTTTTTGAGTAATTTTTTTCTATCTTTAAAATTAGTAAAAACAGTAAAAATAGTAACAAGTAGTTGAACAAGAGTCCGCCATAAGCTCCAAAAGACTCAAGCAGGTTTATTTTTGGCCATGAAGTAGCAACAAGCGGTGCTATGTCATCCCAAACAAAGGCTAGAAGTGTTGCACCTATGACATTTCCGATGCCTACTATCCAAAAGTGAGTTTGACCCTCTACTGCTCTATACATCCAACCACACTCACATCCCCCAGCTACAACGATGCCAAAGCCAAACAAAGCTCCGCCTATAATAGTGTTTGGTCCTGCCCACATAATTTTAGGTGGAACTCCAATGAGAATGTAGCTAAAGATCCCGATGGTTGATACTGCCATTGCGATAACTATAGCTCTTGACATCTGACTTCGCCCAGTAATGAAGAGATCTCTAAACGCTGAGGTAAAACAGATCTGTGCTTTTGCAATGATGAGTCCAAATGCAGATCCAAAGAGCATAGCTACACCGAGCTTTGTAGACCCAACAACGAAGATGAGGTATAAAGCCCAGAGCATTATGAGTGAGAAAACAATTGTGCCAAAAGTAAAAAAGCCTTTGGCTCTGTCTTTTTGAACGATTTGTGGGGTGTCACAACTTATAGCCTGCATTTGAACTTTTGAGCGAAAAAGTTTTAACTGAGTAAATTTTACTCCAAAGTAAACTCCAACTATCATAGCTATAGTAAAAAACCAAGCGTGTGCTGAGAACTGAGGTATGCCCGTAAAAAGACTTGCAAGGTTACAACCCATGCCTAGTCTAGCTCCAAAACCAGCGATTATGCCGCCTATAAGAGCTTGGTAGATCCTAATGCGACTTGCAGGAAGTCTAAACTTTAGCTTGTTTCCCCAAAGAGTAGCGGCAATAATTCCACCAAACATTCCAATGATCATAACGCCATCGACTCTAGTTAAGGAAGTTCCTTGCATGCCCATAATGTTGAAATATCCCCAGTCGCTAATATCGACTCCAGAAGCTTCTAAAATATGTCCGCCCCATCTTGTAAACTCGCCTGTAACGGCCCAGTAAGTTCCAGTGATGCCAAAGTAGTAAACAGATAAAACGCCAAGGGCGATGACAGCGGGTGTGGGCCTCCAAAAGGAAGTTAACATCCTTTTTAACTCATGAGTAATACTCATTTTTCTCTCCAAAAATTAGGTTTAAGATGACAAAAATGAAGTTTTAATACAAGTCGCTAAAAATCAAATGTCCATTTGTTCCACAAATCTAAGCAAATTGTAGTCAAAGAAATCTTTATTTTTTATAAAAAGGTAAAATATTTTTTACTATATTAATATTGCTTTAACATAACTCTATGTAAAATACTTCTTAGACATTTACCTATGGAATAGGTGTACATAGATGGCAGACTCTTTTTTTTTACGCACTCTTTGAACTCCCCATTTCATAAATAATTTTAAGGTTACTAAATGAACAATCAACATAGATTGACCAAGTTCGTTCAAGCAGCTGGTTGAGCAGCAAAGATGGGTCCGGGGGATCTAAAACATAGTGTTTGCTCACTCATTCCAGATGATGAAAATGTTCTTGTAGGTTTTGAAAACTCAGAAGATGCTTGTGTGTACAGGTTAAATGATGAAGAAGCGCTTGTGCAGACTCTTGACTTTATAACGCCTGTAGTAGATGATCCATTTATCTATGGAAAAATTGCAGCAGCAAACTCGCTCTCAGACATCTTTGCAATGGGAGCTGATGTTAAAACGGCTCTAAATATAGTAGGTTTTGATAGTAAAAACCATAACAAAGAGGTCTTAGTAGAGATACTAAGAGGCGGAAACGAGAAGATAAAAGAGTGCGGTGGAGTTTTGATGGGCGGTCATACAATAGAGTCGCTAGAGATGTACTACGGACTAAGTGTGACAGGGCTGATTCATCCTAAACAGATCTACAGAAACAACACCCCAAAAATAGGGCATGTTTTAGTTCTTACAAAGCCTATCGGTATGGGGATTTTAACTACTGCTATAAAGCGAGATCTGCTAAGTGAGCCAACTATGCTTGAAGCTATAAAAGTGATGCAAGAGTTAAACTATAAAGCGTCAAAGTTGCTTCGCAAATTTGATGTTAGTGCTTGTACAGATGTGACAGGTTTTGGGCTTTTAGGTCACGCACTTGAATCTACAAACGAGGGTGTAACTATAAAAATAGATGCATTACAAGTTCCCATAATGGCGGATGCGATAGCTCTTTCTTTAGAGGGTGTAGTGCCAGGTGGAACTAAGAAAAATATGGCTTACTTAGAAGACAAAGTAACATTTTCTAAGAGTGCAGAGCATCTTCGTCTTATGCTTTGCGATGCTCAGACATCTGGCGGTCTTTTAGTCTCCATGGATGAGAAAGATGCAAAAGAGTATATAAAAACAGTAGAAGAGTTTAGTTTTGGATATGCGAGAATCATCGGAAGTGTTGAGCCAAGAGGCGATAGAGCTATTGAAGTTTACTAACTTTGGTGAGAAGGCGAAGGAATCGAACCTCCCGAGGTTTTGTCAGCAAAACCTCCATCAGGGTTGAAGCCTGTGGTGTCCACCAGGATCACATGCCCCCCAAAGTAGAAGTGAAGTTTACATCATACAATATAAAAACTACATAAAAGGGTAAAAATGTTTTTACTAAAATCAATTCCCAAGGTTGACAAGTTTATAGCTCATAAAGAGTTTAAAGCACTAGGAAGCTCTTTAGTTATGAGTCTGACTAAAGAGTTACTTAGTGAGTTAAGAGAAAATATACTAAGTGAAAAAGTTACAGCCTTTGATGAAGAAGATCTAGTAAAAGAACTTTTACAAAGATATGAAGATCTCACCCAGCCATCACTTCAAACGCTTATAAATGCGACTGGTATCATAGTCCATACAAACTTAGGAAGAAGCCTCATAGATCCAGATGCATTTGATAGAGTAAAAGATCTTGTAACAAACTATAACAATCTTGAGTTTGACTTAGAGAGTGGCAAACGAGGGGAGCGATACTCTCTTATTTCTAAAAGTGTTTGCTCCCTTTTAGGGTGCGAAGATGTACTTATAGTAAACAACAATGCTAGTGCAGTTTTTCTTATCTTAAACACCTTTGCAAAGAAAAAAGAGGTAGTTGTAAGTCGTGGGGAATTAGTGGAGATTGGTGGTAGTTTTAGAGTTCCTGATGTGATGAAACAAAGCGGTGCAAAGCTTGTTGAAGTTGGCACGACAAACAAAACTCACTTTCGTGACTATGAAAATGCCATAGGCAAAAAAACCTCTATGCTTATGAAAGTTCATAAGTCAAACTATAGCATTGAGGGTTTTAGCTCAGAAGTAGAGTTTAGTGAAATTGTAGAACTAGCAAAACAGAGAGATCTCATAGACTACTACGATATGGGAAGCGGACATCTTTTTGATCTGCCTTATGGGCTTGATGAGCCATCAGTTTTAGACTACATGAAGCTAGAACCATCACTACTTAGTTTTTCTGGAGATAAGCTTTTAGGAAGTGTTCAGGCTGGGATCATAGTTGGTAAGAAAAAATATATAGAGATGTTAAAAAAGAACCAACTTCTTAGAATGTTAAGAGTAGATAAACTCACTTTAGCACTACTTGAAGAGAGTTTTAAAGCGATTTTGTTAGAGAAAAAAGAGCAGATCCCTACAATTAAGATGCTGTTTTGTTCTTTAGATGAGCTAAGAGACGATGCCATGCAAGTTCAACAAAAGCTCAAAAAAAACATAAAAACAAAGATAGTAGATACAAAAACCCTTATCGGCGGCGGAACTACGCCAAACAAAACCATCCCTAGTGTAGCTTTAGTTGTAGAAGTAAAAAATATAAAAGTTAAAAAACTCCAAAAACTTTTTCGCCAAAAGTCAATCATCGGACGTATAGAAGATGATGAGTTTTTGCTTGATTTTAGAACCATACAAAAAACACAACTCCAAAATATAGCAGATGCTATAGATGAGATCGCAGATGTCTAACTTAATCATAGGAACTTGCGGGCATATAGATCATGGTAAAACCTCGCTTATTAAAGCACTAAACGGTTTTGATGGAGATAGTACAAAAGAGGAAAAAAAGAGAGGCATCACCATAGATTTGAGCTTCTCAAACATCACAAAGGGTGAGAAAAATATAGCTTTTATAGATGTTCCAGGACATGAGAGACTTGTAAAAAACATGATAGCTGGAGCTTTTGGTTTTGACTGTGTGCTTATTGTTGTGAGTGCATTTGAGGGGATAAAGCCACAAACTATAGACCATCTTGAGATTTTAAAACTTCTTGGTGTTAGGGATGCTGTTTTGGTCTTGAGTAAGAAAGATCTTGTGAGCGTTGATGAACTAGAAGCAAAATTAAAAGATATTGAAGAGTTTGTAAAGAGTTACGAGTTTGATATAAAGTTTAGTATGGGCGTCTCTGTTTTTGATGAGGATTCTATAATAGATCTAAGAGATAATCTATTTAAACTTGAAGCTAGCTCAAAAGAAGAGGAGAACTTCTTTAGATACTATGTAGATAGAGCTTTTAGTCTAAAGGGCGCTGGAACTGTTGTAACTGGGAGTGTTTTGGGTAAGCCCATAGCGGTTAATGAGAAGCTCTTTATATGTGATCTTCAAAAAGAGATCAAGGTTAAAAACCTGCAAGTGCACGAGAGCGATGTTGAAGTTGCAAAGATCTCAAACAGAGCTGCAATAAACATTAGTGGTTTGGATGCTAAGAGTGTGCAAAGAGGTTTTATTATTAGTAAAAAGGGTTATCTTAGAGGTTTTAAATCCATAGATATCTCTTTTAGTGTAATAGCGGATAAGGCACTTCATCACAATAGAAATTATTCCATCTATATAGGTTCAAAAAAACTAGATGCTAAGATCTTACTTTTTAACTCAGAGGATTCACTTCAAAGTGGATATGCAAATATTAAGAGTGATGAGGAAATTTTTAGTATATTTGGCGAGAAGATTATCATCCGTGATGGAAATGTTAGTGTGGCAGGTGGAGTTGTTCTAAACCCCATACATGATCCGATGAAAAAACAGCAAAAGCTTCTTTTACTTGAGGCGTTAGATAAAAAAGATATAGCAAAAGCCTATGAGATTTTAACCGAAGTACATAAAAAAGGCTTAGGACTCATCTCCTCAGCACAAAGATTTGCACTCTCTCACTCTGATGCATTAAAGGCCGCAAAAGAGCTAAAAAACTCTTTCATAGATGAAAAAGAGCTTGTAATATATCCACTCTCCACAAAAGATCTTATCTATAAAAACATCAAAAACATCTACACAAAAAACCAATATGCACTACTCTCAAACTCATCGATCAAACTCCGCCTCAAATGGGCAAGCGAGGGCTTTATAGAAGTTGTTTTAGATGAGCTAGAAGAGGAGGGCTTTTTAATTAAAGATGCAAATCTTTATAGAAGTAACGAGATAAAAGAGGACTTTACTAGCTCACTCTTAAACATTGTGTTAGAGCGACTTGAAAAAGAGTCATTAGCTCCTACAGCTCCTTATAACATCTATGACGACCTAGATCTAGATAGAAAAATGGGCGATGATATTCTAAAGAGACTTTGTGCTAAAAAACAGGTCATAAGACTGCAACACAACATTTTTATACATCATAGAAGTCTCGGCATGATAGTTGATGCGATGAAGAGCATAATAAAAAAAGATGGATATGTAGATCTAGCAAACTTAAAAGAGAAATACGATCTAAGTCGAAAGTATCTCATAGCTTATTTAGAGTATCTTGATAACTTCTCAGACATCACAAGAGATGCAAATAAGAGAGTGTTTAACTCTAGCTTTTAAAATAAAGATATAATGCTAGTTCAAAAACAAACTCTTTTGTGAAAGTAAAAAATGCTAAGTAATGATTTTAGATCTATTGTTTTAAATTCCACACCCCTTATCGATGTTCGTGCCCCTGTAGAGTTTGAAAAAGGCTCATTTGTTAATGCTGTTAATCTCCCTCTTATTAATGATAAAGAGAGACATGAGATAGGCATATGCTATAAAAAGTACGGCAATAGTGAAGCGGTAAAACTTGGACATAGACTTGTTAGTGGATCTCTAAAAGAGGAGCGTGTTAAAGCGTGGTTGGATTTTATAGAGCAACACCCAGATGCAAAACTCTTTTGCTTTAGAGGTGGTCAGAGATCTAAGATATCTCAAGAGTGGCTCAAAGATGCAGGATGTAATATAACAAGACTCAAAGGTGGTTATAAAGCCTTTAGAAACTATCTTTTAGAGCAAACAGAAGAGTCTTGCACAAGATTTAAGCCCATCATACTCGGTGGTTATACTGGATCTGGAAAAACAATACTACTTAAAACTTTAGAAAACTCCATAGATCTTGAGGGCTTAGCAAACCATAGAGGTTCATCATTTGGCAAACAAATCACCCCACAACCAACGCAGATAAATTTTGAAAACTCTTTGGCATATAATCTTATTCAAAAACTTGATAAGGGCTTTGACAATCTAGTTTTTGAAGATGAGGGTAATCGAGTGGGAAGCCTATCTATCCCAAAAAATCTTGCAACTCACATCTCAAAAGCTCCTCTTATCATACTAGAAACTCCCATACAAAAGAGGATAGAGATAACATTTGATGAGTATGTTGTAGAAGCACAAAGAGTCTATGCTAAGGACTTAGAACAGTATAAGAGTGAGATGCTTCATGCAATGCATAGAATAGAGAGGAGACTCGGTAGCCAAAGACATAACGAAGTTTGTAAAATATTTGAAAATGCTTTTGATGAGCAGAATAAAAGCGGTTCACTAGAAGCACATAAAGAGTGGATAGAGACTTTGTTAGTTGAGTATTATGATCCTATGTATGATTATCAGATAAAAAAACGAGCTAAACAGGTAGAGTTTAGAGGGTCGAGTAAAGAGATTTTAGAGTATTTAGCTACTCTTTAGTACTAACTCTATTTCTACCGCTATTTTTTGCCTCGTAAAGAGCATCGTCGGCTCTCTTTAGAGCTAATTCTATGTTTTGTTCATTTTCTACATCTATTTGAGCTACACCTATACTAACTGTAAAGTTAAAGTCTTCATTTTTTGGAGAGATAAGAGTTAATGATTCTACTGCTTTTCGTAATTTTTCAGCTAAATTAGTAGCATCTTGTAGAGCTGTATTTGGCAGGAGTATAACAAATTCTTCGCCTCCATATCTGCAAACTATATCACTTTTTCTTTGGCTATCAAGAAGAAGACGAGATAAGTTTATAAGAACTTCATCACCAAACTGATGTCCAAAAGTATCATTTACCCTTTTAAATCTATCAATATCAATCATAAGAATAGAGAGATCTTTTGACTCTCTTTTAGAAATATATAAAACCTCTTGAGAGATCTCTGTAAAGTACCTTCTGTTATATAGTTTAGTCATTGGATCTGTTGATGCTAAGAGTTTTAGCTCAATTTGCTTGAGTTTTTGTTCTTCTTTTTCTTCTTCCATTAGTTTGAATTTATAGGCAACTAAGTAAGAGAGTAGAAGTGCTTCTATAATAAGACCAATGCTTGTTCCATGAGAAGAGATGTAGTTAGAACTTACAAAACCAATATAGTATAAAAGAGCATAAACACTAAAAGACAAATAAAAAGTGTGTGCAATTAAAAATATTTTTATAAGCTTGTCGCCCTTTAAATAGAGGCTAATACTAATCCACATAAAAATAATAAGAGCATAACTAAGTGAGAGAGATAAGATCTCTAAAGCACTTGTGAAATCTAGCAATCCATAAAGAAAATTTGCTAAGGAGACGCCTATGATGCTAAAAAGTAATTTATGTTCAAATTTATATTTTTCTTCTATTTTAAAAATAGTTTGAATAAAGAGTGCTAAAAATACGGGCGCTAACATGATCCCAAAGTTAAATCTTGCAGGGTAGTCGCCATATATTTGAAAGTAGTGTGCCAAAGATCCGTAAACATAAAAGATCCACAAAGTAGAAGATAAAAGATATAAAGAATAGTAGAGATATTCCCTGTATCTTGAGGATAGAAAGATTAGAAAGTTATACAGAGCTAAAGCCACAAGAAGTCCAGATATCAACACTGCATCTACTTTTTCATATATTAGATATCTAACAGATTCCTTCTGGGAATATATTAAAAAGTTGTAAATATGGTAAGCTGGAGTTTTTTGATGTATATATATTGTTTTATACTCATTTGGATTAAGTAAAATTGTAAAAATAGCATCTGCACCATTTAGTTGTTCTTTTGCTAAGGGACCGTATGGGACGATTATTTGAGTATTTAAGAGCTTATCACTACTATCTACTTCAAAGTACTCTAGGCTTGTAAATTTATATGCTAGATCTTGATGCAAAAAAAGAGTTTGTTTCTGCTTTGTTGAATTGAAAAGTTTTATCTTTATCCAAGCACTTTTAACTTTAACACCTAAAGAGTCTTGGTTTGGACCTTTTTCAAATTTTATGGATTTTATATCTTCAAATTTTATTTCATCTGAGCTATCAACAAAATAGCCCAGTTCAAAATTTGTAATGCTAAATCTATCTGATTCTATATTTACAATTGGCCCTGCCAATGATAGAGAAAATAGTGATAATAAAAGGATCAATAATCTCATATATTTTCTCTTGTTAGTATAAATTGTTTCAAGGATATATAATACCTAAATAGTTTCTATATATAAAGAGTAAAATAAAAGATTTTTTCACTCCCACGTAGAGCATGGGAGCGAGATGGAAGTTATATACTACTTATCTAAGTTAAAGTGTCTCTCTAGATCTGCGTTATATAAAAGAACGGGGACAACTATGAGCGAAGCCACAACTGCTGCTATAGTTCCAAATATAAGTGCAACTCCAAGTCCTCCAAAGACTGCATCTCCAGCTAGAAGTGTGGATGCGAGGATAATTGCAGCTGCAGTTAGAAAGATTGGTTTTGCACGAGTTGCAGCAGCGTGAGCTATGGCATCGGCTTTTGACATTTCTTTCTCATCCATAAGTGACTTTGTAAAGTCTATAAGAAGTAGAGAGTTTCTTGAACTAATTCCTATAAGAGCGATAAAGCCTATAAGTGAAGTTGCAGTTAGGAAAAAAGTATCTGTTGTAAAGATATCCATAATCCAGTGACCGACAATAACTCCGATGATAGATAAAAAAGAACCTAAGAGGATGATGCCACTTAGCGTATAGCTTTTATAATAGATGACCATTAACAGAAATATCAAAACAAGTGCAGCGATAAAAGCAGCTCCAAGCTCCACAAATGTGTCAAGGGTTACTTCCATCTCTCCATCCCAAAGGAGTGTATAAACATTTTTACTCTCTTTATCTGTTAGTGTTAAGTTAAAAAGACCAATTTTCTCAATCAAATACTTGTCACTAAAAGTATCAATGATGACATTTCTAGCTTCCATAAGAGGATAGACTTGCGAGACCATGTCTGTCTCAGCTACAACATTAGTCATCTGATGCAGATTTTTACTCATGATAAGTGGATTTGACTTTTTAGGAACTATGCTTACTAACTCAGTGATGGGAATCATCATTCCTTGAGCATTCATAAGTTTTAGAGATGAGAGTTTAGCTCTTACAGAGCTTAATTCTTTTGAAGAGAATCTTTTTGACTCTCTGCTTAGTGAAAGATAGATCGAGATCTGATCGTTATAAACATCAGAGTTCTTAACGCTAATCTCCATTCCCTCAAATGCTAAGTAGATGATCTCATTTAACTGTTTTACACTTACACCTGAACGAGCTATTTTTGTACTATTTACTTGGATCTCATAAGTGTCGTAAATATCATCTTGCATAACATCTACATCTACTAAGCCATCAGTTCTTTTAAAGACTTCACTAACTCTGTTTGCAAGTTCTCTGATACCATCAGCATCGCTACCATAGATCTCAGCAACAACAGCTGCTAAAACAGGAGGTCCTGCTGGTGGCTCTACAAAAGTTATAACAGTATCTTCATAGATTGACTCACAATTTTTTATAATAAGAGGTCGGATGCGTTGAACCATCATATAAGATGGTTCACTCCTGTCATGTTTTTTTGTAAGGTTTAAAACTATCTCAGCCTCATGCTCACTATTTTTAAAGTGTGAACCTTTGATAAGTCCTGCAAAATCAAGAGGCGCTCCCATACCTAAAAATACCTCTATATCTAAGACTTCACTCTCTTTATGAATCTCACCAACAACACAATCAGTCACATGTTTAGTTTGCTCTACAGAGCTTCCATTTGCTAGAGTTGTGTAGATGGTAAAAGTGTCGTTATTCTTCCCTGGTAACATCTTTGCAAGAACCATTTTAGAAGGAGCAATCATAAGGACTGAGAGTATAAAAGCTATTAAAGTTGCAAATAGTATAAATTTTCTTTGAGTTGAACTCTCTATGCCTTTTTTTACTGCATTTTCAAACTTTTTAAACATTAATGCTCTCCTTTTTTAGAAAAATCTGGTCGCTTTAACATCCTAAGAGCTAGATAAGGTGTAAAGATATATGCGACAAATAGAGATGCTATGAGTGCCACAGGAACATTTGCAGGGATGGGCTTCATAAACTGACCCATCATCTGCCCAACAAAAGCCATAGGAACCATGGTCATAATGATAGCTAGTGTTGCGATGTTTGTAGGCGGTCCTATCTCATCAGTTGCGCGAACCATCAAGTCATCTGCATTACAATGAGCAGATGCTTTATCATAGTAGTGTCTATGAATGTTCTCTATAACAATAATTGCAGCATCAACTAAGAGTCCTAGTGAGAGTAAAAATGCAAAGAGTGTTATTCTATTTATAGTTTGACCTGTTAAGTAGGCTACAAAAAGAGTAATAGCTAAGATGGCAGGGACAGTAAAAGTAACTATAAGTGACTCTCTCCAACCAAGAACTAAAGCCAGTAATATTGCGATAATAATAATGGATAAAATAAGGTGAAAAACAAGTTCATTTACAGCTTCGTTTGCTCTTTGACCATCATTTCTTGTTATGACATAGCTTATGCCATTTTCACGAAGAAGTGACTTGTAAGTCTCAAGCTCACTCTTTACAGCATCTGCAATTACCACCGCATTTGTACCTTGGAGTTTAGATACTGTTAGAGTTACTTGATCTCTAAGAGAGGTAAATTCTCCGCTATCATCTCTTAGACTTATTTGAACAGATTTGAAGTTTTGAATATCATAAGACTTCTCAACTTTTGCAACTTGACCTAGATGGATAGTTGAGCCCATGTACTGGGCTACTATAATGTTTTCTATATCTTTTGCATCTTCAATTGCATTTTTTACGCCAACCATAATGATCTTGTTATCATCAGTGCGGTTTTTAACTGCTGGAACGCTGTATGAGAGAGATTGGACAGCTTGAACAATTTGTCCCATAGATAAGTTGTAGCCTGAGAGTTTATAGAGATCTACTTCTATGTTAAACTGAGTTTTATTTCCACCCTTTAGCTCCGTGACAGCAACATTCTCAAGGCCATTTATGTGATGTTGTATTTTCTTGACTCTATCATAAAGCTCAGTCTTGCTCATCTCTTTGTTGTTTGAGTAAAACGCAACTGAGACTATAGGAATATCTACATCTATATCAAGAGGTTTAATGATGGGATTCATCGCTCCTTTTGGAAAGATATCTGAATTTTGCATGATCTTGTCATAGATCTTTAGATTTGAGTTCTCTTTCTCCTCTCCTATGTAAAACGCAGCGTTTACCACACCAACATTATCCATAGCAGTTCCATAGATATGCTCAACTCCCTTTACCTCTTTTAGCTTTCTCTCTAGGGGCTGAACTATAACTTTTTGGATCTCAGCGGCACTAGCTCCTGGAAGTGCAACAATAACAGTAGATCCACTCACTACCATTTGAGGGTTTTCTTCTCTTGGCATTATCATAAGTGAAAGATATCCAATAGCTAGCAAAAAAATTCCAAGTACAACTGTAAGAGGATTCCTTAAAAATCCACGTGCAAGTTTTCCAGCCCAATCACTAGGCTCATAAGGTTTTAAACTCTTCATAATTTCACCTTAGTTTATCTCTAGAGTAGCGTACATACCAGGGTAAACTGACTTGCTGTTGCTTTTAAATGAAACTTTTATTTTAAAAGTATGTGTCATTGGGTTTGAACTTGGAATGATGGCGGTTACTTCTCCAATGCTGTTTATCCCAATAGATGGAATTTTAACTATGACCTTTTTGCCATGATGGATGCGACTTAGATCATTCTCAGCTATTTCAGCAGTGATTTTAAGGCTACTTAGATCTGAAAGAACAATAGCTGGCATCCCAGGCATTGCCATCTCTCCCACTTTGATATTTTTAGAGACTACTACACCTGCATTTGGTGCTTTTACATTTAAGTATCTATATTGATTTTGCACCTCTTGAAGTCTTGCTTTTGCAATGGAGACCATATTTTGAAGATTTAGTGCAGCTAATTCTAGGTTTTCTACCTCATATTTTGAGACCATATCTTGAGCTAGAAGTCTTTTATATCTATCTAGGTTTAGTACGACATTTGAGTATTGGTTTTGGTACATTTGAAGGCTAAGCTCAGCTTGTCTTTTTGCTGAGTCTATCTCTCTTGAGTCTATAGAGTAGAGGATCTGATCTTTTGTAACTCTCTCTCCTTCGCTCACATTTACTTGAGTTACAAAGCCCATAAAACGGCTGGTAATCATCTTTTGGTTATCTGAGATAACGCTTCCTGAGAGGGTAAGTGTCTCAGCGATAAGTGATGCTGATATTGCCATTAGTATTAAAAGTTTTTTACTAAAACCATTTAGTTGTTTTATGCATTGCAATTTATTGCTTATCATTATCTATTTTCTCCATTTGCTAATTTTTCTAGTGCAAAAATTCGTTCATTTCTTTTGTTTTTTGCCATTTGTAGCTCTAATATTTTTTGAATTTGTTCAGATTGCTTGATAATAACATCGCTCATAGATGTAAGTTTTTCTCTATATCTACCTTCGTAGTTTTTGTATATCTCGTTTGCAAGTGTCAGCTCTTTGTGTAGTGAACTAATCTCTAAGTTATAAGTCTCTATCTCAGTTCTTATCTTATCTACCTTTAGAGTTATACCTTTTTTTGCTAACTCTACTTGAGTCTTTGTCTTTAACTTCTCGATACGAGATTTTTCAATATTTGCTCCATCTATGCCACCATTGAATATATTCCAAGAGAGTCTTGCTCCAACTGTGTAGGCTTTGTGGTCATCTGCGTCACCTAAAAATGTATCATCAGCAGTTGAGATCTCCGCAAAAGCTCCAATCATCGGGTAGTAAGAAGCTTTAGAGAGATCTAACATACTTTGGCGAACTTCTAATCCTGTTGTAGCTCTTTTAATATCAAGATTGTTATTTAAAATATCGCTATTACTAAGTTGTGGCATCTCTACATCTGATACAGTAGTAGTTATGTTTTTGACCTTTTCATTTAGCAAAAAACTTATGTAGTGATAGAGCAACTCTTGATTTGATTTCATCTGAAGCAAAAGTCTCTCTACATTTCCTTTTTTGGCTTGAACTTCAAGGAGATCTACTTTTTTTGCATAACCTACTGCTATCATCTCCTCTGTCATGTTTTCTAGTGTCTCTATATTTGAGAGAATTTTCTCTAGGTTTTTAGTAGAGCTACGAAGTAATGCCATGTCATAAAAGCTCTTTCTGATCTGGTAGATCTGCTCGTTTATAACTTGCTCTTTTTCTAAGCCCTTCATCTTAGACATAGACTCCATAATTTCAACATAGCTAGAGATCTGAAAACCAGTAAAGAGAGGAACTTCATACTTTAGTTTACTTTGAAAAAAGTTTCTTGATTCTGGGTAGTTTAATTTGTTTGGTTGAATGCTTAAAACATCTCCATTCATACCACCATTCATCCATCCCAAAAACTCATCAAACCCAAAAGCAGCAAAGTCAGCTTCTCTTGAAGCGAGTTTAAATCCAAACACATTTCCAGCATCATTTGAGTTTGCAAAGTCTTGTATAAAGTCTAACTTACCCCAGTGGTTGCCACTTGCAGTTTTAACTTCTACTTTAGCCGAGTCAACATCTAGCGATGCACTCTTGATCTCTAAGTTCTTCGATTTTAAGATCTCTATGGCTTCATCGAGAGTTAAAGCCTTTGAGATGCCAATATCAGAAGCGTTTAAAGCTAGTGCTAAAAGTAGCACACTAAGCGTTTTTTTCATCAGCATATTTCCTTCATTTGTTATTATAAATTGATTAAGTCTAGATTATAACATATATTTCTTTTTTGTATATTGACTTATTTATAAGATTAATAATAATTAAGTTTGTAATAAATAGTTACCTTTAAAGGAGCAAGAGTCTTTAATGTAGATTTGGTTAAAATACTACTTAAAAAAGGCTAATGACAGATATGCAAACCTTAGTAGATGCCCTAAGACTAAAGGGTAAGATTTATAAAAAGATGCAAGACGTTCCTCCAAAAGAGCTTGGCATTAGAAATAAGATAAAGATATATAAGGCTACTGATATTAGAGGCTATTTTTGGGCTATTTTTGCCATAAGTCAAAAGAGCAGGGTTCTTATGAAAGATGTGCATAAATTTGAAGAGATCTATGAAAAGCTTTCTGTTTATTTTGAACATAATTTTAAACATAAAATTCTCTTTATAGATGCACCACTTTGCTCAAAAGCAAAAGAAGCATTAAGTGCTAAGGGCTGGAAGATCTACTGATGCTTTTGTGTGATATTGGCAATACTTCGTATCATTTTTTATCTGAGTTTGATAGTTTTAAAAAAGATGTAAAGAGATTTGATCCAAGTGAGGTTAAACATAAAATTTACTACATAAGTGTTAACAAAAAAGTAGAAGTAAAACTAAAAAATCTACCAAACTGGATAGAGATCTCAAGTCATTTAGACAAAACAAAATACTACAAGACTATGGGCGTAGATAGAATGATGGCTCTTGAAGCCATAGAGAGCGGCATCATCATAGATGCAGGAAGTGCCATAACTGTGGATGTTAAAAGGGGTGGTGTATTTGAGGGTGGTTTTATCTACGCTGGAGTAAGTGCGATGAGCCAAACTTACAAAAAGATCTCAAACGCATTAGACTATGAGTTTAACTTTGATATTGACCTAGAAAAACTACCAAAAAACTCACAAGATGCGATTACTTATGGCTACCTAAAAACTCTCTACTGTGAAGTTGTCTCACACAAAATGGAGATAATTTTAACTGGCGGAGATGCACAAAAGTTTACTAAGATCTTTAAAGAGGCAAGAGTCGATGAGCACTTGGTTTTTAAAGGTATGCAAAAGATCATTTTTAACTTTTATTAGTTTTTAAAATCCACTCAGTTAAGATCTCTAACTCCTCATCTTCCATCTTCTCAAAAGCTGGCATAACAGCACCTTTTGACCAGATTCCTTTGCTTCCATTTCTTATGCTTTTTATGATCTCATCTTTGTTTTGTGAGTATTTGTCTGCTATTTCAACAAGTGATGGTCCAACTTTTTTTATATTAACTCCGTGGCATCCTAAACATCTGTGTTTTATGGCTATTTTCTCACCAGCATCGAGTGCATCAAAAGCTGCTTGTTTTTTTTGGATAACTATAAGATTTTCTTGAGTAAAATTTGTAAACATGTACAAAGCAATAGCTTTTGCTTCATCTTTTGTTAGTTTGTTTTTTTGAGATGGCATAAGACCATATCTCTCAAGACTATCTTCATCACAAAAAGACTTTTTTAGTGATGGGTTGAAGATATAGTCTGTAACAAACTCTATAGCTTTTGAAGTTCTTTGACTTTCATCTGTAGGTTTTACAAAGTTATGTACATGAAAAGAGACTGCCATTATAGGCGGAGCCAATTCGTTGTCTGAAATTTTAGGTGGCATATTTATGTCATGACAAGATGCGCATTTTGACTCAAGAAGTGCTTTGCCATCTAAGTTTTGAGTTAGAGGTTTTTCGCTACAAGCAGCAAAAAATAGTAATAAAGAGAGTATAAAAACATTTTTAATCATAACCTTACCTTTTAAAAATCATAAGTAAGTATAATTAAAATATAGTTAAAATAAGGTAAAAAATAAAAAATAGCTTATTTATATGAACTTTGTTTATGAGTTATCTCTTAAAAAGTAATTTAAAACTTTAATGGGTGTTAAATTGGATAAGATTCAAAACTTAATTTACTTACTTTTAAAAGGGGAATTATGGAACAATTCAACCGTGAAATTGATGAACTTTTACTTTATAAGGAGTTTAAAAAGCTTAGACACTTACTAGCAGAACACGACTCTTTTAAACTTGCAAAACTTATTGAAGATAGAGATGACGATAATGAAATAATCCTCTTTAGACTTTTAAATAGAGCACAAACAAAAGAAGTTTTTTCTCTTCTTTCTTATGATAAACAGTATAAAATTATCAAAAAATTAGAGCAAAAAAATCATAAATTTTCTATCTTACTAAATGAGATGGATCCAGATGATAGAACTACATTTTTTGATAAGCTTCCAGATGAGATAACTCAAAAACTTATTGATTTTTTATCTCCAAAAGAACAAACAATAGCGATACAGCTTCTTAATTATCCAGAGGATAGCATTGGGCGTTTAATGACGCCCAAATATGTTGCGATAAAGTCTGAATATAGTGTAGAAGAAGCTTTTTCTCATATAAGAAAGTATGGACAAGATTCTGAAACTTTAAATGTGATCTATGTTGTTGATGAGAAGCAAAAATTTATAGATGAAGTTCACATTAAAGAGTTACTATTAGCATCGCCTACACAAAAAATTGAGGAGCTTCTTGATTATCATTTTATAGCTTTAAATGCGATGGATGATCAAGAAAAAGCCATTAGAATATTTCAAGATTACGATAGGGTAGCGCTTCCTGTTTTAAATGCTGATGGAATAATACTTGGTATAGTCTCTATCGATGATATTATGGATGTTGCAGAAGAAGAGTCAACCGAAGACTTTCAAAAATTTGGTTCTTTTTCAGAAGCTATTAGCAATCCACTAAAAGAGAGAATTTTTAATCTCTATAAAAAGAGAATAGTTTGGCTTGTAGCACTTGTTTTTATGAATATTTTCTCAGGTGCGGCACTTGCTAGTTTTGAAACACTTATAGAGTCAATGGTAGCTTTAGTTTTCTTTTTACCACTTCTAATAGACAGTGGAGGAAATGCAGGCTCGCAATCGGCAACGCTGATGATTCGCTCTTTAGCCATTGGAGATGTCAAACTAACCGACTGGTACAAGCTTATAGCAAAAGAGATAGGTGTGGCACTTCTTCTTGGAGGTACAATGGCATTAGCTGTTGGACTAGTGGCAAGTTTTAGAGCCCCTGAAATTGTATTTGTGGTTTGTGCAACTATGGTTATAGTCGTTTTAGTAGGAAGTCTTATAGGCTTACTTCTACCATTTGTGTTTACAAAGCTAAAGTTAGATCCAGCGACAGCTAGTGCTCCGCTTATTACATCGATCGCAGATATTAGTGGTGTAATAATTTACTTCTCTATAGCTTCATGGTATTTTGGGATTAGATAGTAGTTGTTTTTGGTTTAATTCCCAAGTCAAACTTGGGAATTAGGAAACTATTTAGCTTAAATATCTAGCTCATCTCTTACTATATGAACAGCTTTTACCATGTTTATAAGACTTGGTTTTACCTCTTCGTACTTTCTAGTTTTTAAACCACAATCAGGATTTATCCATAGTTGCTCTTTTGGTAGAACTTTAAGAAGTAGTTTTATCTGCTTTACAATCTCTTCTACGCTCGGCACTCTTGGGCTGTGAATATCATAAACACCAGGGCCTACTTCTTGTTTGTAACCAACTTCTTTAAAGACTTTTAAAAGCTCATTCCCACTTCTTGCAGTCTCTATGGAGATAACATCTGCATCCATAGCTTCTATGGTTTTAATAATGTCGTTAAACTCGCTATAACACATGTGAGTGTGGATTTGTGTCTCTTTTTTTGCTGAACTTACCGCTATTTTAAAGTCACGAACCGCCCACTCTTCATAGATCTTTATATTTTTATCTCGTAGAGGATAACCCTCTTTAAAAGCCGCTTCATCAACTTGTATGATCTTAATTCCTGCCTTTTGCAAGTCATCTATCTCATCACTAAGAGCTACTGCAATCTGCTTTGAGACTTCATCTCTTGGTTTATCATCTCTAACAAATGACCAGTTTAAGATAGTTACAGGACCTGTTAACATACCTTTGATTATCTTGTCTGTCTTACTTTGAGCATAAGTTGTCCAACCAACAGTCATCGCATAAGGTCTGCTAATATCACCATAGATAAATGGCGGTTTAACACATCTGCTACCGTAACTTTGAACCCAGCCGTTTTGTGAAAAACCGTAACCTTTTAACTGTTCCCCAAAGTACTCAACCATGTCGTTTCTCTCAGGTTCTCCATGAACTAAGATCTCAATGCCACACTCTTCTTGAAAAGCTACACAATCATCTATATAAGCTTTCATAACGCTCTCATAGGCTTCTTTTGTAAGAGAAGAGTTTTTAAACTGTGCTCTTGCTTCTCTTAACTCTGCAGTTTGTGGAAATGATCCAATGGTAGTAATGGCAAGATCTCTGTAACCTAAAAGCTCTTTTTGGAGTTCTATCCTCTCTTCATATCTGCCATCTCTTTGAAATTTCTCTATATTTGAGACTCTTTTTGTAACTGCCTCATCATGAATGATATTTGAGCTTTTTCTATCTTCGTTTGCTTTTATATTAGCATCTAAAAGAAGTAACTCTTGCTTATTCAAACCATCTTTAGAGTCAAAAAAGAGTTTAGATATAAGAGAGACTTCATCTAGTTTCTCTTTTGCAAAACTAAGCCAATTTTTTATATTTGCATCTAGTTTTTCTTCATACTCTAGTGTAAAAGGAGAGTGTAAAAGACTACAAGAAGTGCTTATGATGATCTTCTCTTTTGCTACTTCTTTTGCTATTTTTTGAAGTAGGGCATCTGTTTTAACAATGTCGTTTTTCCAGATATTTCTTCCATCAACCACTCCAGCTATAAGTTTTTTTGAACTCTTCTCTATTAGCTTTAATGACTCTAAATTTGCATCCCCATATAAAAAATCAAGACCAATCCCCCAAATAGGAGTATTTACAAGAACTTTTGTAGCCTCATTTGAGTGCTCAAAGTAAGTTGTAACTACTATGTTTATGTTTTTACTTACATTTGCAAGTGCGTCATAAGTTGGTTTTATAAGGCTTAGCACTTTTACATCACTATCTTTTGCAAAAATAGGCTCATCGATCTGTAGAGTAATGTTCTCATCAAGCTTTGTGATCACTTCTAAAAGTTCTCTATAAATAGGAAGAATTTTATTTAAAAGCTCATAATTATCTTTGTTATCTACTCTTTTAGATAACCCTAAAAATGTGATCGGACCTATAATATTTATCTTTGTTTTAATACCTAGATCTTTTGCTTGTTTGTACTCATTTACAATTTTTGAAGCATCTAGTTTGTACTCATCACAGCTACAGAGTTCAGGAACTATATAGTGGTAGTTTGTGTTAAACCACTTTGTCATCTCCATAGCTACACAACTCTTTGTGCCTCTTGCCATTGCAAAGTAAAGCTCTTCGCCTTTTAACTCACGAAATCTTTTAGGAATTGCACCTAACATAAAAGCCGTATCTAAGATGTTGTCATAGAGTGAGAAATCATTTGAACTTATAAAGTCAATAGCTGCATCTTTTTGGTAGATCCAGTGTCTCTCCTTTAGCTTAGTTGCAACTTTAAGTACATCTTCAAATGGGCAATTTTTCGCCCAAAAACTCTCTAAAACTCTCTTTAGTTCTCTTTTCTCCCCAATTCTTGGAAAACCTACTATGTAATTTTTTTGCATTACAATATCCTTTAGTATATTTGTTATTTTTATATTTGTGATGATTTTTAAAGGATATTAAAGAGGAGGGTGTACGCCAGATCTGCGAAATGCAAAACAAGGTGTGTAGTATTTGCATCTAGGTATAAAAACATTAAACAAAAGTATAAGCCTTGTTTTTATTTTGAAAAAGCAGTTGCAATGACAAGGTTTAGAATTTATAAGTCTCTTCACGCTTTTTCCTAGTTTCAAATTTGGGCAATTATAGCATAGCTTATAAAACTTTGAGATACATTTAGATAAAATACGAAAAATAATTATATATATAAAGGCAGATAATGCTTACAGTAGCACTTCCAAAGGGTCGCATCGCTCAGGAGACTTTAGAGATATTTGAGACTATTTTTGGTGAGAGTTTCAAGTTTGATGATAGAAAACTCATCCTAGAGACTCCAAACTTTCGTTTTTTACTCGTTAGAAACCAAGATGTCGCTACCTATGTCTATCATCAAGCAGCAGATATCGGTGTTGTAGGTCTTGACACACTTGAAGAGCAGGGACTTGATGTTATTCGTCTGCTAGATCTTAAACGTGGGATCTGTAAAGTAGCTATCGGGATGAAAAAGGGCGAAAAGCTAGATCTTGATAAGCCAGATATCAAAGTAGCATCAAAGATGGTAAATATCACAAAACGCTACTTTGAAGAGAGGGCAGTCTCTGTAGACATCATAAAACTTTATGGATCTATAGAGTTAGCTCCTATTATCGGACTTGCTGACATGATAGTTGATGTGGTTGAAACTGGTGCTACAATGAAGCAAAATGGTTTAGAAGTAGTTAAAGATATCATGACATCTTCTACCTATCTCATAGCAAATAAAAACTCATATATCTCTAAAAAAGATGAAGTTTTAAGCATCTATGAGAAGATCAACAAGATCATAAAAACACAAGATGAAGTTAAATAGTATGACAAACCTAGATCTATACGCAAAAGCAGAACATCTTTTAGGCATAGAAGAAGCAACAGAAGCTCTTTACGATCTCTACCGCTCAGAGCTTGACTCCTACAAGATCAAAACACTTTTAGATGTTGGTTGTGGTCGTGGCGGTTTTATGAAGAGAATGATAAGCGATGGAGTCTCTTGTAAGGGCATAGATCTAAGCTCTGTAATGGTTGAAGAGTGCAAAGCTGACTCACTAGATGCACAGCACATTGACATTAGCCAAACAGAGGGAAGTTACGATGCTATAGTAGCCATTTTTGATGTTTTAAACTTTTTAAACCATGATGAGCTTATAGATTTTTTAGAAGCAGTCTCAAAAAGACTCAACGATGATGGGATCTTCATAGCTGACATTAACACACTTTATGGCTTTAGCGATGTGGCTGAGGGGACTATGAGTGCAGAAAATGACAAAGAGTTTTTAGTTGTAGATGCAGAGTTTGCAAATGATGAACTACACACAAAATTTACTCTGTTTCTCAATGAAGAGAGAGTAAATGACAAATATATAAAGCATCAAGATACAATAGTTCAGTACTTTCACAAGATCAAAACATTTCAAAATCTTGCTAATTTAAAGCTTATAGACAAGCAAACATTTTCACTCTACGACACAAAAGACAAAACTCTACTTATTTTTAAAAAGAGATAGTTGAATGCTTTGAGCAATTATTAAGTTGGATCCTGAATCAAGTTCAGGATGACGGTTTGTTTGTTCAGGAAGACGGTTTGTTTGTTCAGGATGACGGTTTGTTTGTTCAGGATGAAAGTTTGCTTGTTCAGGATGACGTGTGTCTCGTCATTTAGTGCTTGACACATGTCCCGTCATTCCGTGCTTGACACGGAATCTAGTTTATAGATTAGTCAGAGGGTTAAGTTATTATAAAGGAGCCAGTTATGGAAGGAAATATAGTAGTAACGTATAAGATCTTATGCGAATCAGATTTAAATACAAGCATCAAACTTCAAGATCTACTTTTAAATGAAAAAATATCTAAAGCAATTAAAAGTGAGTTTGCAAAAGGTTTGAGAAATATTGAACTTGCAACAGATAGTAAAGATGCTACACTCTTAGTTGAGAGTGCAAAAGAGTTATATAGTTTTGAAGTTTTAAAAGATGATTTTGCTGATATTTTAGTTTTAGCTGAAGAAAATGCGACATCAAGAAAGTTATTTAAAAAAGATTGTTCTCGTGTGGAGTTAGTTGATATTGAAACAATCATATAGTTTTCTTCTTCTCATCCTTCTCTTTTTACAAGGATGCAGTGATAGTGCAATGGTCAATATTTTCAATGAAAAAATTGCTAAAGAAGAGATCTCTTGTATGAGACTTGTTGTTTTTGATAAAGATGTAGAAGCTACACTTAAAGAACTCTACACCTTTGATAAGAGTTGCAACAAGTGGCTAGAAGTCTCGCTAAAGTCCTCGATAACTTGTAACTCAAACCAAAATATAGATAAAAAAATCCTCTCGAACTTTCCATCTAGTTACCTTAGAATGCAACTCTATAAAGGCAAAACTCTTTTTTATAGTTACTACATAGATCTAGAAGGAAGTGTAAGTAAAGAAGATGTTAAAAAGGCTTTTTTAAGAGTGCAAAAAGATCTAAATTTTAAAGAGAAATAATCATGAAAAAATGCAAGATCTGTAGCTCAAATACAACTCTTATAAAAAATCATAAAACAGGCAAAGATTACTATAGATGCAATGAGTGTGACTATATCTTTTTAGATGAGCAGTTTTATATAGATGAGGCTCACGAGAGGCTTCACTACGACAAACATGACAACAACTTTAGTTGCCATGGATATGTTGAGATGTTTGAGACTCTTATAGATGAGTTTGTACCTTTAAAAGAGATAGAAGATGCACTTGATTTTGGTTGTGGAGAGGGAGAAGTTCTACCTATTTTACTAGAGAAAAATAGAGTAAAATGTGATAGATATGACTTGTTTTACTTCCCACAAAAAGTTTATAAAGAGAAGAATTATGACTTAATAGTCTCAACTGAAGTTGTGGAGCACCTTGAAAATCCATTAGAAGTTTTACAAGAACTGAGTTCACATTTAAGAGAGGATGCTTACTTGCTTTTAATGACTCGCATTCATCCGCAAAATGATGAAGAGTTTTTAGAGTGGTTTTATATTAGAGATGTAACACATATAGGTTTTTTCTCGCTTAAGACATTTGAATATCTTGGAAAAAAACTCTCTTTAGAGATTGTAAAACACAACTCTAAAAACACCATACTTTTTAAAAAATCAACTAGGAATTAGTGTTATCTCTGTAATCTCACTACTTGCACACAAACGCATAGGTGGACCCCAAAATCCTGTGCCTTTGTTAACATAGATCTGCAACTCATCGTTATGCTGATGCAAACCGCTAATGTAAGGTTGTTGAAGTTTTACTAAAAACATAAAAGGAAAAAGTTGTCCTCCATGAGTGTGACCACTTAGCATCAGATCTACACTATCAGTCACTTCATCTATATATTGTGGTTGATGTGCTAAAAGTACTGTAGGTGAATCTTTTAACTCACATAAGGCTCTGTTTATATCTGGCATATAAATATCTATTCTATATCCAAAAACATCATAAACTCCAGCTAAGTTAAAGCCCTCATCTTCATCGCCAATATAAACATTTTCATTTTCTAAAACTCTAATGTTTAGCTCTTTGAGTGTTTTTATGATCTTGGCTATATCGTGAAAATATTCATGATTTCCAACTACAAAAAAAGTTCCATAAGTAGATTTTAGATGTCCAAGTTCTGCCAAAATATTTCTAGCTTTGATTATCTCAATATCTACTAGATCTCCAGTAATTACTACAAGATCTACATTGAGTGCATTTACTCTTTGTACCATGTTTTTTATAAAAGCTCTGTCTATAAGACCACCTATGTGAATGTCGCTAAGTTGGGCTATTTTATAAGATTTTTTGAGTTTTTTTATCTCAATGTCTACTTTTTCAAGTTTTATATCACTTGCATTGTAGATGGACTTTGCACTTAGAGTTGACGCAAGGGCAAGTGATGAGATATCTAGTGAGCGTTTAAAAAAATCTCTTCTTTTTTTTGAGATTTTTGTTTTTTTAAGTATGACCCTTGAAATATCATAAATAATTGCCGTACAAAAGAGTAAAAAAAGTACACCAATAGGAAGTGAAAATAGAAAATAGAGCCAGTTAGGGAAGTCTATATAGTAGCGTCCTAACATATAAGCGATGATTCCAAAAAAGTTTACAAATAAAAAGATACGAAGGTAGAATTTTTGTGTTGATTTTATATCAAGATGGGCGATAAATCTTCTTGATATATAGACATGTATAAGCATAAATACGCCTAAAAAAGCGCTAAAAAATAATAATGGATTCATATTCGGAGTATAGCAAAGAAAACTAAACTACGAAGTTTAATAAGAATTTATAATTCACAGATATAATTCTTCAAACACATCAAGGAGAATCAATATGATTAAGTTGTTTTTATCGTTAGTTTTAGTAGTTAGTGTCTCTTTCGCATCAGATGAAATGGGAACGAAAAAAGGCTCTTGTATCTTAAGTCAAGATGGAAGTGTAAATGTTAGTTGGGAAGCATACAAAACTCCAAAAAAAGTTGGAGTAGGTGGTTCTTTTGATAAAGTTACTTATACAGCAGCGGCTGCAGAAGGGAATAACTTCCGTGAGATTTTAGTAGGATCTAGTGTAGTTATAGAGACTCCAAGCGTTAACTCTAAGCATGAGAGTAGAGATGAAACTTTAGTTAAGTTTTTCTTTAAACAAATGAATGACACTGTGATAAAAGCTAAAATAGTTGATATCAAGTCAGATAAAAGAATGAGAGGTAAACCAAAAACTGGTCAGATGAGCGTAGAAGTAACTATGAACGGAGTTAGCAAAACAGTTCCAATGAAGTATAGTTTTGACAAGGGAGACTTGAGTGCAAAGGGAAGTATAGATCTACTAGACTTTAGCGCAAATAAAGCTCTTAGCTCTATAAACGAAGCTTGTTACGATCTTCACGAAGGTAAAACATGGAGCGATGTAGGCATAAGTTTTTCTACAAAAATCAAGTTTGATCTTTGTAATACTAACTAGAGAGAATATTTAAACTTTTGTATGATGCGAAGCAAAAATGCTTCAAGTTGTCTCTCGCTCCAATGCTCTGCGTTGGAGTGTATATTTTTTATATATATGCATTCCCACGCGGAGCGTTGGGAACGAGGTAATACTAACTAAGTAAAGATTTTGATATAGCAACTTTGTAGTTGCTATATCTTTTTTTAGTTCATATCTGGTTTTGGAGTTTTCTCAGTTGAAGCTGGAAGCATTGGATAGATAACCACTGGTTTTCTTCCCTCTAACGCTTTTAAGAATGTTTCAATAGAGGCAACATCTTTGTCAGACAGATCCGCTCCAAGTTGGATTTTACCCATCTCTTTTATAGCCTCTTTTAAGCTCCAAATCTTACCATTATGATAGTAAGGTGCTGTTTGAGTGATATTTCTTAGAGTTGGAACTCTTACCATTCCATTTTTATCTCCCTTAAATCCACCAACATCCATGTGCTTGTAAGTTCCTGTAATATTGAACATATTCATAGCACCACCTAGACCTATACCTGTATGACAAGTTGCACAGCCAGCATCTATGAAAGTCTTTAGTCCATCTTTCTCTTTTGCATTTAGCGCATTAATATCGCCATTTAAGAAGTCATCATAAACAGAAGGAGTAACTAAAGTTCTCTCAAAAAGACCTATAGTATCTGCAATTAGTGCAAAAGTAATCTTTACATTTTTCCCATAAGCCGCTTTAAATTCAGCCTCATACTGTGGCATAGATTTTACAACTTTTTCAACAAACTCGCTTGTTGATGCCATCTCAGGATGTGCTAACATTGGTCCTTGAGCTTGTTCTTCTAGATCTTTTGCGCGACCATCCCAAAATTGGATGTCATTAAAAACTGCATTATAAACAGTTGGTGAGTTTACATGATCAGGATTTGCAGTCCATTTATGTCCAATTGCAGCCTCAACTCCATCATCTCCACCTTCGCCTAAGTTGTGGCAGAAGTTACAGCTAATAAGACCACTTTTTGATAGTCTAGGGTCAAAATATAGTTTTTCGCCCAATCTAACCTTAGCCTCTGTTATAGGGTTTTTAGGGTTGTCTATGATTTTCATCAGTTCTGCTTTATCAGCAGGGATAGGTTTGAGACCAGCACCTTTAGCATCATCGTGCAGAGATGCAGACATAAGTAGAGTTGTAGTAGCAAGAGTTGCAATAACTATGTTTTTCATGTAAGTTCCTTATAGATTTTATTAAAAGATAAATTTTATCCTTTTATAAGTAAAATTTTATCACTTATTATCTTAAAGTATAATTATTATCCCTTTAATTAATCTTTATTTTGCAAACTCTATGGCACTTTTTATAGCGTTCATGTAGCTTAATGTTTTTGCTTCGCTCTTGTAAGCTATGTCAAAAGCAGTTCCATGATCTACTGAAGTTCTTATGATTGGAAGGTTTAGAGAGATGTTTATACTCTCATCAAAGTGAAGTGCTTTTAGTGGTGCTAAACCTTGATCATGATACATCGCTACAAAGTAGCTGTACTTAGATCTTGTGTGAGGAGTAAAAGCTACATCGGGAACAAGTGGACCTAGAAACTGTTCAAAACCCACTTTTTTGTTAGCACTTTTTATTGCTTTTGTGATTCTTAACTCTTCATCACCTAAGACACCATTATCACCAGCGTGAGGATTAAGAGCTAAAACTGCTACTTTTTCTTTTGGAATAGATCTACTTAGATGTATGAAAAACTCTTTTAGTTTTTTGTACTTTATAGAAGATGCAACCTCTTTTAGAGGAATATGCTCAGTAAAAAGAGCTACAAACATCTCTTTACAACCTAGCATCATAATGGCATCTTGCTTGAAATGAGATCTTAGTAGATCTGTATGACCTTTAAACTCTAGTCCTGCCTTCATCCACGCTTCTTTATGTATGGGCAGAGTTACAACTGCATCTGCTTTTTTTTCCTCACAAAGCTTTATAGCACTCATAAAAGAGCTATAAGAGTATTTGCCAGAGCTTGCATCCACTTTGCCAGGCTTGATCTTAAAGTCTCCATCTACACTGTGAAGTTTCATGTCTTTTATAGCTTTTTTATCTAAGAGTTCTAATGCCCTAGTTAACATTTTACTATTTATACAGTAGATGGGATTGCAAAGTTTTGAGACTTCTTTGTGTGATTTTATGGCTATCTCAATACCTACACCGTTTAGATCTCCAATACTAATAGCTATATTTTTTTTCATAAAAAATGTCTCTTTTTTGTGATGATTATATCATAAAGTAAAATCCAAACTCATTGACTAACTCAGAGTATTGTAATAATATGTCAAAAGTAAAACTAAGAGAAGAGGAGAGTAGTTTTGAGAGATAGTACAGCTATAGCCATAGGTGGTTTTGATGGGATGCATATTGGACATCAACATCTCTTTAGAGAGCTAGGAGAAAGAGGAACTATCATAGTTATAGAGACAGGCTACGCAAATCTCACACCTAAAAAAGAGAGAGAAAATTTCTCTCACTATCCTATCCTCTATATTGACCTTGAAGATATTCGACATTTAGAAGCAGATGAGTTTGTGTCTTTTTTAAAAGAGAAATTTACAAAACTTCAAAAAATAGTAGTCGGTTATGATTTTCACTTTGGAAAAGATAGAAAATACTCCTTTGATGATCTAAGAGATCTCTTTGATGGAGAAGTAAAAGTGGTTGATGAAGTGACTCATGATGGTGATTCTATTCACTCTCACAAGATCCGAACAAAGATAAAGATAGGAGATATTAAAGGTGCAAACGACTTTTTAGGACATAACTATACTATAAATGGAGCACTCGTTGCCGGTCAAGGTATTGGCAAAAAAGAGTTTGTAGCTACTATAAACATAGATGCTAGAGGTTTTTTAACTCCAAAAGAGGGTGTTTATGCAACACTTACTCGTATAGATGATGATGAGCATTATCATCCATCCGTCTCTTTTGTGGGACACCGAGTCACTACTGATGGCTCATTTGCTGTTGAGTCTCATATATTAGATGGCGAAGTTATTTGCAGAGATAGAGCTAGGATAAGTTTTGTTTCACACTTACGAGACAATAAAAAATTTGACACAAAAAGAGAGCTAAAAGAAGCTATAGCTAGCGATATAAAAGAAGCGCACAAAAGATTGAAACTACTACAATTGTAGGGTTTAAAAAAGGAAAATATTTGAGAAAAAGAGAATATATAGACAGTGTAGATAGCGAGATAAATTTTAAGTTTTATCAGACTCCTACTGATTTTGTGGTCGATGAGATAGCACCAAGAAATTTTACAGGTAAAGGAAATTATCTCATACTTCATGTCCAAAAGGTAGAACTTACCACTTGGGACATGATAGCAATATTTAGTGAGTATTTGGCAATTCCAGCTCAAAAGATAGGCTATGCAGGGCTAAAAGACAAGCATGCAACTACAAGACAATATATCTCAGTAGATGCGAGCTATGAGAAGATGTTAAAGAAGTTTCATCACAAACAGATAAAAATACTAAGCACTATAAGAGATCCTAAAAGTATTCGTATGGGAGATCTCAGTGCAAATAGATTTAGTATTAACTTATACTTTGTAGATAATATAGATGCAGGTCGTATAGAAAAAGTGGCAAGAAAGATCGCAAAAAATGGGCTTCCTAACTATTTTGGTTATCAAAGATTTGGGCGAGATTCAGATAGTATAAATCAAGCTAAGGAGATGATACACGGGGAGCTTTTTATAGAAGATGCAAAACTTAAGAGCTTTTTGATCTCCATATACCAAAGTACGCTTTTTAACGAGTGGCTAAGAGAGAGAATAAACCTAACATTAGATGCAAAAGAGAGTGTTTTTAAAATCATAGAGGGAGATGTCTTTGTAGATGAAAAAGGCAAACTCTCAACTCCAAAAATTCTTCCTATAAGAGAGTACGAGGCTAAGAAACTCATCCCAACAGGACTTCTATGCGGAAGAGATGTTTTTCGTGCTAGAGATAAAGCAAGAGAGATAGAAAAAGAGTTTGATGATGAGTTTTTACAAGATAAAGGATATAGAAGAGATGCACTTATCTTTCCTAAAGATATAGAGTGTAACTATGTTAGAAAAGAGACTCTTTTAAATATCTCTTTTACTCTTACTAAAGGTTCATACGCTACAGTTTTTTTAGAATCTATTGCAGGAAAAAATTATAGTGCAAAAGATGTAAAACCTAAGGCAAAAAGTTCACATTTAGCAAAGAAGTAGCTAGAAAATGGCTGGTATTATAATAATTTAATGCTAGTTAGATTATAATCATGCAATTTTTACGAGACAGGGAGTGCACCTATGGGTGAATTATTCACATTTTTTGGTTTAATATCTCACGATAAGACCTTTATATATACAACACACATGCTACTTGCAGCAGGTCTAGCGATAGTTCTAGCAAAAGTTGCAATGTCAAACCTTCAACTTGTTCCAAAGGGAACTCAAAACCTAATGGAAGCTTACGCTTCTGGCGTTTTACAAATGGGTAAAGATGTAATGGGAGCTGAGAATGCTCGTCGTTATGTTCCACTTGTTGCGACGATTGGTCTTTTTGTAGGTATTGCAAACTTGATAGGGGTAATTCCAGGTTTTGAAGCTCCAACAGCTTTCATAGAATTTCCTTTAACATTAGCACTAGTAGTTTTTGTTTATTACAACTATGAGGGTATTCGTCGTCAAGGAGTGGTGAAGTATTTTAAACACTTTTTGGGTCCAGTTTGGTGGTTATACTGGTTGATGTTTCCAATCGAGATAGTTTCTCACTTCTCTCGTTTGATCTCTCTTAGTTTCCGTCTTTTTGGAAATGTAAAAGGTGATGATATGTTCTTGATGGTAATACTTATGTTAGCTCCATGGTTACTTCCACTAATTCCATTTGCACTTCTTACTTTTATGGCATTTTTGCAAGCTTTCATCTTTATGATGCTAACTACAGTTTACATCGGTTCTGCTATAGCAGTTGAAGAGCACTAGGTCTTTACACTAAAGTATATGCAAAAAGATAAATTCGATAGAATCATAAGCTTTTTGCTTGGAGCATCATGGGCAATAGTCCTCTTTGGTGCTCTGATAACTTTTAAACTCTTTCTTTTTCTAGGTTTCTCAGTAGCTCTTTTTATCACAGTCCTTTTTGTTGTTATATCTCTTTTTATGATCTTAGCTCTTGATGCATTTGCTATAAATAGACAAAAATTGCAAGAATCCAAAAAACAGACAGAATTACTAGAGAAAATATATTTTAATCATAGTGAGTCAAAATGAAAATACTTATATCAATCTTTATTATATTATTTTCATCTCTTTATGCAAATACAGTTAGTCAAGATGAGTTAAATAGCATATATATAGAAGCTATTTTATTTGTTACAGTCTTTGGAATTATGGGGATAGTCTCATATATATACTCAAGCAGACATGCTAGAGCGTATAAGCCAAAAAAAGAAAAAATTCCAGAAGATAGAGTTAAAGCAGATAGAGTAGACGAACTAAGAGAGTTATTTCAAAAAGAGTTTATAACTAAAGTAGAGTTTGAGCTTTTAAAAGAGCATTATCTTCTGTGATTTATGAGAAGTAAAAGCTAAGTTTTGCTAAAATAGAGATAATTATCTATTTAAGGAAATCTATGTTTGAAGTAGTTATAGGGCTTGAAGTCCATGTACAACTAAATACAAAAACAAAACTTTTTTGCTCGTGTCCTACGAGTTTTAACCACAAACAAAATACAAATACTTGTCCAACTTGTTTAGCACTCCCAGGTGCCCTTCCAGTTCTTAACAAAGAGGTTTTGCATAAGTCTATAATGCTTGGTACTGCAATAGATGCAACTATAAATAAAACATCTTATTTTGATAGAAAGTCATACTTCTATCCAGACTCTCCAAGTGCTTATCAAATCACACAACTATATACTCCAATAGTTGAACATGGAAAAATGCGTATAGATTTTGAAGATGGATCTCACAAGATCATTCGTATAAATCGTGCACATATCGAAGCAGATGCTGGAAAGAATATACACGATGGTGAGATCTCAAAAGTAGATCTAAATCGTGCAGGAACTCCACTTTTAGAGATCGTATCAGAGCCAGATATGTCTAGTGCTGAGGAAGTAATTTTATATCTTAAAAAACTTCATGCCATCATTCGTTACTTAGATATTGGTGATGCAAATATGCAAGAGGGTAGTTTTAGAGTCGATGTCAATGTCTCAATCAGACCAAAAGGTGATGAAAAACTATACACTCGCGTTGAGATTAAAAACATAAATAGTTTTAGATTTATCCAAAGAGCTATCGAGCTTGAAGTGGCAAGACAAACTGAAGCTTGGGAAGATGGCGTTTATGATGAAGAGATATGCCAAGAGACAAGACTCTTTGATCAAGTAAAGCAAGAGACTAGATCTATGCGTGGTAAGGAAGAAGCTGCGGATTATCGTTACTTTCCAGAACCAGATCTACTAAAGGCTGTAGTAACAGATGAGATGATGGAGATCTACTCTAAGATCCCAGAGCTTCCAGATGAGAAAATGGCTAGATTTGTAAAAGATTATGGCATGAGCGATTATAACGCTAGTGTTGTAACTTCAAGCCTAGAAATGGCTCACTTTTTTGAGACAATGATGGAGGAGGGCATTAGTGCTAAAAATGCTCTTACATGGCTTACAGTTGAACTTCAAGGTCGTTTAAAGGGGGAGGTAAATATTACTAACTCTCCAGTAGATGCAAAGAAATTAGGGCATCTTGTTAAGAGAATAGAAGATAACACAATAAGTGGAAAAGCAGCTAAAGAAGTTCTTGATAGATTGATGGAAGAAAATCTTGATGTTGATGGTGTTATAGATGCTCTTGGACTTAAGCAAGTGAGCGATACAGGAGCACTTGAAGCTATGTGTGATGAGATTATGGCTGCAAATCAAGACAAAGTAGAACAATATAGAGGCGGAAAAGATAAACTCTTTGGCTTCTTTGTTGGTCAAGTTATGAAAGTATCTAAAGGCACGGCAAACCCTCAAACTGTCAATGAAATATTAAAAGCTAAGCTTGGATAGAGATGACTAAAATAGGAGTTATCGGAGCTGGAAAATGGGGAAGTGCTTTAGCTTTTGCTCTTAGTGAGAAAAATGAGGTCTTCATCACTTCTAGAACTCCAAGGGATATAAAAAACTTTATCTCACTAGAAGAGATTTTGGAGCTAAAATATCTCGTTATCGCCATCCCAGCTCAAGAGATATCTTTGTGGCTAAAAGAGCATTTTATAAACAAAGGTCAGAAGATCTTAGTAGCTGCAAAGGGCATAGAAGCCTCAAGTGGTCTCTTTTTAAATGATATCTACAAAGATTATGTAAGAGATGAAGATATAGCATATCTCTCAGGTCCATCTTTTGCAACTGAGGTTCAAAAATCTCTACCAACAGCATTAGTTATCAACTCTATAAATGAAGAGCTAAGTGATAAATTTGCAAGCTTTTTCCCATCTTTTATTAAGGCATATACATCTACAGATGTAGTGGGTGCTGAAGTTGCAGGTGCTTATAAAAATGTTATTGCTATTGCTGCTGGGGTTTGTGAAGGCTTAGAACTAGGCAAAAACGCAGCAGCTTCACTTATCTCTCGTGGACTAGTAGAGATGCAGAGGTTTGGTTATGAATACGGCGCAAAGGAAGAGAGTTTTGTAGGACTCAGCGGTGCAGGGGATCTCTTTTTAACTGCATCATCAACAATGAGTAGAAACTTTCGTGTTGGACTAGGTTTGGCAAAAGGCAAGACTCAAACAGAGATACTTCAAGAATTAGGTGAAGTAGCAGAGGGAGTTGGAACTGCCTATGCACTTCATAAAATAGCAAAAAACAAAGATCTCTACCTTCCAATAGCAAGAGAAGTTTATGAGATGCTTGAGGGAAAAGATCCTCTTAGCAGTCTTAAAACATTTCTCTCAAGCTAGTTGTCGATTATATACTCAGCAACCGCTCTTAATTCATCTTCACTTATCATCTCTTTTTGTGATGGCATTATTCCAAAACGCTCTTTTGTTTTGTGTGAGAAAAGCATCTTATCTTCTGATGGACTCATTGTATACTCGACTATAAATTCTATAGCATCCGTTTTATTTGGGTATGCAGCTTTTACTTTTTTAGACAGTGCCCATGATGGTGGGGCTGACATATTATTTAATTTATCTTTCGTAATAGCACCAATGAGATGACAGCTTCCGCACTTTTCTACAGCTAAGGTTTCAATATCTGAAGTTTGAGCAAATAGAGATGAAGTTACTAAAATAGTAACTAGTAATATTTTTTTCATAAAATAGCCTCTTATAAATCTTATTTATGTACATTATAATTCAATAGTATCTTAATAGCTTTGATCTTAATCAAACAAGTTATTATGAAGCCATATCAAAGAGATTAATTAAACATAATATTGTTATGATATACAAAATAATTAAAATCATTGAACCATCTGTTAAATCTATGAGACAGATTCCGTCTCAAACACGGAATGAAGGACACGCGTCATCATGAACTTGATTCAGGATCCACCTTAATAATTGTTCGGACCATTTAATTAAAATAATTTCTAATAAAGATGTTGCAAAAAATGTGAGGAAGCTATATGAGTAAAGAAGAGATAGAGCAGTTTAAAAAAATAGGCATGGGAGTTGGCATAGGTTTTTTAATATTTTTAATTTCACTGACTCTTTTTAACATAACTCAAGCTTCTCTTTTAGGAATTATTGCTTTTTTAGTAGTGCTTTGGACAAATGAAGGTTTGCCACTTGCTGTGGTATCACTTCTTCCTATCATCCTCTTTCCAGCTTTTTCTATTATAGATACAAAAACAACAGCGCTTAACTACTCAAATCCCATCATCTATCTCTTTTTAGGTGGTTTTTTAATAGCTATTGCAGTTGAGAAGACAAGTTTACACACTTATATTGCTAATAAAATGCTTGATATTTTTCCAAATACTCCTAGAGGGATGATATTTTCTCTTACCATGACATCTGGACTTTTAAGTTCCATACTCTCAAATACAACTACATCTTTGCTGTTAATGTCTATAGCTCTTTTTATCACAAAAGATATAAAACTAAAACTAAGATTTGCATTAGCTATCGCCTATGGTGCTAGTGTTGGAGGAATTATTACTCCTATTGGTACTCCACCAAACCTTATACTTCTTGGTATCATGAATGACAAGTCTATGGAGATGATTCCATTTATTCAGTGGATCTGGATGGTAGCACCTTTGGCTATTTTAATGTTTATAGTTGTTAGTTCTTTGCTTAGTGTTGGTTTGAAAAATACTCCTATAAAGAGAGAAGCGAATGATTCTCATCTCTCAAAACCACAAAGAAAAGTTTTGTATATCATTGGTATTTTGATAATTTTGCTACTTTTAAATGCACCTATGAATCCATTTTGGGGAGGATTAGGACTTAATGAAGCTAGTCTACTTTTAGCGGCTGGACTAATGTTGTTTATGCCACCTTTTAATATTTTAGAGTGGATGGATGACAAGGCTAAAATTCCATATAGAATTATGTTTTTATTTGGTGCTGGTTTTTCTATAGCAAAAGCGTTTGGCGATACAGGACTTGCATCTGAAGTTGCATCTTATCTTGTAGTAATGACAAATCTAAGTCCAATATTGCTACTTTTTGCAATTGCAGCACTTATAACTTTTACAACAGAGATAACCTCAAATACAGCGCTTATATCTATAATGCTTCCTGTTATATACTCAGTGGCTGAGCAAACTGGTATAAACACTACACTTTTTATGATGGTTGCAACGCTTTGTGCTAGTTATGCTTTTATGCTACCAATTGCTACTCCACCAAATGCTATAGCTATGAGTAGCGGTGCTGTTGATGTAAAAAGCATGATGAAGTACGGCTTTGTTTTAAATCTTGTAGGAATATTTTTGATAGTGATGATAGCCGAATTTTTTTGGAAAGGAATTCTGTAATATATATTTAAACTAAGAGAAATAATTTTCGAAATTTACTTGGTTTTGTTTCTTTTTTTGCATCTATTTATCTCTCTATTTTTTATCATAGTAAAGATATCTTTTATAACAAGAACTAGGCAGATGAGCCAGAGTAGATCTAGTATGAGGTTTTGGTTTAGTCCATTGAGATACAAAAATGGATAGCCCACAAGATATGGCCACTTTAAAAAATAAAAAAATAGTATCGCACTTCCGTAGAGATCTTTAATGGTTTTTTTCATAGTGCAATTATGCTAAACTTTCACTAAAAAGGGTATTAATGATAGTCCATATAGTTATGTTTAAGTTCAAAGAAGAAAATAAAGAGAGAAATTTGATAGAGATGAAAAACAGGATAGAAGCTCTCATAGATCTAATTGCATCGCTCAAATCAATGGAAGTTGGTATTGACTTTAGTAAGTCAGAGAGAGCATATGATCTCTCACTATACTCAACATTTGATGATAAAGCCGGACTTCATGCTTATGCTATACATGAAGAGCATCTAAAGGTAGTTGAGTTTGCAAAAGAGGTTACAGTAGAGGCTAAGGTGGTTGACTATGTCAAATAATAGAGATCATGAAAAATTAGTGTGAAATTTAAACTGCATTAAGTAGCCTTTATAGCTTCAACAATAAAATCTTGCTCTGTCTCTGTTAGATATGGGCTCATAGGGAGAGATATTATTTGAGTTGATACTTCTTCGCTTATAGGAAAATCTCCCTCTTTGTATCCTAAATATAAAAAAGCTTCTTGCAAGTGAATGGATATTGGATAGCAAATTGCTGTTGGAATCTCTTTGGAGTTGAGTTTTTCAAGCATTGCTTCTCTATCTTGTACTCTTATAGAGTAGTGAGCATAAACACTTGTAAGATTTTCTGCAACCTTAGGAGTGATGATTTCTGCATCTTCAAGCAGATCGCTATATCTGCTTCCTATGTCATCACGCAATTTTATTTCTTCTTCAAAGTACTTAAGCTTAACATTTAAAACTGCAGCTTGAAGAGCATCTAGGCGACCATTTATTCCTATATATTTGTGTTTATATTTCTCATCTTGACCATGGTTTATCAGTACTCTTATCTTTTGTGCAAGTTCATCATCATTTGTAAAAAGAGCTCCGCCATCTCCATAAGCACCAAGAGGGTTAGATGGGAAAAAGCTTGTACAGCCGATAGTTGAGAGTGAACATGATTTTTTTTCATTGTAAGTAGCCCCAAAGCTTTGAGAAGCGTCTTCTATAACTGCTATCTCATGCTTTTTTGCTATCTCATTAATTGGATCCATATCTGCACACTGGCCAAAAAGTGAAACTGGTATGATGGCCTTTGTTCGATCTGTTATTACAGCTTCAATTTTGCTCGGATCTATATTGTAACTATCTTTATCAATATCTACAAAAATAGGTTTAGCACCTAAAAAAGCGACAGCCTCAGCAGCAGCAACAAAGGCAAATGGAGTAGTTATAACTTCATCTCCATAACCAATATTTAGAGCCATAAGTGATAAAAGTAAGGCATCAGTTGCACTACTACAAGCTATGGCATGTTTAACTCCAACAAAAGATGCTAAGTCTTTCTCCAAGTCATCAAGTTTTTGCCCACCAATAAACTCAGATAAGTGTAAAACTTCTGCCATTTCACTATCTATTTCTTCTTTATACTTTAAATACTGAGTTTGTAAATCTATAAAATTTATCTTCATTTTTGTTCCATTATAATTGTTTTTTCTAAAATTTTTGCTACTTCTTTTGAACTACCATGCCCTAAATACGCTCTAAGTAGTTTAGAATCATTAAAAAATTGTGCTCTATCATAATCTAAAAAGGCTTTTATAAGATTGCCTGATGTTACATCTTTTTGGATAAATTCAGGATGCAAACTTCTATCATTGAACTGAGAAAACATGATGTTGCTTAGTCCTAGATAGTTAAGTTTTACAAGCCTACTAGCTATAAAATAATCAAGTGGTTTTGCAATATAACTAAGTATAAGAGGTGTCCCAATGAGTGAAGATTCAAGTGTAGCAGTTCCACTACAAATAAATGCAAAATCAACCTCTTTTAAAGTCTTGTGAGCATCATGAACAATCTTAAAATCAGACAAATCACCATAAACTTCTTCTATATCTTCTTTAGTAAAATATTCTGGGATTATGATGAGTGACTCAAGCCCTAACTTTAGGTTTACCTCTTTAAAAACTGGCATAAGTTTTTTTATCTCACCCTTGCGACTTCCTGGCATAAAAGCTATGGTTTTTACTTCGCTATTTATTTCTTCTTTGTAATCTTTTATGATATCAAGAAGAGGATGACCTACATAAGTTATGGGAGCATTTTTAGAGTAGTAATCTTTTTCAAATGGTAAAATCGATGCTAGGTGATCTATAGTTCTTTCTAAAACTGGTATGCGTTTTTTCTTCCATGCCCATGCTTGAGGTAAGATATAATAGATGATTTCTTTGTTTGGATATCTTTTTTTGATTTTTTTTGCAAGAGGGAGATTAAAGCCTGAAGAGTCTATGAGCAGGACTTTATCAACACTAGATGCAAGTTCAACCATTTGAGCATTTAGTTTAAAAAAGTAACGAAGTTTTTTTATAACATCTACAAACCCCATGATAGCAAGACTTCTTAGATCTACTATAGGTTCTCCAAGCTCACTATCAAAGATCCCAATAAATTTAACATCATCGCTGAGTTCTTTTTTTAAAGACTTAAGGTGAATATTTGCTGAGTGCTCTAGTGCACTTACTAAGATTTTCATGAACCACCATCTCCTTCTACTGCAAAGGAGGTATCATATCTCTCTTTGTTAACACTATCTATAAACTCATTCATATAAAGAGTTAAATCATCTATATCTTTATCACTAAGGTTTTGCGCAAATGGTATCATCATCTCTTGTTGTTGGTTGTCTGAGATCTTAGATCTGAATCTCTTTAGTTTGTAGGATAAAAAGCCTTTAGCTCGGTTTGCTAGAGAGGGATACATATGCATTCCCTCTAGCTTTGCTCCGTGACAATTTCCACAAGCTTTTTGAATGTAGAGCTTTTTGCCATCATCATAAGAGCCAAAAGAGAGAGAAAAAAGAGTAAAACAAAGCAGTAAAAGGCGCAAAAAAAATCCTCTAAATTTAAATACTGCAATTATATCTAAATACTCTTTTTCTACTCAAAGTCAACATCTTCATATCTATCATAGATCCAGTAAGCAACTGCTTCTTTTTCCTCTTGGCTTAAACCTTTTATGCTTTTCATGACCCCAAATGTATCAATAGCTTGTGGGTGACACATAATGTAATCAATACTTGGATTTTCTATGTAGTTTTTTACAAACAGCATAAAAAGGTGACGATGAACATCTTCATCTTCATTTCTTATAATGATATTTTCTTTTAACCTCAAAGCGACCTGAATCATCGGGGGCGCCTTTAAAGTGCTAAATTTTTTCATCATTTCAGCTTTTTTCATTATCTCAATATGGCAAGAGGCACAGTTTTTTTTATATACTTCATAACCATCTACACCCAACAGTAGAGAACTTAAGATACTTATAGCACTTATGATTTTTATCATGACGAACTCCTTATAATATTTGTAAAGATTATAACATAGTTGTTTTTGATTGAGTCAAGTTAGAAAAATGCTTAAATAATTTTTCTAATTTTGATGAGAGTTGCTCTTATAACAATAACAAGGTATTCTTATAAAAATAGAAGGATATGTCATGAGTGAACCAAGATTAGAAGATATTGAAGATTATAATGGCTTAAAAGGTCAAAAGAAAAAAGTTGTTTGGGCTGTTATTATTGTTGGACTTCTTATGAGTGTTATTTATGGTATTGCGGTAAGTTATAGTGATAAAGATGAGTCTTTATCAATCGATAAAACATATAAAACTGTACCTATGAGATAATAGTTTTGATACAATTTCAAAAAAGTAAGGTCAAGATATGTTAATGACAGTTATCGCAATATATACAATTTTTGTTTTAGTCTCCATCTATACAAGCGTTATGCAGATAGGTTTTGTAAATACAGCAAAGAGAAAAAAAGCCATATTGCTTAGTGATAGCGACTTTATAAAAGCCGCAAATTACTCTGTAGCAAAAGAGAAACTAAGTATTGTAAGCTCATTTTTTGACTATCTTATGTTTATAGTTTGGATGAGTTTTGGTATAGCATATCTCTCTGGTGAGATGGTATTTAAAGAAGAGGCTATGATGAGTATAGCTATAGTTATGAGCTTTGTTATCATTAACTCTATAATCTCTCTGCCGTTTACATACTATGAAAAGTTTGTTATAGATGCTAAGTTTGGATTTAACAAATCTAGCAAAAAACAGTGGATAAAAGATACACTTATATCATTTGCTATGACACTACTTCTTGGCTCACTGGTTGTTTGGGGGATCTATACAATTATTACAAGTTTTACACTTTGGTGGTTATGGAGTTTTGTTTTTATTTTTGGTGTTGTAGTTCTTATAAATATGCTCTACCCAGCTTTTCGCGCTATGTTTTTTGACAAATTAACACCACTAAAAGATGAAGCTTTAGATGAGCAGATAAAAGATCTGATGGACAAAACTGGTTTTGTTAGCTCTGGAGTTTTTGTAAGTGACGCTTCAAAAAGAGATGCAAGACTCAATGCTTACTTTGGTGGATTTGGTAAGGCTAAGAGAGTTGTTCTTTTTGATACACTTATAGAAAAACTCACTACAAAAGAGCTCTTAGCAGTTTTAGGGCATGAACTTGGTCACTTTGCACACGGCGATATCTATAAAAATATAGCACTAGTTGGAGCGATGCTTCTACTTATGTTTGGGATCTTTGGAAATCTTCCAGATTCACTTTACTTAGAGATGGGAATAACTAGCGAACCTTATGTTTTAATGATCCTTTTGCTTCTTTTTATGCCAGTTTTAGGCTTTATAATGATGCCAATTATGGGAATAATGAGCCGACATAATGAGTATGAGGCAGATAGAGTAGGGAGTGAGTTAGGTGGAGCAGGTGGAGAAGTAGAACTTGCAAATGCACTTACAAAACTTGTACAAGAGAACAAGAGTTTTCCTCTTTCTCATCCTTTATATATATTTTTTCACTATACACATCCACCAGTTTTAGAAAGACTTAAGGTTTTGGGTGTTGATGTAGGAGAGATGGACAAAAGTTTACTAGAGGGCAAATGCGAAGCGGATATTTAGTTAGAGAAACTTTAGTTGAGATTACAAAAATATTGGATCCACACATACCAAGAGCATCAAGAGAAGCACAACTTCTTTTGATGCATCACTTGCAAAAAGATGAACTTTGGCTCATCTCAAATCAAAAATCAGAAGTTACAAACCTAGATCTACTATATGAGATGGTTCAAAGAAGAGCGAAAAACGAACCGCTTGAGTACATCACAAAAAGTGTAAGCTTTTACTCTGAGGAGTTTTTTATAGATAGAGGCGCGCTTATTCCTCGTCCTGAGACAGAGCTTCTTATAGATGAAGTTATAAAAAACTATCCTGACTCTGGAGCCTTTATAAGATTTGCAGAAGTTGGAGTTGGAAGTGGTATTATCTCTATAATCCTGGCAAAGCATTTTAAAAATGCTAAATTTATAGCTGTAGATATCTCAGAAAATGCACTAGAGGTCGCAAGAGAAAATATAAAAAGATTTAAACTTGAAGATAGGGTAGAGTTAAGACACGGCTCTTTGTTAGACGAGGTAAGTGAAAAGATAGACTATCTTGTGTCAAATCCTCCCTATATTGCACAAGATGCAAAGCTAGAGACAAATCTTTCATACGAGCCACAAAATGCTCTCTTTGGTGGAGAAGTCGGTGATGAAATTATTAAAAATCTTCTTGATGAAGTCTTAAGAAGGGAGATTAACTTCTTTACCTGTGAGATAGGTTATGACCAAAAAGATAAAATACAAAACTATTTGAAAAACACTGACTTTAAGAGCTTGGAGTTTTACAATGATTATAGTAAATTTGATCGTGGATTTACTCTAAAGATATAAGGGTTTTAACTTTGAGAAAAAAAATATATGTAGATTTTAGTTACCTCGTGATTCTAGCGGCTACTTTTGGAGCTGTTATGGTTTTGGGTGCAATGGTAGCACCTGTTGTTTTCAATCCAAACAAGATACTTGTAGATGTTGCACTTGACCATTTCAACTCTGGCATCATCATGGGAGAGATATTTCATAGATTTAGTTACTGGATATATTTTGTTGCAACTGTAGTTATAATCTATGAAGCTGCTATGTATAAATTAGGTCAAAGAGATGCCATAGCTTTTGGAAGTGCCATCACTGTAATTTTTTCATCTTTAATGTTTAGTGCTGTTTACTCACCTAAAATTCTTTCAATGCAGGCTATTGGAGTTGAAGCAACTCAGAGTGATACTTTTAAAAATGTCCATCTAGCTAGTGAGCTTGACTTTAAGATCTTAGCTGTGGGTCTGATCGTTCTTTTTATCAGAAGATTACTTTTACTTAGACTTGCGTAAAAATTAACACTTATTTAACTATTATTTAGTATGATTATACAAATCATAAGATTAGGAGATAGAAAATGAGTAAAATTATCGCGAGTATTTTAGTGCTTAGCACTATATTGTTTGGAGTTATGGGTGAGGGTAAACCTCAAAAAAACAAAGAGATGAAGATGTTTCAAGCAGTGCCTATGGAAAAAGCTACAATTCTTCAAGATGGTGATGCTAAGATGTATTGCCCAACATGTGGTATGACGCTTCCTATGTTTTACAAAACAAATCATGCAGCAACTCATAAAGATCATACAGAACAATACTGTTCACTTCATTGTCTAGCTGAGACAAACCTCAAAAACAAGAACTCTCTAAAAGACATCAAAGTAGTAGATACTAATACTTTAAAGTTCATAGATGCACAGAGTGCTCACTATGTAGTTGGAAGTAGTAAAAAAGGCACTATGAGTATGACGAGTAAATATGCATTTGCAAACGCTGATGATGCGAAGGCATTTCATAAAGAGTTTGGTGGAGAGCTTATGAATTTCGAACAAACTTATGCATTAGCTTCAAAAGCACTTGAGGGTGAGATGAAAATGGTAGCTAAAAAACAAGCTGACATGGCTAAAAAAGGTGAGATGATTTACAACAAAATGTGTAAAAAAACAGATAAAAAGTTTAACTCTACAGCTGAGGCTAAAGCTTATGTTATGTCAAGCAAGCTTTGTGGAGAAATGGACGCAAAAAAACTTCAAGCAGTTGGAATTTACTTAGGTAAAAGATAGATAAAGATTTATTATATTTTATATTATTGTAATTTAACCCTCTAATTGATTTATAAACTAGATTCCGTGTCAAGCACGGAATGACGGTGGGGTGGGACGTCATCGTGAAGCAAAACGTCATCGCGAAAGAAAACGTCATTGTGAAGCAAAGCGTCATCGTGAAAGAAAACGTCATCGTGAAGTAAAGCGTCATTGTGAAGCAAAAACCGTCATCCTGAACTTGATTCAGGATCTAGTTTGATAATTTTTCGGAGTATTTAATTAGTTTTAGGTAGAATTATTTTTTGATTTAAGGATTACAATGAAAGCAATAATTATTTTACTAGCGCTCTTTTTGAGTCTTAGTGCGCATAACTTTTCTAAAGTCTCAACAGGTGAACCTCATTTAGTGCAAAAAGGCGCAGAAAAAGAGTGGTGTCCAGTTTGTGGGATGAGTATAAAGATGTTTTACAAAACTTCTCATGCTGCAGAACTTAAAAATAAAACTCCAAGACAATACTGTTCTATGAGATGTTTGGTAGAAGATAAAGAAGAGTATGGCATTGAGGATTCTAGTATCAAAGTAGTAGATGCTAGTAGTCAAAAACTCATATATGCTAACGATGCTTTTTATGTGCTAGATTCAGATGTTAAAGGCACTATGAGCAGAGTCTCTAAACTGGCTTTTGCACTAAAAGATGACGCAAATGAACATATTAAAAAACATGGTGGTAAGATAGTCAGCTTTGATGAAGCAATAAAATCTGCAAAACAATCTCTTGCTAGTGATAAGGCTCTCTCGCAGAGTAAAAAAGAGAAAAAAGTTTATGCAATGGGTGAGAAAATATATGAGAAGATGTGTAGTAAAGATATAGATGAGACTAACTATATAGAGATAAATGAACTAAAAGCTGATATCAAAAACTCTAAACTTTGTAAGCCTATGGATGAGCAAAAACTTCAAGCTGTAGCACTCTATCTATGGGAGGTTAAGCGCCTTGGAGATCTTGGAAGTATTGAGGGTAAGATAGAAGTAACGAAGGATGAGAAATGTCCTATTTGTGGTATGTTTGTTTACAAATATCCAAAATGGGCAGCTCAGATCTACTACCCACAAACTCACTACTCTTTTGATGGAGTCAAAGATCTTATGAAGTACTATTTTTTAAATAAAGAGGGCATTTCTAAGATTTTAGTAACAGACTACTACTCACAAAAAGCGATAGAAGCCAGAGACTCTTTTTTTGTTGCAGGGAGTGATGTTTATGGTCCTATGGGAGATGAGTTGATACCATTTGCAAAGCTTGAAGATGCAAAGACTTTTAGTCTTGATCATAAAGGTAAAAAAATACTCAAGTTTGATGAGATAGATGAGTTGGTCATTAGAAAGTTAGATGAGTAAAAATCTTTATACTCCAAAGACACCAAAACTTTTGCTCTTTTTGTTTGCTCTTTTAGTTTTTTTCACTTTAGAGACTCTCTATATTTTCTCGGCAAAGAGTCTTGACAATGAGGGTTTAGAAAAAAGAAAAGAGTTTGTCAGCATCATAGCTCTTCCAGATCTAGCAATATCTACAGAGGCTACATTTGTGCGACACAGAAGCATGAGTGATCTCTTTAGTATTTATAAAGATGATGGAAGCTTAAGAGAGTACTTTGTATCAACATACACATATTCACACTCACACAAACAAAAGGCAGATTAAAGTGCGAAAGAAAATTAACTTCTACCTCATAGAGTATGCAATAAATGCAATACTTAGACAAAAATATAAAAATATTTTTATAGCAACAACACTTACCTTCTTAATCTTTTTACTTACAAGTATATTTTTTATAACAAACTCCATAAAATACGAACTAAACTCTACTGTTGATGCTCTTCCTGAGATAGTAGTTCAAAAGATAAAGGCTGGAAGACATTACGATATAGAAACTCATGCTACAGAAGAGATACTAGCTATTACAGGAGTTGTAGATGCAGTCGCTCGTGTTTGGGGTTACTACTACTTTGAAAACGCTGGTGTGAACTTCTCTTTAGTTGGAGTAGATGAGTTTGAAGCGCAGTATAAAGAGTCACTACAAAGAGTTGTAGAGACAAGTGAGTTAATGAACACGCAAGATAGTTCTATGGTAGTTGGACGCGGAGTTAAAGATACAATGCAGAAAAACTACTACAAAGACTACTTTAACTTTATAAAGCCAGATGGAACACTAAAAAGAGTAGATCTAGTTGGTGTTTTTGATGGAGACACGCAACTTGAATCAAATGACATTATAGTAATGTCAAAAGCTGATGTTCGAGAGATCTTTGATATGAGAGAAAGTATGGCGACAGATATCGTTGTAAAGGTCTCAAATCCTGATGAAGTAGCAACAATTGCTTCAAAGATAAAGCTGGTATTTCCAGATAGTAGAATCATTACAAAAAACGATCTTAAGATCTCGTATCAAAATATTTTTGACTATAAGAGTGGTATATTTTTAGCTCTTTTTGTGGTCTCACTTTTTACTTTTTTTATCATCATTTATGACAAGGCAAGTGGACTTAGTAGTGAAGAAAAGAGAGAAATAGGTATATTAAAGGCAATAGGCTGGAGAGTTGATGATGTTTTAAAAGAAAAATTTTACGAGGGATTTATCATCTCTTTTTTCTCTTATATGATAGGTGTTATACTTGCAGTTGGTTTTGTCTATATCTTTCAAGCTCCACTTTTACAAAATATATTTACAGGTTATTCTCAACTAAAAACATCTTTTGAGCTTCCATTTATCTTTGATGTTCAAACTCTCTTTTTAGTATTTTTTCTAAGTGTTCCTATCTATATAGCAGCGACAATCATCCCATCGTGGAAAATTTCTACACTAGATGCAGACGAGGTTATAAGATGATAGAACTTAAAAATGTTACTAAAAGCTATGAGATAAATAAAAACAATATAGTTGTGGCACTAAATGATGTGAGCATGAAAATAGGTGAGGGCGAACTTGTAGTGCTTCGTGGTGCTAGTGGAAGTGGAAAGAGTAGTGTGCTCTCACTTATCGCAGCACTTAGTAAACCTACAACGGGCGAAGTTATAGTAGATACTAAGCAGATCTCAAAACTCCCCGACAACTTTGCATCTGAATATAGACGAGACAATATTGGTTTTGTTTTTCAAAAGTACAACCTTATAACTACGCTTAGTGTAAAAGAGAACATTTTACTTCCTCTAGTTCCACTAAACCCAGATCCAGATGATGCAGATGAAAAACTAACTAGAGTCATGGAGATGTTTAAGATCTCTCATAAAAAAGATGCCATCATAAAGAACCTCTCAGGTGGAGAGCAACAACGTGTCGCAATTGCTAGAGCAAATGTAAACGAGCCTAAAATCATCATAGCAGATGAGCCAACAGCAAATTTAGATGAGAAATTATCTTTGCACTTTATAGAGATGTTAAAAGAATTAAAAAAATTAAACAAAACCATAGTTATAGCTACACATGATCCACTCTTTTTTGGTCTTGATATTGTAGATAGAGAGATTGAGATGCACAATGGAGCTATCATTTGATACTAACTCCTGAAGTTTTAGCCATTTTTATATTAAACACTATCTTTGCTTTTTTTGGGATCATCGCTTTTTACTTGAGTGTTAAGATCTACCTAAACTGGGATCTAAGCTCTACTAGTAAAGCTCAGTATCGCTTAGAAAAACAGAGCTACTTAGCAGCGACTATCATTAAATTTATTTTTATCATAAAAGTTCCTCTATTTCTATTTTTTGTCTTTACGCTTGATAAGATCTCAAATGTCCTAACAGGGGCGATGTGCGGGGCTGGAGTTGTAGATGCTACAGACACAGGGACTGCTCTTTTTGTTTTAAAGATCATAAATCTCTACATATTTGCTTACTGGATTGCTCTTCATAATGAAGATGTCAAACATGAAAAGCAACCTTTCTTAAAACAAAAATTTGCTTTTTTTATAATAGCTTTTTTTCTATTTATGGCTGAGTTAGTTATTGAGGGAGTTATGTTTGGATCTATTGAAATAGATAAGATGGTTAGTTGTTGTGGTACACTTTATTCTAGCACTTCAACTTCGGCAATATCTAGTATATTTGCACTTGACACTTCTCTTCTTCTTTATATGTTTTATGGAATATTTTTACTTATAGTTGTGTTTTACTTTTTAAAAAACAAGTACCTTTTTGCCATAAGTAATGCTCTTTTTGTACCAATATCTTTAATTACGCTCATAGTCTTTTTTGGGACTTACATATACGAACTTCCATCTCATCACTGCCCATTTTGCTTTTTACAAAGTGATTACTACTTTGTAGGTTATCTTATCTATACACTTCTATTTTTAGGAACATTTTATGGACTTGTTGTTGGTTTTGTTGAGTCTAAAAAGGAGGACAAACTAAAAAGCTATAAAATGTCTCTGATATTTAATTCTCTTTATGTTATATTGCTAACATCATTTGTGATGATATATTTTATAAGAAATGGAGTTTGGCTTTGATGATGAAATATCTAAAGGTTGTACTACTGCTTGCTATAAGTCTCTCTTTTATAGCCTGTGAAAAAGAAACACAAAAAGGTGCTTCTAAAGTCCACTGGGATAGAGATATGTGTAGTAGATGTGTCATGGTAGTAAGTGATAGAAAAAACACTGTACAAGTGAAAAATCCTGACACTCAAAAGACATATATGTTTGATGACATAGGATGTATGGTTCTTTGGTTTGAAGAAGAAGGTTTAGGCTGGCAAGACAAAGCAATAGTCTGGATAACAGATGTTGATACTGGTGAGTTTATAGATGCAAGAGTGGCATTTTATGATACAAACAATGTCACACCTATGGCTTATGGATTTTCAGCACATAAAACTAAAGAAGTGATAAAAGAAGGCGAAGAGATTATCTCTTATGACGAAGTTGTAAAAAGAGTAAAGAAGATAGGCCAATGAAGTTAACACTACAAAACATAGATATGTTTAAAGACTTGGATGAAGACACAATCTCTAAGATTGAAAAATTAACGACACAGCACACTATAGCTAAGGACAATATTGTTTTTTACGAGGGAGATGACTCTAAATATCTCTATCTTTTAGCTAAGGGAATTATAAAATTATATAAAACTTCGTCGAGTCATAAAGAGATAGTTTTAAAATATTTTCATGAAAATGAACTTATAGGAGAGGTTGCTAACTTTGAGAAGATGCCATATCCTGCTACTGCTAAGGCTTACAGTGATGTTGAAGTTTTAAAGATAGACTTTACAGGACTCAAAGACATAATCTACTCAAACCCTGAGCTCTCTTATATCATCCAAACATCTTTGATAAAAAAGATCAAAAACCTTGAGGTTATCATCTCAACAAACTTAGTTCTTGATTCTAAAGAGAGAGTTGCAAAGTATATGTACAACCACTCTGAGGACTTCTTTCAAACTAAAAATATACTAATTGCAGAGATTTTAAGTGTGTCACCTGAGACACTCTCAAGGATATTAAAGTCGTTTAAAGACAATGGTATTATAGATATGAAAGCCAAAACAATAGATAGAGAAGCACTTTTAGAATATTTTGAATAAGGATAGATTAGCATGGTAATATCAAATGCTACTGTTTGTGATATAAATGGCGAGTACAAGGCTGATATTCGCATAGAAGATGGCGTGATAACGGAGATAGCAGATAGTCTTAGTTGTAAAGATGTAAGAGATGCTAAAGGTGCATACTTTTTACCTCTTTTAGTAGATACAAATATAAGACTACAAGACTCAATCTTAAACTCTAAAAACATAAAAAAGATATCAAAAGAAGCACACCGCGGTGGAGTTGGAGTTGTTGTTGTAAATGCGGATAGTACTCCAGCTATTGATAATGAAATAGTCTTAGAATTTGCACAAAATGGGCTTCACGATCTAGAGGGTGCAAAAGTTGAGCTTATGTTAAATTCTCTAAAAGAGGATAGCACGCTAAGTAATATCGCCATACTTTTAAAAAGTGGAGCGATAACTCCATATATGAGTACCATAGCAAAAAATGATGTGGCTATAAAAATAGCCCAGTATGCTCAAATGTATAATAAAACTATTTTTTGTAAAGCGGAGGATAACTCTCTTATAAAGAGTGGAGTTATGCTTGATGGTGATGTTAGCTCAAAGTTAGGTCTTGCTGGCATCCCAGATTTGAGTGAAGTTTTGCATGTCTCAAGAATGATAGAAATCGCAAGACACTTTAAGATAAAAATCCTCTTTAAATCCATAGCATCTCCTCGCTCTATTTTTCTTATAACAAAAGCGAAAAAAGATGGAGTGGATGTGAAATGTGAGGTTTCCATAAACCATTTAACTCACTCAGATGAAGCTTGTGAGGACTTTAACACCACTGCAAAACTAGATCCGCCACTATCATCAAAAGGTGATGTTGAACTACTCATTGAAGCACTTAAAAACAAAGAGATAGATGTTTTAACAACTCTTCATCAACCAAGTTCACCCATCAACAAAGAGGTTGCTTTTTATGACGCAGCTTATGGCTGTGAAACACTAAGCGATGCGATGAGCATTTACTATACAAAGCTTGTAAAGAGTGAACTTATAACGATGTCAGAACTCATACAAATAGCCTGTAAAAACCCTGCATCTACCATAGGTTTTGATGCTGGAGAGATAAAAGTAGGGAGCAAGGCAAACGCTATGCTTTTTTGTGTAAATAACTCAAAAATCCTAGAAAACGAGCAATCACTATACAACAAAGAAGAACTCTTTGGAGAGGTTTTAGAGGTTTATTAACCAACCCAAAAAAGGTTGCATAGTTAGACTTAACATTTAAAACTATTTCAAAGTATATGAGAGTTTTACTCTAAATTCTTTTGGGAAGTTAAATAGTGATTCTTCAAGAGTAACAGGAAAACTTTTACTAATTGCTTCTAAAGCTGATTTTTGAAAAACACTTCTTCCAGATACTATTTGCATCTCTTTTACATTGCCATCTGAGAGTATTTTAAACTTCACATCCACAAGACCTTCTATACCTCTTCTTCTAGCCATATTTGGATATGATTTATTCTCATTTATTCTTTTTATCAAATCGTTTATAAATTTATTTTGTTTTGCTAAGAGAAGATCTTGATTTATTTCATTTTGCTCTTTTACTAAAATATCTTCTTTAATTGTTGGCTCTTGAACAATCTCTTCTCTTTGTTCTTGAATTTCTTCGACTATTTCTTCTACAACTTCCTCTTCTACAACTGGTTCATCTTCAACTTTTTCTTCAATAATTGGCTCTTTTGTTGGCTGAGGAATTGGCTTAGGTTTTGGCTTAGGTTTTGGCTTAGGTTTTGGCTTAGGTTTTGGCTTCGGTGTGATCTTTTTTTCTTGCTTTGGTTTTTGAGGCTTAGTTTGAGTAACTACTGTAAAACAAACTTTTCTGACATCTTCTACTTTAGCATCTATACTCAAGGTTGTTTCGACATTTATTATATATATAATTGTAATTACAATAAGCAAATAAGAAATAGCACTTATTATAAATGATGATACATATCTGTTCATTTTTCTCTCCTAAATCTATGTAAAAAGTTGTATATTGTTGGCAGATAAAAGAGGTTTAGTATAGTCCCCCACAAAAGCCCAAAGCCAATAGCAATAGCTAAAGGTTGAAATGTTACGGCTTGAGCCGTTGCAAAAAATATGAGTGATGAAAGCCCAATGATAGTGGTAACAGAAGTAAGCACAATGGGTCTAAATCTTCTTGCCGCAAGAGCAAAAATATCATCTTTGTGTGTAGCTGTTTTTATAGTTGACATCATCAAGATGCCGTCATTTACGATAACTCCTGCTAGTCCTAGCGCACCTATGAGAGAAGGTAGAGAGATGTTGAATCCCATAATAAAGTGACCTATATATACACCAAGTAGAGAGAAAGGAATGACTGACATTACTATTAGAGTCTCTCTTATGGAGTTAAAAAGATACAAAATAGAGATAAAGATTAAAACCATAGCAACAATAGATGCTAATATCATCTCCGATTGCATACTCTTTTTCTGTTCTGCTTCGCCTTTAAGCTTCAATTCCAACCCCTCTTCTTTTAATTTGTTAATTGTTGGTTCTATTTTTTGTAAAACCTCTGTCGCTGTTGTTTTAAAAGGATCAACATTTGCAAAAACATAGAAGCTAGTATGCCCATCATCTTTGACTAACATCTCTAGAGCAGCTACTTTTTCAAATTCACAAATATCCTCAAGCTTTACATAGGTGTTGTTTTGTAGAGGAATTTCTAATCTTTTAAAACTCTCTAGATCATCTTTAAAGTTGAGTGATTTTATCTTTACATCTAAAAGCTCACGTCCATCATAGATGGTGGCAATTTTAAGTGAGAGATAGAGCTTTGAGATGTAGTTACCTAGAACTTTTTCGGTTATTCCTAGCTCTTCGCCGTAGCTGTTTAGTTTAAGTTTAAGCTCATCTGTACCAACTTTTATGTTGTTACCAAAATACTCTATACCTTCTATTTCGCTAAATCTATCTTCAATAGTTCTAACAGCACTCATCGCTTTTTGATAATCGTCACTAATAACACCGATGCGAATATCCGCTTTTGTATTTCCCATTTTGTTTTCCACTACCATAAGGCTATTTAGATGAAATTTTTCTTCATACTTCTGCTCTTTTAGCCAAACTCTTAGATCCTTTGATATTTTTTGAGAAGAGATATCTCTAATCCTATCTTTATCATCATAATAGAAACTAAGATAGGGTGTGATGTATTTATCTACAAAATTTTCAGGTTTCATTTTATGCAACTCTAAAGAGATATAGCCAACATATGGATAGATTTCAGTTGTGCCAGTAGCACTTCTTCTATATCCAGCCGTAGAGCTAACATGCTTTGTGAAAAATCTCTTATGCTCTTTTAATATCTCTTTTTCTAAGGTTTGCACAATATTTAAAGACTCTTCAAGTGAAGTTGTTGGATCTGCTTTAAATGTAATGTTTATAGAGGAATCATCAAAGGGCTGAAACATTTGAAATTTTGATTTTTGCACTCCGTAAAAAGTTAAAAGAGGCACAATAATAAGAAATGTCAACAAAAAACTTTTTTGATGCTTAAGAAGAAAACTTAAGGCTTTTTGATAGAGTAGGTTTACTCTATCCCACGAGCGAGCTTTTGAATTTGAACCTAAAATATGTGTAGCATGTAGTGGTAAAAAGATAAAAGACTCTATAAGTGAAGCAATAACAAGTGCGCTAAAAGCGATGGGTATAAGTTCTACTATCTCTCCCAATTTTCCGCTTATCATCAAAAGAGGAATAAATGAAAATATAGTAGTTAAAGAGGCTATCATAACAGGTTTTGCGACCTCTTTTGTTCCTAGATATGCTGCATCCTTTGCGCTATAGCCTTTTTCAATATATTGCTGAATATTTTCACTCACAACAATGGCATCATCAACAATAATACCTATAGCGATTAAAACACCGATAAGTGAATTGATGTTGATGCTGTGTCCTGTGAGATAAAAATATATAGCACCCATAACAAAAGAGGTAGGAATACCCAACGCAATTACAAGGGCAATTCTTATATTGATTAAAACAGCCGTTAGAAGTGTAATAAGAAGAACACCAAGTAATATATTTGATATAACAATATTGAGTCTATCTTTTATAATGGTTGAAGCGTCCATTC
>Ga0265293_10000720_pt1 | contig 76477 bp, 76 predicted proteins | sample Munlanlewell138R_FD_192505 | JGI IMG/M metagenome (GOLD analysis project Ga0265293, IMG submission 192505) | Leachate microbial communities from a municipal landfill in Southern Ontario, Canada - Leachate well 138R | ecosystem: Engineered > Solid waste > Landfill > Unclassified | place: Canada... | reverse complement strand
TCCCGTGAAGTAGTAACTCCTGTAAAAGATTCATTCCTGTCAAACACTCGCAGTTCTTCAAATTGATTTTCCCCGATATCGTCGCAATCAGCTGCGGCAATCTAAATCCGTCATCGCCAGCAGGGCCGGCTCCTACCGAAGATTCATTTTTGTCAAACATTGCGTTTGCGTTAAAAAAGAAAATAGCGCTGCGCCAGCGGCAGGGATTCCGCCGGATCGCAGGTCAATAATTCACCGTTGGCTCTCACCTCGTAGGTCTGGGGGTCGACACTCATCTCCGGCTGCCAGTGGTTATGCACCATGTCGGCTTTGCTAATGGTGCGGGTATTTTTGACCGCAACCAGACGCTTTTTGAGATCCAGTTTTTCAGCCACGCCCGCAGCGAGAGCCGCTTGGGAAACAAAGGTCACCGCCGTTTGCGCAACCGCGCCGCCACAGGCGCCAAACATGGGTCGGTAGTGCACCGGCTGTGGTGTGGGAATAGAGGCGTTGGGGTCACCCATGGGGGCAGCGGCAATCATTCCCCCTTTAATAATGAGCGCGGGCTTGGTGGCGAAAAAAGCGGGCTTCCACAGAACAATATCGGCGAGCTTGCCCGCTTCAATGGAACCCACTTCATGGCCAATACCCATGGTCACCGCCGGGTTGATGCAGTACTTGGCGACATAGCGGCGGGCGCGAAAATTGTCGGCGCCAAGCGCCGAATCCTCGGGCAGCAGGCCGCGCTGCACTTTCATTTTGTGGGCGGTCTGCCAGGTGCGAATAATGACCTCGCCAACCCTGCCCATGGCCTGGGAGTCTGACGAAATCATACTGAAGGCGCCCAGGTCGTGAAGAATATCCTCGGCGGCGATGGTTTCCCGGCGAATCCGCGAGTCGGCAAAGGCGACGTCTTCAGGAATATCCGGGTCGAGATGGTGGCACACCATGAGCATATCCAGGTGCTCGTCCACCGTATTGATGGTGTAGGGTCGCGTCGGATTGGTGGACGACGGCAGCACATTGGCCTCGCCGCAGGCCTTGATAATATCGGGGGCATGGCCGCCACCGGCGCCCTCCGTATGGTAGGTGTGAATGGTACGCCCCTTGAATGCCGCCAGGGTGTCCTCGACAAAGCCGGATTCATTGAGGGTATCGGTGTGAATCGCCACCTGAATATCGTAATTTTCCGCCACCGTCAAACAGCAATCGATAGACGCCGGCGTGGTGCCCCAGTCCTCGTGGAGTTTCAGCCCCATGGCGCCCGCTTCTACCTGCTCGTTGAGGGCTTCTGGCAAGCTGCCATTGCCCTTGCCGAGAAACCCCAGATTCATGGCAAAAGCGTCCGCCGCCTGCAACATGCGGCTGATATGCCAGGGCCCCGGCGTGCACGTGGTCGCATTGGTACCCGTTGCCGGGCCTGTGCCGCCGCCGAGCATGGTGGTGACGCCGGACATCAGCGCCTCTTCAATCTGTTGCGGGCAGATAAAGTGAATATGGGCATCGATTCCACCCGGCGTGGCAATCATGCCCTCCCCGGCGATGGCCTCTGTGCCGGGGCCGATAATAATATCCGCCCCCGGTTGAATATCGGGGTTGCCCGCTTTGCCAATGTTGAAAATGCGGCCATTTTTGAGGCCGATATCCGCTTTGACAATCCCCCAGTGGTCGAGGATCAAGATATTGGTGATTACTGTATCCACCACATCGGCGGCGCTGTACTGGCTTTGTCCCATGCCGTCGCGAATCACCTTGCCGCCGCCAAACTTGACCTCTTCGCCGTAGATGGTGAAGTCTTTTTCCACCTCAATCCACAGCTCTGTGTCGCCAAGGCGAACCCGGTCGCCCACCGTGGGGCCAAACATTTCGCTGTAGGCTTTTCTGCCAATCGTTGCCATGACTGCTTCTCCTCAATGATGTCCTACAGACTTCCCATTACGTCGCCGCGAAAACCATATACCCGGCGCGCTCCGGCCAGCGCCACCAACTCCACATTCCGGGTCTGGCCAGGCTCAAAGCGCACTGCTGTACCTGCGGCTATATTGAGGCGAAAACCTCGCGCGGCATCGCGGTCAAAACTCAGTGCCGGATTGGTTTCAAAAAAATGGTAGTGGGAACCCACCTGAATGGGGCGGTCGCCGGTATTGCTGACCGCAACGGTAACGGTGTCGCGGCCAACGTTAATGTCGATATCACCCGCTTGGGTGTGAATTTCACCAGGAATCATTTGCGCCTCCTTAAACCTTGGGGTCAGACAATGGGATCGTGAACAGTCACCAGCTTGGTGCCGTCGGGAAATGTGGCTTCCACCTGTACGTCGTGGATCATCTCGGCGATACCCGCCATGACATCCTCTCTGGTCAGCAGGGTGCGGCCATAACTCATCAACTCAGCCACCGTTTTGCCGTCCCGAGCGCCCTCGATAATTTCCATGGAAATAAGGGCAATGGCCTCGGGGTAATTCAGTTTGAGTCCGCGCGCCTTGCGGCGCTCCGCCAATAGCGCCGCCGTGAACAACAGCAACTTGTCTTTTTCTCTGGGTGTGAGTTCCACCGCTATCTCCTCTTTTTTTGTGGTAGCAGCCAGCCCCGCTGGCGAAATAATGGCTAATACATTGCCAGCGAGGCTGGCTGCTACGATCTACAATTTAAGTGCGCCATATACGTGGTTCTATCGCCGCCAGATTTCTCACCAGCGGGCGCAACTGCTGCCAGCAATCAATAAAAAGCTCTTTGCAGCGTTCGACAGAACCACCCAGATAGCGAATCACCACCAGGCCATCGACACAACTCACCGCCGCCATGTCATTGTCGACACTGTAGCTGAGCGCCAGCCCCTGAAGCGCTGCCAGTATTTCGCTGTCTATTGAGGCTGTCACCAAAAATGAACCCGTCACCGGACGCCCGCCAAGCCCCCAGGGTTCGGCAAGCAGCGCACTGCCGCCAACAAAATGGTTGCTCTCCACATAGACAGGCTCATTATTGCGATACAGCGCCAGGCGCTGACGCAAAAAACCCTGAGTAAAGTATTCAGCGCTCGCCGGACGCCCCAGGCAAACAATATCCCACAGGCAACAGCTGGAAGTCTCGTCCAGCTCAACCCGCAGTGACAGTTCGCCACGGGCGCCATCAAAAACAATGGTTTCCTGGGGCAGCCATTCGAGAAGACTGCCGTCGCCAACTCTGCAACTGACCTCTTGCTTCTGGCGTGCGTCCGTGTGATTGCCCCGGTAAATTTTTCCCGCTGAGGGGGTGGTCAACAACCCGTGGGCGTTTTCCGCCAGATCGATGTTCATCTGCAAACAGTCGCCGCTGACCATGCCACCGGGGGGGTGAAGCAGGTACAGATGGCATTCACCACTGCCTTCGGAGGTTCCCAGCCCAGGATAAAAAGGGCGCTGCACCCTCAACGGCCCCCAATGGCGGGCATGGGTTAAGCGGGTAAGGTTGTGGCGCTGACGCAATGACAGCTCCAGCCCTGCCTGCCAGCCCGGTGTAAACGCACTCCCCATTTCAACTCCAATACGGCAACGATCTTATTAACCGCCGCACCCTATCAGGATTCGAGGGATAGCAACGGCCTAGCTTTTCACAGCAACAGCTTTTCAGTGCTGTAAAAGCTAGCAATATCCATGCCTGCACAGAACAATCCGGAGCGAAGAAACTTTGCTACAATTCCATCACTTGAAACCAACCATCAGCCCGCTATGACGCCCAACGACCTTCTCAATAAGTTCAGCCAACAGTTCGCCACGGTTATCGGCCCGAATCTGGAAAGTCTCAATGCCGATGTCCGCCAGCAAATTCGCGCCGCCGCCCAGTCCGCTTTCGAGAAGATGGACTTTGTCTCGCGGGAAGAATTTGACGCCCAAAAAGCGGTGCTGCTGCGCTCCCGGCAAAAACTCGAAGAGCTGGAAAAACAGGTGGCCGAGCTGGAAGCCATGGTCAACAGCCGCATCAATAACAAAGAATAACCGCCACCACAACCAATCGGGATTCCACGGAGGGAACCATGTCACTTGCCATCGTTCGCTGTCGCAGCAAACAGGGCATCAACGCCCCTGAAATCACCGTTGAGGTTCACCTTTCCAACGGCCTGCCCAGCCTCAACATCGTCGGCCTGCCGGAAACCGCCGTTCGCGAAAGCAAGGATCGAGTGCGCAGCGCTCTTATCAACGCCCATTTTGAATTTCCCGCCCGCCGCATCACCATCAACCTCGCCCCTGCCGATATTCCCAAGGAAGGCAGTCGCTTCGACTTGCCCATCGCCCTGGGTATTTTGGCGGCCTCCGGGCAGCTGCCCGCAGACACCATTCGCAACTACGAATTTATCGGCGAGCTCGCACTTACCGGCGAACTGCGCCCGGTAGATGGTGTTCTGCCCACCGCCATTGCCTGCGGCAAAACCGGAAGAAAACTGCTGGTTCCCCTAGGCAATGTTGCCGAAGCCGCCCTCGCCGCCAACACCGAAATCTACGGTGGCCAGCACCTTCTTGAGGTCTGCTCCCATCTGCGCGGCGCCGCCCCTTTAAATCGCGCCGAACCGATCACGGCAAATGACAATCCGTCCACCACCTTGGATCTGGCGGATGTTATCGGCCAGCACCAGGCGCGGCGAGCCCTGGAAATTGCAGCCTCAGGCAATCATAACCTGCTGTTCAGCGGCTCGCCGGGCACCGGCAAAACCCTGCTGGCGTCCCGTATTCCCACCATTATGCCGCCCCTCGACAACCAGACGGCGCTGGACGTTTCAAGCATTTATTCTGTGGCGGGCATGGGCTTGCGAGACAATTTTCACCAGCCGCCGTTTCGTGCCCCCCACCACACCGCATCCGCCGCTGCCCTGGTTGGCGGCGGCAGCCACCCCAACCCCGGTGAAATTTCCCTGGCGCACGCCGGTGTCTTGTTTCTCGACGAGCTGCCGGAGTTCCCCCGCAAAGTCCTGGAAGTGTTGCGCGAACCCATGGAGTCCGGTGAAATTCACCTGTCACGGGTGCGCGCCCGCACGGTTTATCCCGCCCGCTTCCTCCTCGTCGCCGCCATGAACCCCTGCCCCTGCGGTTATTTGGGGTCAGAAAAATGCCGCTGCACTCCAGATATAGTGCGGCGTTACAAGGATAAAATTTCCGGGCCACTGCTGGATCGAATTGACCTGCAGGTTCAGGTTAATGCAATCCCCGGTAAGGATTTGGTTGCCCACCAGCAAAAAGGCGAGAGCAGTGTCGCTGTCAGAAAGAGAGTGATTGGGGCGCGGGAAATTCAACTGACACGTCAAGGTAAAGTGAATGGTCAATTGACCGCCAGTGAAGTTAAAAAATTCTGCGTTCTTGGCACAAACGAACAGCAGCTTATTACCACCGCCATCGAGCGCCTGCATTTATCGGCAAGAGCCTATCATCGGGTACTAAAGGTAGCTCGTACCATCGCAGATCTGAATGGTGACAAAAATATCGCCGCCCCCCATTTGACAGAGGCGTTGGGGTATCGGTTTTCTGAACAAAAATAAGCCTCTGTCTTAGTCAAGAACATCCCTGAAAATTGATAGAAAAATAGAGACGCCCCTTATTTCGAGCCTCTTTTATTTCCAATAAAATTACCGAATTACGATAATAATTTGGACGATTTTCCTGAAGCATAAGAGCCAGCCCTGCTCGCGCTTGCGTTATTGCCATTTGACAAAAATCGCGAGCAAGGCTCGCTCCTACAAAATGTCCACCTCTTTGCCTTCATGCCCACAGCTATGTGGCTACTGTCAGTGACCGCCGACTTCGGCAATTTAGTACCAGCGCCCAGAATTCAGAAAAATCGTTCACCACCACGTCGGGTTTGTGGGGGTGATTGTGGTCTCCGGGAAAAATTTTCCGCAGCCAGGGCAAATCCCACTGGGCGCCATTGAAAAATACCGCTGTCATTCCCGCGCGTTTTGCCGATACGACATCGGTGGTACTGTCGCCGACATACCAGATATCGGCTGTGGGTGAATGGCCTAATTTTGCCGCTGCCAACAGCAATTGATCGGGATGGGGCTTGCGCAGTTCGGTGTCGTCACCGCAGATTTCCACATCAAATAACCCTGACCAGCCGCTGCCGTCGACAACAGCGAGTTCGTACTCGAAAAATTCCCGGTCGCGGTTGGTGATGACGCCCAGGCCAAGGTTTAACGAGCGCAGCGCCAACAGCAGGTTTTTCACTTCGGGTTCGAACGGGTTGACGACGCCAAAATGTTTGCGGTAGTAGTCGGTGAAAATGCGGTGCGCCTGTTGTTTGGCTTGCTGGTCGTTGCCAAACATGACTTCAAAAATATCGGTCCGGGAAATTTTCCGGTCTGCGCGAACCCTGGGGTGAAGACTGCAATAGGTGTAAATGTATTCCACCAGTTTGGCGTCTTCGAGGGTGCGGCTTTCCGATGGCGCCACCATGCGATCGAGCATACCGCGTTTTTTCAGCTCCGGCAGCATTTCGTCAACGGCGCGGTACATGGCATCGAGGGTGTCCACCAGGGTGGCATGCCAGTCGAAAAGAATCACCGCTGGCGGGGTGAGATTGACCACGGCGGGATGCCAGTCAGGTTCAATCCAGGGCGGTGGCGGCTGGGGGGCGGGATATTCTGGTGGGCGACTGCGCGCCACCAGGGCGGCAAAAACGTTTTCCTGCTCGCTGTCCAGTACAGCCAAAAGATCAAACAACTGGTCAAAACTGGTGATGACGGCATCGGGGTGGACTCGGTCATCTCCGGAAAACAGTTCGGCAACACTGGTTTCGTCCATACCTACGCCATTGTAAAAAATAGCGGTAACTCCGGCATTTTTGGCGGCGACCATGTCGAGGTAGCTGTCGGCCACATACCAGACATTGGCGCCGGGTTTGTCATCCAGGGTATGGATAATATTAAAAAGCATTTCCGGGTCTGGCTTGTACTCGGCAACATCATCGGCGCAAATGGTGGCATCAATACAGCGCACCCATTCACCCTCTTCAATCAGTTGCAGTTCGTGGTCGAGAAATTCCCGGCTGCGGTTGGTGGCTATGCCTATTTTTATGCCCAGGGTCTTGAGAGCGTTGAGATACTCGCCAATGCCCTCCTGAAAGGGTTTTACATCGCCAAAGTGATTGCGATAGCAAACATTGTAGACCCTGTGCGCCTTGCGTTTTGCCTCCCGATCGGCGCCGAAAATGGCATCGAAAATTTCCGTGCGCGATACCCGGCGCTCGGCGAGTATGCGGGGATGGAGCCTGCGGAAGATACGAATGTAACGCACCAGCTTGGCGTCTTCCTCGCTGCGACAAAGTTCTTCAGGGACAAGGCGAGAAACCAAATCCAGCTCTTCCAGAAGCGGCAACATTTCTTCCATGGCGGCAAACATGGCGTCGAGGGTGTCCACCAGGGTGCCATGCCAGTCAAACAGAATAAGGCTGGGGGGTGCGAGGCTGCCCCCACTTGTTTTCAGGGTAGAGGCGGAAACGGTGCCGGTGTTCATCAAGAATTTGCCGGGGCGGAAACCGGGAAAGAAGGCGCCATCAACCCTGGCTTTCCGATTCTGAATGAATGCGGCGAATAATATCCGGTATTTCGCTGGGGCTTAATACGGTGTGATGGGGCTCAATGCCCAGCTCCGCATCCAGAGGTTGCTGGTGCTGAATCCATACCGAGGTGATTTTGCTGTTGTGGGCTCCGGCAATATCGGCAGCCAAGCTATCGCCGACATGAATAGCCTCGTGGGCTTCGCAACCGGCCAGTTGCAGGGCTTTCATAAAAATGGAAGGCGCCGGTTTTTGCTCCGGTTCCTGGCCGCCAATAATAATATGGTCGACATGGTTGGCGAGGCTGACCGCGTCCACCTTGGGAATCTGGGAAAACTCGGGGCCATTGGTGATCACCACCAGGGTGAACAGTTTTCGCGCTTCGGTGAGAAATTCGAGAATGCCGGGGTAAAAATCAAAGGCTTCAAGCCTGTCGTCGTCGAACTTTTCCTGCAGGGCTGTCGCTTCCGCCATGGTGATATTCGCGACACCGGCTGCGGTCAATAAATCCTGGATGAGCTGAATACGAAACGCACCTTCACTTTGCTGGTCGATAATGGGTTGATAGCGCTCGCGCTGCTCATCCGACCATTCCCGGTAGATGGCCTTGACATAGGCCTCGGCCAATTGGGCGCCATTGAGATGATCGCCGTAGCGAGCCTCAAGCTCCTCGGCAAACAATGACATGGCGGTGTCATTGGCTTTTTTCGTATCGCAGAGGGTGCCATCCATATCGAAAAACAGGGCTTTTAACATAGAAAACTCGCGGGAATGATGTTAATCAATGGTCTACCACAGGGATGGTGGCCGCAAACCGATAACAGATCAAGTGGCTATTCAACCATCATCCTAAAGGCACCATGCTTTTTTCAAAATCCAACAGCCACTGCTTGCGCCATACGCCGCCCGCATAACCGGTTAATTTTCCCGTGCTGCCAACCACGCGATGACAGGGCACAATGATGCCAATGGGATTTTGACCACAGGCGGCGCCGACGGCGCGGCTGGCACTGGGCTTGCCGATGGCTCGGGCAATGTCGCCGTAGGTGATGGTGTGGCCAAAGGGAATTTTGGCAATTTGCTGCCAGACGGCGCGCTGGAAATCTGTGCCCTTGAATATATAGCCAACATCAAAGGTCTGGCGCCTGCCGCGAAAATACTCTTCCAGCTGGCGAACTACGGGTGAGTTGCTGGGCGGCGAATGGGAGATCGCCGCCGTGGGTTTGTCGGCAACAAAATCCAGATTGACCAGATTGTTGTCCTCATCCAGCTCAATACTGATGTCGCCGATCTGGCAGTGTATAACCGTGTGCATTGTTCAGGCCTCCAGTTGTGTTTTGACCCGTTGTTTTTCTGCCTCTTGTTGTTCAAATAAGGCATCGAGATCAACCTGGGCGCTGGCGGAAAAGCCAAGGCGCTCTTTGAGGGTTTCGAAACTCATATAGAGCGCAGGCACCATCAGCAGGGTAATGGCGGTGGCAAAAACAACGCCAAACGCCAGGGATACCACCAGGGGTTTCAGGGGCGCCGCTGATGGCGATTCTTCCAGAAGTATGGGAATCAAGCCAAAGAACGTGGTAATGGTGGTGAGTAGAATTGGCCGCAGGCGCTGACGCGCCCCCTGTTTGACGGCCTCGAGCATGGTGGCGCCCTCTTCCCGCAAGCTGTTGACACGGTGGATGAGCACCAGATTACTGTTCACCACCACCCCCGCCGTGGCGAGCACACCAAAACTCGACGGCATGGAAAATTCCACGCCGGTAATAATATGGCCAATAATTGCCCCGGCAATACCAAAAGGCACGGCGCTGAGAATATAAACCGGCTGCAGGTAGGATTTAAATTCCACCGCCAGCAGGGCATAGATGGCAAACAAGGCGACAATAAGCCCGGTAATCAGCGCCTTGGCAAAACCGACCTGATCGAAATGATCGCCCTCCAGCTCCAGGGTCACAGAGCCGTATTTTTCCTTGATCAGTGGCTGCCCTTTGGCCATCACCGCCTGCACAATGCTGTTGGCATTGGCCTGGCCGGGAATCACATTGGCGTACACATCTACCACGCGGGATCTGTTGGTGCGGGAAATGGTGGTATAGCCGGGCACAAAGCTGGCTTCAGCCACCTCATTGAACGGCACCAGGGTGCCATCGGCCTGTTTGATACGCATATTGGTGAGATTCTCAAAATTGGTGCGCTCGTCCCCAGGGTAGCGCACCAGCACCTTGACGTCTTCCCGCAGCCGTGGAATGCGCTGGGCTTCGGCGCCGTAAAAAGCGTGGCGAACCTGGCTGGCAATATCCGCCAGATCCAGACCCAGAGCTTCTCCCAGGGGCTTGAGATCGATGCGAATTTCCTGGCGGGCGGAGGCCAGGCTGTCGCTGATTTCAATAACGCCATCGTATTCCGCCAACATCGCCTTGACATCCCCTGCGGCCTCCTTCAGCTCGTCGAGATCCTTGCCGCTGAGACGCAGGGAGATGTCTTTGCCCAGGCCAAAAATGGACGATGACACCAAAAAACTCTCGACGCCTCTGACCTCGCCGATTTCGTCCCGCCACAGGCGCTGCATATCGTCGGTGGTTAAATCCCGAGAGCTGTTGTCGCTGAGATGAACCTCCACAGTGACCCTGTTGCTGTCCACTCGCGTGAAACTGTCGAGAACTATGGGCTCGCCGTTAAAGGTTTGCGCATCGTCCCGCTGGCGCAGCCGCGCAAGGCCGTTTTCGATCTGCGCCTTGATCTCGAGAACCCGGCCAAAACCCGCCCCCTCCTGGAGCTCCGCCTGGGCAATCATGACTTCGGTCTGGATTTTGGGCATAAAGCGAAAGGGCAGCCAACCCGCGGCAAAAATCGACAGGCACACCATCAGCACGGCGAGGAAAAAACACAGGGTAGCGCCGCGGTGCCTGAGGCTTTTTGCCAACAGCGGTTGATAGACATTGAAACTAAAGCGATTGAGGCCATTGGTAAAGTAACGCCTGAGGGCGGTAATTTTACGGTTGAGCCAGTAGGTGTCCTCTTTTTCCGGTTTGAGATGACTGAGGTGGCTGGGCAATATAAACAGGGATTCCGCCAGTGAAAAACTGAGGGCAATAATGGCGACTACGGGAATGGGCATAAAAATATCTGCAGAATTACCCGGCAGAAAAAACATGGGTACAAATACCATCAGCGTAGTGACCACGGCGAGAATCACCGGCTTGGCAATGGTGCTTACACCCTGGGAAGCCGCCACAGGACCCGGCATCTTGTTCTCGTAATTGGAATAGATGTTTTCACTGACCACAATGGCATCATCAACCACAATGCCCAGGATCAGCAGAAAGGCAAAGGTGGATATTACATTGATGGTGGTACCGGTAATGGGCATCAACATCAGAGTACCCAGGTAGGCAACGGCAATACCGGCGCTCACCCAGGCGGCGAGAACCGGGCGCAAAAATAAAAGCAGCAAGACAAAAACCAGGATCAGCCCCTGAAGGGCGTTGTCGGCAAGAATATTCATCCGATCCTTGAGGTAATAGCTCTGGTCAGACCAGACATCGACGCGATACCCCGGCGGCAATGTTTTGTTGTATTCCTGGAGAAACTGGCGAATGTCCGTGGCGGTGCCTATGGTGTCCGGATCTTCCCCCACCATCACCGACAGATTGGCCGCGATCTTGCCCTCGTACTCAACGAGAAAGTTTTTCTCTTCAAAGCTGTCTTCGATGGTGGCGATGTCGCCCAGTTTGACGACGGCGCCATCTGCAGCTTTGATAATGGCAATATCGGCAAAATCCCGCGCGCGATAATCCTGGCCGTAAACCTGAATCTGGACATCGCCGGATGAGTTGCGCATTTGTCCCGCGGGCAGGTTGAGAGAACTGTTGCTAATGGCGGTGGCGACATCGCTAAAGCTGAGCTGATAGGCGCGCAGGGTTGTCTCGGCAATTTCCACGGTTACCTGATAGTCGCGAATGCCGCTGACCTCCACCTCACTGACGCCGGGCTGGCGATTGAGGTCATCCTTGAGGGACAGCGCCAGCTCCTTGACCGCTTCTTCATCGTTGCCGCCGTAAGCGACGAGGCGCACCACTTCGCGGCCACGGGAAAGATCAGAGACGATGGCTTTTTCGGTGTTTTCCGGGAACGTGCTGATGGCGTCAACCCGGGTTTTGACATCGTTGATCAGGCGCTGCAGATCCCAGCCATCGACCATTTCAATACTCACCTGCCCCAGGCTTTGGGAGGCGGTAGAGCGCACCTCCTTGATACCTTTGACATCGGCAATGGCCTCTTCAATTTTGATGCAGATCTGCTCCTCCACCTCCAGAGGCCCAGCGCCGGGATAGGGCACGGTCACCTGGATCATACCGGGTTCGACATGGGGGAAAAATTCGTTATTGATATTGCCCAGAGAACCGAGGCCGCCGACCACAATAACCAGCATCAGCAGGTTGGCGGCAACCGGGTTTTTGATAAACCAGTCGAGAACCGCTTTCATGGCGCTGTTGCCCCGCCATCATGGACGGGATTGTAACGGGCACCCATGTCAATAAACCCCGGTGGATGGGAAAGCACCCACTGCCCCGCCTGTAAACCGCGAACCACCAGGCTGTTTTCATCCGCCTGAAGAACATCCACCGCCTGCAATTGCAACCGCCTCTGTTCATCGAGCACCATCACCTGGTCGCTTTTATAGAGCGCCTTGCGCGGCAGCACCGCAACCCCATCATAGGGGTTGCTGGTGATTTCCGCCGCCACAAAAAGGCCGGGAATCAGACCGGCGGTTGTGGCAATGGCAGATTTTTCATTGGCAGTTGAGTCGCTATTACGAATTTCCGCCACCACATAAAAAAGCCGACTCTGGGTGTTGACGACAGACTCCACCCGCACCACCTGCCCCAGCCATTGCTGTGTTTTTTCGCCCACACCGAAAGAGAGCTTCACCGCCAAAGGTTGCAGCCCCTGCCCGTGCGCACTGGCGTTGAGGTTCAGCAGTTGCATATCCCGCGCCGACAGCGGCAATCGCACTTCCATCACATCCGTTGCATAGACATTGGCAACGGTTGCGTTGGCGCCGACGTATTGCCCCAGATTAACTGTGACCTCAGTAGTGCGGCCGGCAAACGGCAGGCGAATCGCTGTGCGCTCGAGATTGAGCTGCGCCTGGCGAACTTCGGCCTCGGCGGCGCTAACACTGGCTTTGGCGGCGGCGAGTTGGGGTTTGCGCAAAAACAAATTATTGGCCCGCTCATTGCCCAGTTCGCGCCATTCCCGTTGTGCCTGACGCGCCTGCCCCTCCTCCTGGGCGAGCACATTGCGGGCATCCGCCAGCGCAGCCTCAGCCCTGGCGAGAGCAATCTCATAATCCCGTGGATCGAGCTGCAACAGCGCCTCGTCAGCAGCAAAAAAACCTCCGGCGGCAAAATGCTCACTGACAGCGACAACCTGGCCGCCCACCTGACTGGTGACATCAATGGCGGTCTTGGCAGTTACGGTGCCCTGGCTCTTGACAACAATCGCCCGCGACACCAGTTCAACGGCAATAACATCGGCACTATGGGTCGGCGCCTCTTCGTGGGGATGAACATCGGGGGTTGGCCTGAGGGCAAAAATCAGCCAGGACACCACAATCCCCGCCAGGATAATCAGGCCAGCTCTGGATAGATTTTTTTTGTTGATTGCCAAGACGACTTCCTTAGGGTTTGCGCACAGTGAATACGATGAACAATGGAGCAACATGCTAGCCGCGACCATGGCGTTTGTGAAGGTAATTACGTAACTTTACACAAGGCCATGGTGGCAGCCAAAATAAGCGAGGGCGCTGGTAATCCTTCAGCGTTGCGAACCATTTTTCTGGCGGTTTCCATGCCTTCGCTGTGTGCATGTCGCCATGGATTTCCAGGGGAGAATGGGGCAAAGACAAAACCTCCATCACTGCTATCCTGGGTGGAATGCCTTTCATCTGCGCCATTGTCACACAACTGTCAAGGTTCTGTTACACAACAGTCACAGTCGCGGCCTAGGCTTGGCGCTATGGACAGATTAAAGAACAATATTCCGCTACTGCTGAGCACCATCCACAATATGGATGTGGTGATGTTTCTGTGGATGATGAAGCGCAAACATCTGGCGCTGTGGGCACGGTTGTGCAGAATGCTGTCGCGCACCGCCGACGGTTTTGGTTATCCGCTGCTGGCGCTTGGTTTGTGGCTGCTGGAAGAGCTGCAGGGTTCGCTTTTTGCACTGACTCTGGCGCTGACTTTTGCCCTGGAGCGACCCCTGTATTTTGTCCTTAAGCGGGGGCTGAAGCGCGACCGCCCTGCCGCTGCCCTGCCCAATTTCAAGAGCTTTATTATTCCTTCGGATCAGTTCAGTTTTCCCTCGGGGCACACATCCGGGGCGTTCGCCACCGCCACCGCCCTGGCGATTTATTACCCGCAAACCGCGCCCGTTGTTTACCTCTGGGCTGGGCTGGTTGGGGTTTCCAGGGTGACCCTGGGGGTGCATTTCCCCACGGATACGGTTGCCGGCGCCACCATGGGCACTGTGCTGGCAAGTTTCGCCGCGTTTTGGATGATGCAATGAAAATACTTTACGGTGTGCAGGGCACGGGCAACGGCCACATTACCCGCGCCCGCGCCATGGCCAGGGAATTACAGGCCTGCGGAGTGAGTGTCGATTATCTTTTTTCTGGCCGTGAGGCGGATAAGTTTTTTGATATGACGGTTTTTGGCGACTATCGCCTGCGCAAGGGTTTGACGTTCGCCTCCAAAGAGGGTCGCATTCGCCCCCTGGCAACCCTTGTCAACAGCCAGCCACTGCAATTTTGGCGGGATGTCAAAACCCTGGATTTGACCCCCTACGATCTGGTTGTGACCGATTTTGAACCTGTCACCGCCTGGGCGGGGAAATATCGCAAGGTCAGAGTGGTAGGTCTGGGGCATCAGTATGCGTTTCACCATAATATTCCCCAGCACCACGGCAGCCTTGTGCAGCAGGGAGTGCTCAAATACTTTGCCCCCGCCAGTGTTTCCGTCGGCCTCCACTGGCACCATTTTGGCCAGCCCATACTGCCGCCCATTGCGCCGGTGGCGGCCAGTGGCGAAGCTGTGATCCGCAAACATTATGTGGTGTATTTGCCCTTTGAGTCTGTCGCCGCCATTGGCAAGCTTTTGCGGCAGTTTCCCGCTTACAACTTTCACGTTTATCACCCGGAGGTGGACGCCAGCCGTGAAGGCCATATTCACTGGTTTTCGCCGGGTCGGGAAAGTTTTCAGGCCGACCTCCACCGCTGCGAAGGGGTGATTTGCAACGCCGGTTTTGAACTCGCCAGCGAGGTGCTGCAACTGGGGCGCAAGTTGCTGGTCAAGCCGGTTCGCGGCCAGTCTGAGCAGTATTCCAACGCCCTCGCCCTCGATCTGCTGGGTTACGGCCATGTGATGTACGACCTCAACGCCGCCAAGGTTGCAAGCTGGCTCGACGGCGCTGGCGCCACCCGCGTCGATTACCCCAATGTGGCCAGAGCCATCTGCCACTGGTTGCTGGCGGGCGCCGATGGCGACGTTGGCACGCTGGCGCAAACCCTGTGGTCTGCAACCCATCTGCCAGATATTACCGCTGTGACCCGCACTGAAAATTCGCTGGTCAACTCTGTTGCCTTGGAACGCTGACGCCCCGCTGGGGAAGGAATCCACCATGGACAAGATTCAAAGCGCCACCAATCGCCCCCTCAACGCTGTCTGGTTATCTGATATTCATCTCGGCTACAAGGGCTGCCGCGCCGAATTTGTCCTCGATTTCCTCAACAAAAATCCGGCGAAGGTGATTTACCTGGTGGGCGATGTCATCGATTTCTGGGCGCTAAAACGCCAGTTCATGTGGCCGGAAAGTCACCACGCGGTGATCAAGAAGCTGCTGGCTCTGGCGGCTTCCGGCACCCGCGTGGTGTATATTCCCGGCAATCACGACGACCACTGCCGGGATCTGTGCAGCCAGGTACTGCTCAATGTTGAGGTGCACAGGGAAATCATTCATCGAACGGCAGAGGGCAAGCGCCTGCTGGTGGTGCACGGCGACGAATTTGATCACGCCGTGCGTTGCAACCGCCTGCACAAGCTGGCGGGCAATCTGGGTTACGACCTGCTGCTTTTTATCAACCGCTGGAGCAACCGGGTGCGCGGCTGGCTGGGACTGCCCTACTGGTCACTGGCCTACTATATTAAAAACCGGGTCACCAATGCCCTGACGGCAATTCGCGCCTTTGAACATGCCGCAGCGGCGGAAGCTCGCCGTCGCAATCTCGACGGTATTGTTTGCGGCCATATTCACCAGCCGGAAATACGCACCATCGACGGCGTGCTCTATTGCAATGACGGCGACTGGATCGAAAGCTGTACCGCCCTGGTGGAACAGAATACAGGCCGTCTGGAGTTGATTCATTGGGGCGACCTGCAGCAGGCGCTCAAATGCGATCAAGCCGCCAATGACGATCACCCCAGGCCATTGCGGCTGCCTGCACTGGTTTCCTGAACCACCTGGCGGCAAAGTCGTCCCGTTGACCGATCCATAACGACTCAGGCAATTGCACTCCGCGCATATTTGGCTACACTAAGCGCCAACTCAATTCAGGCTCTGTCTTTTATCCCAGTATGTTGTTGTATATTATTCAAACGCCTTCCGGGGACGTTCTCGACCGCCAGCTCAATTGGATTTCCGCTGATGCTGATTCAGCGCTGCTGTTCAGAACACCCCACAAGGACGTCGCCCTCAACCAGTTGATTGAATTGACTGCCAGGGATATACATCTTCGCGCCAGGGTCGTCGCCTGTGACAGCAATGACCGGGACAACCCCGTTGTGGAGCCTCAGCCAGACACCACTGCCAGCTGAGCGCCCGTTACCAAGGAAGCTCAATGCCCGACCTGAAACAAGCGCTACGCATTCTTTCCGCTTCGGAAAACCTCAACCTGTTGACCGCCATTCGCCGGGGCATAGAAAAAGAAAGCCTGAGAGTCACCCCGGAGGGCAAACTGGCGCTGACGCCCCATCCACGGGGTCTGGGTTCGGCGCTGACACACCCGCGCATTACCACGGATTTTTCCGAAGCGCTGATCGAGCTGATCACGCCGCCAGCCACCAGTATTGACACCACGCTGCAAACCCTGGCGGATATTCATCGGGTTACCTACGATAATATCGGCGATGAACTGCTGTGGGTGAACAGCATGCCCTGCGCCCTCGGCGATGACAGTTCCATTCCCATCGCCCGTTACGGTTCGTCCAATGTGGCAAAGATGAAGGAGGTCTATCGCACCGGCCTCGGCAACCGCTATGGCCGCCTGATGCAAACCATTGCCGGCATTCACTACAACTGGTCGGCGCCGGATGAATGCATCAGCCTGCTGCAAACCGCCTGCGGCAACAGCGACAGTTTTCAAACCTTTAAAACCAACACCTATTTTGGTTTGATCCGCAATTTTCGCCGCCATACCTGGCTGCTGCTCTACCTGTTTGGCGCAGCCCCCGCCGTGTGCAAATCTTTTGTTCGCGACCGCGAACACCAGCTGGTGCCCCTGGGTGATGACAACCACACATTGCATGCACCCTACGCCACGTCCCTGCGCATGGGCAATCTCGGCTACCAGAGTTCCGCCCAGGAATCTCTGTATGTGTGCTACAACGATATCGACAGCTACACCCAAACCCTGCGCGCGGCGCTGGCGACGCCCTATTCCGCCTATGAAGCCCTCGGTCTCAAGGACGCGGACGGCAATTATGTGCAACTCAACACCCATCTGCTGCAAATCGAAAACGAGTTTTACAGCACAGTAAGACCGAAACGCACCACCAGATCCGGTGAGACACCCCTCAAAGCCTTGCGGGAGCGGGGCATCGAATATGTTGAGGTGCGTTGCATTGACCTGAACCCCTTTGTGCCCGCAGGTATCGATCGGGAGCAGGCGGATTTTCTCGATATTTTTCTCCTCTACAGCCTGCTGACCGGCAGCGCCGATATCGACAGGGAAGAGTACCAGGAAATTCTCGAAAACCAGCTCAGCACGGTTTACGAAGGGCGCAAGCCCGGATTTACCCTGCAGCGCCGCGGCCAGACCGTCGAACTTCGTCACTGGGGCAGCGAATTACTGGCCGCCATGGCGCCAGTGGCAGCCCTTCTCGACAGCGCCTTTGCCACTAATCGCTTCAGCCAATGCCTGGCGACCATGCAAAGGCGGCTCGACCACAGTGAAGAAACACCGTCGGCGCGGATTCTTGAAGAATTGCGGCAACAGAAAATCACTTTCTTCCAGTGGGGATTGGCAAAAAGCCGCCAGCACAAGGCGAGCATTCAGGCTTGCGATGTCGACGCCAAGACGGCGGCAATCTACGAGGAGATGGCGGCGCAATCCCTCCTCGACCAGGCACAGATAGAAGCTGCAGACACGCGAACCTTTGAAGACTATGTGGCGGCCTACTACGCCCAGCACCAATATTGAATTATCTCGCCCATATCTATTTGTCCGGTTGCCATCCTGATATTCAGGTGGGCGGCCTGCTCGGTGATTTTGTCAAGGGTTCGCTGACTGGGCAACTGCCCACGGCGGTTGAAACCGGCATTCGCCTCCACCGCCACATTGATACCGCCACCGACAGCCACCCCCTCTTTTGCCGAGTGTTGGCCACCATGCCCTCGCCCTGGCGGCGTTTTGGCGGCATTCTCATGGATGTCTATTTCGATCACCTGCTGGCCAGCCGCTGGCACCAGTTTCACGATGAACCCCTGCCCCTGTTCTGCGGCCAGTTTTATCGCCAACTGCAATTGCACAGCGCCAATTTGCCGCCCCGTGCCCAGGATTTTTGCCGGGTCGCCCCTCAGGTGAAGTGGCTCGAAGGCTATGCCGACAGGGACAATCTACCGCTGATGCTCAACAATATTGGCCGCCGTTTTCGCAACCCGGTACCACTGGCGGATGCGTTGTCTGAACTCAACGCCAGGGAGGCACTGCTGGAAAGCTGTTTTGAAAGCCTGATGGCGGAACACCGCCGCTTTGCCCAAGACTTTCTCAATCACAGCCCATAGCGGTTAGCCCGGCTATTGCACCCATTTGATTTTCTCTTATGGAGACACCATGCCAGCAGAGCCTGCTCCTGCAAACAAACGATTTTTCGGTAGAAGCCAGCCTGCTGGCGGAGGGGCGGGATGACCAAGCCTCAACCATCGCTTGCAGGTAAGCTCCTACGCTAGAACCAAGCTTCCCACAGAGCAAGCTTGGTTCTGGTGTGTTGTGTAGCCAGCCTGCTGGTGATGTCTGAAGATTCTTCATGGCAGACAATAAACTCTAGTCCAAGCCAAAACCCGGGTTTCGCCCTTGTATAGTGGGATTTCGACGTTACTATAGCTTTTCACCAACGGCCACTGCCAACAATTCCCTTGTTGCGGAGGCGATAACCGATAGAAGAGGTTTTATGATTAGCCCTCGCCAAAGTTTTGCCCTGATTGCCCTCGCGTGCACCGGGCTGATTATGGTCGCTCTCTACATGCAGTATGTGATGGCACTGGAGCCCTGCTACCTGTGCATTGTCCAGCGGGTATTTGTCATTATCACCGGCGTTGTCGCCCTGCTCGCTGCTGTCCACAATCCCGGTAAAACAGGCGTCAGAATTTATGGCGTGATCACAGCAGTGGCGGCACTGGCAGGCTCCGGTTTTTCCATTCGCCAGCTCTGGCTGCAAAGCCTGCCAGAGGATCAGGTTCCCGCCTGCGGCCCCCCGGCAGACTATTTAATGGACAGTTTCTCTTTTGTTGAATGGCTGCCCCTTCTTCTCAAGGGCGACGGCAACTGCGCCAAGGTGGACTGGACGTTTCTGAGCCTCAGCATCGCCGGCTGGATGTTGATTGTGTTTATCTGCCTGGCGTTATTTTCCCTCTGGCAAGCAGTAAGAAGATAAGCCCAGTGACAAGTTTCAATCTCCGCGAAGTGGCTTCCCTTGTTGCCGGCATCGCTGTTTTGGCCATCTTTCAATGGCTCGGCAGCCTAGTTAGCGAAGCTCTGCAGCTGCCAACCCCCACAGCGGTGACGGGCTTGGTGCTGCTCTTCGTCGTTCTCTCGATCATGGGGGATGCACCCTTGTGGCTGGCGCAAACCTGCCACAGGCTCATCAGCCTGCTGTCGCTGTTTTTTATTCCTGCGGGGGTGGGTATTTTTTTTCTCGGTGATATTTTTACCGATAATTGGCTGGCAATCATCGCCGCTATTCTGGTGGCCACCCCCATTGCCATCGTTATCACCGCCCTGATCATGCAATTTTTACTGCGCCGGTTTGCCAAATGAACGACGCCCTGAGATCTTTTTTTTCGGCACCGGCAACCACGGAGGGACTGTTGGGGGTGATGATCACGGCATTGACCACATTGCTGGTGTGCGCGGTTTACGGCTTGGCGCTAAAAACCTACAGGCGCGCCAAGCATTTTCCTCTCGCGCACCCCCTTGCCCTCGGCAGTATTGCCCTGGCATTTTTGGTGGCGATTCTTTACGGGGATTACTCCCATTTTCGCGACCACAGCCAGGTTTTTTACTGGTTTCTGGGGCCGACAACCGTCGCCCTCGCGCTGCCCCTGCACCGTGAATTTTCCCGCATTCGCGCCGTTGCCAAACCCGTCAGCCTGGGGCTGCTGGCGGGAGCGCTGATCTCCCCCGCCGTCGCACTCGCCCTGGCCTGGGCACTGGGAGGCGACAAGGTTTTACTGTCACTGGCAACAAAATCGGTGACCACACCCATCGCCCTCGAACTCAGCGAAAAAATCGGCAGTATCGCCGCTCTGGCGGCGGGAGTGGTGATTTTTACCGGCGTCGTCGGCGCCCTGACGGCGGCGCCGCTGCTGAGGCTCGCAGGCATCAAGGATGAAAGGGTTCTCGGCCTGGTGCTGGGCATCAACGCCCACGGGGTGGGAACTGCAACCGCATTTCAGGTAAGCCCCCGCTGCGGCGCCTTTGCCAGCCTCGCCATGGGGATCACCGGCATTGTCACCGCACTGATTTTACCTTTGCTGGTTCGCCTTTTTGCCTAAATGCACAGCAGCTAACAGCAAAACGCCCTGAGAATCAGGGCGTTTTGTCAATCGGGCTTTTCAAGATTTACCGCTACTCGAACTATCGACTACTCGGCGTCAGTATCACCTTCGGCTTTTTCGTCCACATTGGCTTTGAGCAATTCCACTTCAAAAATCAGAGTTTGCTCGGGGCCGATCAGACCGCCAGCACCGCCGGGCCCGTAGGCCAATGAGGGGGGAATATAGAGTTCCCATTTGGCGCCCTCTTTCATCAGCATCAGTGCCTCGGTCCAGCCAGGAATAACCTGGGTAACGCCGAAGGATGCCGGAACACCGCGCTTGAAGGAGCTATCGAACTCAGTGCCATCAATGAGGGTGCCTTTGTAGTGAACTTCCACTGTGCTTGTTTCAGTGGGGACAGCGCCCTCACCCTCTTCGATAATTTTGTATTGAAGACCGCTCTCCAGGGTAACAACACCCTCTTTTTTGGCGTTTTCCGCCATAAAGGCTTCGCCTTCGGCGATATTCTTGGTTGAGGCCTCGTCAAAGGATTTCTGCTGTTCCGCCATTTTTTCTTCCTGGAACTTTTGCAGCGCTTCCATAACGTCCGCTTCCGCCAATTTAGGCTCTACACCGGCAATGGCGTCCTTAACACCCATGGCAAAGACATCGACGTCGATCTTCATGGTTTCGGTTTTGAATTGGCTGCCGATATTCTGACCAAAGATGTAACTGAGTTTTTGCTCCTGGGTGGTCAGTTCTGCCGGCGGCGCTTCAGCGGCTTTTTCTGTAGGCGCCTTATCGCAAGCCGCCATTAATACAGTCAGGGCTACCAGGGCAGCCAGAGTCTTGATTTTCATTACTGTTTCCTTGTTGTCGTTAACCGGTGGCGCATCTTAACTGAAACCCCGCCATTGCCACAGTGCCGAACGGAGCTTTTATAAACCTGTTCTCATTTTTGTCGTGAAAAAAGCAGATCCCAAACGCCGTGACCGAGGCGTTCGCCCCTGCGCTCAAATTTTGTCACCGGCCTGAACGCCGGGCGCTCCCCATAGCCGTCGCCAGCCTCATTGCTGAAACCCTCCGCCTGGGACATCACCTCCAGCATTTGCTCGGCATAATTTTGCCAGTCTGTCGCCAGGTGAATAAGACCGCCGATGTTGAGCTTGGCCCTCAGCAGCTGAATGAAGTCGGGCTGAATGATGCGGCGCTTGTTGTGTTTTTTCTTGTGCCAGGGGTCGGGAAAATAAATCTGCACTCGGCTTAAACTCTGATCGGGAATACAGTCCTGTAACACATCCACAGCGTCGGCCATGTAAACCCGCAAGTTTTTCACCTGCTGCTCAGCGGCATTATTGATCAGCCGACCCACCCCCGGAGGGTGAACTTCGATGCCGATAAAGTCCTTGTCCGGCTCGGCCTGAGCCATTTCCAGCAGGGAATCGCCCATGCCAAAACCGATTTCCAGCACCACCGGCGCCTCGCGGCCAAAAATTTGCGACCACCGGGCACTGCCACTGTGGAGACTCAGACCGTAAAAATCCCAGTGATCGTCAAAGGCCTTGCGCTGACCTTCCGTCATGCGACCACCGCGAATCACATAGCTGCGAATGGCTTTCTGCTTAAATTCGGGGCGAATATCCACGGCAATTCCTTAGGGTTCGAATGTTCGAGTTGCAAAACCAATGGTCAGGGTCAGCCAGCCCAGCAGCAGCAAACCACCGCCAACGGGGGTGACCATACCCAACAGGGGAATATCGAAAACCACCAGGGCATAGAGGCTGCCGGAAAAAATCAGCACGCCAGCAACAAAACAGATACTGGCGAGACAGCGGGCTTTGCTGCCAAGGACGGCGGGAAACAAGCCCAGCAGCAGGATTGGCGCCACATGGTACATCTGGTAGCTGACGGCGGTTTTCCAAACCTCAAGCATGGCTGGGCTGACCACGGCTTTTAAGCCATGGGCGCCAAAAGCGCCGAGGGCAACACCGCTGAAGCCAAGAATGGCGGCAATAATGGTCACTGCTTTGGACACCGCAGGTTCTCCTGAAAGCGCAGATCATAAAAAAGCCGCGACCAATGCCGCGGCTATGCTGTTTTGTTGCCTCGATGTCTCGCCTTGCTGTTTCGCTGTTGCTTTTGGCTGAAGGAAAGGACTATGCCTCCATGGCGACACGAATTTTCTTCATGGCGTTTTGCTCAAGCTGGCGAATGCGCTCTGCGGAAACGCCGTATTCATCGGCGAGATCGTGAAGCGTCGCCTTGTCGTCGCAAAGCCAGCGGCGCTGAAGGATATCGCGGCTGCGGTCGTCGAGCCCGGCCAGTGCGTCATCCAGCTTGTTGACATTGGTTTCTTCCCAGTCCTCTGCTTCCAGCTGCAGCGCGGGGTCAGAGCGTTTGTCTTCGAGGTAGTACACCGGCGCTGAATAGCCGTCATCATCGCCATCGTCGGGGGCGTCAAAGGCTGTATCCCGGGCGGAGAGGCGTTTTTCCATTTCCCGCACCTGAACCACATCGACACCCAGGTCTTCCGCTACGGCCAGGGCTTCATCGTTGGTCAGCCAGGCCAGGGATTTTTTGGCGCCGCGAAGGTTAAAGAACAGCTTGCGCTGAGCCTTGGTGGTGGCCACTTTGACGATGCGCCAGTTGCGCAGAATAAACTCGTGAATTTCGGCCTTGATCCAGTGCACCGCAAAGGAAACCAGGCGCACCCCTTTTTCAGGGTTGAAACGCTTGACCGCTTTCATCAGACCGACATTGCCTTCCTGCACCAGATCCGCCAGGGGCAGGCCATAACCGTTATAGGAGCGGGCAATATGAACCACAAAGCGCAGATGGGACATAACCAGATGACGGGCGGCGTCCAGGTCTTCATGGTAATAAAGACGCTCAGCGAGAGCCTGCTCTTCCTCAGCGGTCAATACCGGTATGGAAGAAATTGTCTGCATGTAGGACGCAAGGTTTTCCCCTGGTGACAACAGCGCTACAGATTGCAAACTTGTACTCATAGTTACCTCTTGGTTGAGACGGCCTAGTTTAACAGCTCGCCATTAGATGTCCACTACCCCTGTTAGTTCCCGTAAACAACTGCCGCCAATGGCTAAATTTATGACAATTCAAACAGTTAGCCGGGCGCAAGACGATAAGCGGGGGGTATTTGGCAAACTTAATTGGGCTCAATTTTACGCAAATGGCTGGCAACGGCAACCCAGGCACCACCAAGCCCCAGCAAAGCGCCGCAGACCATGAGAATCAGCAGCACCGACAGATCGGGGGCATGGAGGGTGAAACCGCTCTGATAGAGAGCAGACAATCGCTGAACCTCGGAGCCCAAAGACATAAATCCGACCCAGACCAGCCCCCAGGCCAGCAAGCCACCGCCGACTCCGTACCAGAACCCGGTGTAGAGAAAAGGGCGGCGCACATAGCCGTTGGTGCCGCCGATCAGCTTGACCACCACGATCTCCTCGCGGCGGTTTTCGATGGCCAGACGAATGGTGTTGCCCATGACCAGCAAAACGCCGATACCCAGCGCCACCCCCAACCCCAAAGCGAGCTGCTGACCGGCGTCAATAAAGGCATGAAGTTTTTGCAGCCAGGCGAGATCAACACTGACATCGTCGACTTTTTCCTGGCTTTTCAGCCAGTGAAGCAGCGCCTCGGCAGCGGCGGGATCTTCGGTTACCTGTTGCGACGGTTGCACCAACATGGCCGCTGGCAGGGGGTTTTCGTCCAGCAGGCTGAGGACATCATCAAACCCTGAAGCCTGGCGGAACTCCTCGAGCGCGCGCTCGCGACTGAGATAGATAATGGCGGTGACATCGTCGCGGGTTTCCAGCTCCGCCATCAGTTCACCGATATCCTCATCGCTGGCGTCTTTTTTCAGAAACACACTCATGCGAGCGTTGAGTTCGATGCCGCCCCCCAGCTGGCGAAGATTGTCCACCGCTGAATAGAGTCCGGCGGGCAGCGCCATCGCGATAGCAATCACCAACAGGGTCATCAGGGTTTGCACCGGGGTTCGCAGCAAGCGAAACAAGCTTGACACCAGGGTTTTGCGGTGGTGGCGAAAGTAGTTATTGAGGCGATGGTGCAGGGAGTTGCGACTCTCGCTGGCACCCCCGGTAGTCTTGCGGCCTCTGGCGTTGGGGTCAGCCATATCAACCTCCTACCAAACGGCCATGCTGGAGATGAATCTCTCGGCAGTGCATGGGGGCAATCAAGGCGATGTCGTGGGTGGCGATCAGCACGGTGACCCCAACATCGTTAAACTGGGCAAAGAGATGCATAATTTCCGCCGACAGCGTCGGATCGAGATTGCCCGTGGGCTCATCCGCCAGGAGAATTTTTGGCTTGTGCACCACCGCCCTGGCAATGCCCACCCGCTGCTGCTCGCCGGTAGAGAGGGTTATCGGGTTTTGTTTTTCCCGGCTCAACAGCCCCACTTTATCCAGGGCGGCACGGACGCGACGGGGAATATCGCCGCGGGGAAAGCCCATAACCTCGAGGGGCAGGGCAACATTGTCGTAAATACTGCGGTCAAACAGCAGGTGATGGTTTTGAAAAACCACCCCCACTCTGCGCCGGAAATAGGGTACCTGGCTGGCATGGAGACGATTGAGGTTTTTGCTGTTGATCAGCACCTGCCCCTGGGAGGGGCGCTCCAGCAGGGTAATCAGTTTCAGCAAAGTGCTTTTGCCAGCGCCGGAATGGCCGGTCAAAAAAGCGAACTCCCCCTCATCGAGAAAAAAACTGAGATTGGCCAGTGCCTCGTGTCCGGACGGATAGCGTTTGCTGACATTGTCGAACTGGATCATGGTTTATTCCAAAGAGCCGGAGGAAAGCAGAGCATTGACAAAATCCTCGGCGTTAAAGGGTTGCAGGTCATCCAGTCCTTCGCCAACACCTATGTAGCGCACCGGAATACCGAAACGGCGGCAGAGCGCAAAAATGACGCCACCCTTGGCAGTGCCATCCAATTTGGTCAGTACTATACCCGTAACCCCCACCGCCTCATGGAACTGCTGTAACTGATTGACCGCATTCTGGCCGGTGCCCGCATCCAGTACCAAAAGAACCTCGTGGGGCGCAGCAGGGTCGAGCTTGGCCATCACCCGCTTGATTTTTTTGAGTTCTTCCATCAGGTTGTTTTTGGTGTGCAGGCGCCCCGCCGTGTCCGCTATCAAAAGGTCGATATTGCGGGCGCGGGCGGACTCTACGGCATCAAAGATCACCGAGGCGCTATCGGCACCTGTGTGCTGGGCAACGACCGCCACCTGGTTGCGCTCGCCCCAAACCTGCAACTGCTCCACAGCGGCGGCGCGAAAGGTATCTCCAGCCGCCAGCATTACCGAGCGACCGTTATTGACAAACTGTTTTGCCAGCTTGCCGATCGTGGTGGTTTTACCGACACCGTTGACCCCGACAGTGAGCAGCACAAAGGGCTTGGCGTCAGCCACAACGAGGTTTTTTTCGCAGGGCTTGAGTATTTCCACCAGCAGACCTTTTAAGGCTTTTTGCAGGGCGGCGACATCGTTCAGCTCCTTGCGCTTGACACTGTCTGTGAGGCTATTGATCACTTCCGAGGTCACTTCAATACCCAGGTCGGCGGTAAGCAGCTGGGTTTCGAGGGCGTCCAGCAAATCCTCGTCAATTTGTTTTTTGCCAAGAAAAATACGACCAAGACCCTTGCCGGTTCTGGCGAGCGCCTGCTTGATTTTGCCAAAACGCTTCTCATTGCCCACTTTGGGTGCCGCAGCACCTGCGTCCACAGGAGCGGCGTCGCCAAACTCCTGGCCACGGCTAAAAACCTGTTTCAAGCGGGCAAATTTTGACCCCTCCTCCCCTTTATTATCGCCCTCAGCGCCCGCCTGCTCCGCAGCTGTGGGATTGTCTGATGGTGCGGGCAGATTTTCCCCGCCAGCGCCAGACTCTGCTGGCGCCAGGCCTGCCGCTGCTTGACCTGGGTTTTCCAGACTTTTACGGGATGCGCTTGAATCGAAAGAGGTTACCCCCTGCGGCAACGGCTCGGCGACTTGGTCAGCCACGACCTCCGCCTTTGCTGCCGAAGTAACTTCGATTTTGGGCGCGGAACCCGTTGCCAGACCATTTTCAGCAGTTGAGACGCCCGAACTGAGGTTGACGGCAGACTGGGAAGTCAGCCCTTCGCCACTGTCGCCGCCAGCGATCTGCGGACTTATCCCAGACTCGCCAACCTGGCCGTCGCTGCGCCGGGAAAAAACCCGGCGCCATCGACTCGCGCTGGCGGTTTCCCCATCGGCATCGCGACTGGCGCTGGCATCATCCGCTTTCGTATCCAGCTGCTGAGGGTCGGTGGGGACGGGCTGACCAAGGGGAGTCTCGACCCGTGTTTCAAAAAGGTGGGATTCACTGGCTTGCGCAGGCGGTTTTGCCGACTCATTTGCCGGTTCCCTTGCCTGTTCTTTTCTGAATCGGGAAAACAACCCCTTCTTCTGCGAAGGCCGCTTGCCGTCACTGCTGTTTTCAGTCATTGAGACTTTTACCTGACATCATTAAAAATGCGAGTATCCTACCACTTTCTGACCACCGTCAGCAGCAGTCATTTCAGCCGCCACCAAGAGCCACGGAGACCGAGACATTGTCCCCCAGACAGCCACCACCCCCAGGCAGCAAGACACAAAAAACCAACCAGCTGCGCATTATCGCTGGCAAATGGCGCAGTCGCCGCCTGTATTTTCCCGACGCCGCAGGACTGCGCCCCACGGGGGATCGTATTCGCGAGACATTGTTTAACTGGCTCAACCTCAGCCTTCCCGGCGCCCGCTGCCTGGACGCCTTTGCCGGCTCCGGGGCGCTGGGCTTTGAAGCCCTGTCGCGGGGCGCGGAGGAAGTGATTTTTGTGGAAAAAGATGGCCGCGCCTTTGCAGCCCTGGCGAACAATCGCCTGGAACTGAATGCGACCAATGCCGTTATCGCCAACAGCGATTTCTTTGCGTGGCTTCAAGCCAACGCAGGCCGGGAAAACCCACTGGATATTGTCTTTGTCGACCCGCCGTTTGCCGAAAATCTTCACCAGCGGGCACTGGATGCCCTGCTCGCTGCCAACATCCTCTCTCCGCAGGCTTTGATCTATGTGGAGAGCCCGGCATTCCAGCCTGCTCCACCGCCGCGCGGGTGGCGCAGAATGCGCGACAAATCCAGCGGCGGCGTTCACTACCAGTTATTATGCCGCGATTGAGCCCGCTGCACGGCTGTTGTACTATTGCCAACCCCTGAAGGAGGGACTTCATGAGAATCATCGTTTATCCAGGTACCTTTGATCCCATCACCCACGGTCACTCCGATCTTGTTGAGAGAGCCTGCAAGCTGTTTGACAAGGTCATTGTCTCCATCGCCAAAAGTGAAAAGAAAAAACCCCTGTTTTCCCTGGATGAACGCATTGAGCTGGCGAGGACTGCCCTCAGTCATCTGCCCAATGTCGAGGTTGTTGGTTTTGACTATTTAATGGTGCACTTCGCCCGCGACCAAAAGGCCGATGCCGTCCTGCGCGGCCTGCGCGCGGTGTCAGATTTCGAATACGAGTTCCAGCTGGCCAACATGAATCGGGCACTGTCACCGGACGCGGAAACCATTTATATGACGCCCGCGGAAAAACACTCCTATATCTCCTCATCCCTGGTGAGGGAAATCGCCTCCCTCAACGGCAACATTGCCCCCTTCGTCCACCCGGTGGTCGCCGAAGCCCTGCGCAACAAGTTTAAAAGCTAGCCCGAAAGCTGCACCCATTGCCCGAACTTCCGCGCCGAGATCGGCGAATTTGCGCACCACCGGCGCTCGGCGAGATCAGCGGAAAGGTCTTCGGCAACAAACTGCTACCGAACTGCAATTGCCTTTGGAATTTCAGCGCGCCCTGGCGGAATATCCGGGTTAGCGCTGGCAGTAGCCACAATAGACCGTGGTTCGCTGCCCCAATCGATCTTTCTGCAGCGGTCGGCCACAGCGCACGCAAGGCTGGCCGCCGCGGCCATAGACATTCAGCGACTGACTGAAATAACCGGGCTTGCCGTCGCCGCCAACAAAATCCCGAAGGGTTGTCCCCCCCTGTTCAATGGCCGCTGCCAACACCACGGTGATGGTGTCCGCCAAGCGCCCATAGGCTTTTTGAGAGAGACTGCCCGCCTGGCGAAGGGGATGAATACCCGCCAGGAACAGCGCCTCATTGGCGTAGATATTTCCGACCCCGACCACCACATTGGCGTTCATGACAAAACTTTTTACCGGCACCTTGCGCTTGCGGGACAATTGATAGAGATATTCGCCGCTAAAATTTTCGGTCAGAGGCTCCGGCCCCAAAGAACACAGCAGCGAATGGCGCAGGGGATCCCCTTCCACCCAGGAAATCACACCAAAGCGTCGCGGGTCTGTATAGCGCAGACAGAGATTCGACTCCAGCTCCAGATCCACATGGTCGTGCCTGCCCGGCGGCGTTCCCTTTGCCACTATTCGCAAGCTGCCGGACATGCCCAGATGCACCAGCAGATGGCCGCCTCCTATAGCAAACAACAGATACTTGCCCCGGCGCCAGATTGCGGCAATCTCGCCACCGACAATCAGGGTTGGCAACAGAGGCGGCACAGGATAGCGGAGCCTGGTTTCGCGAACAACACACTGGCTTATCTGCTGCCCAACAACGTGGGGCGCAATACCTCGAAGGGTTGTTTCAACTTCTGGCAGTTCCGGCACAGGGCTTCTCTTCTTGAAAAATTATCGGCATACTAGTGCCCTGTTTGACAGATGGCAATTCAAAGAAATTGCCTTTTCCTATTACAAGTATGGGCAAATGCCTCTCGAGTGGGTATTATGCTCGCCTTTCAATCCAGTTACGGGGTAGAAGTTTATGGCCTTAGGAAAGCGCAGGGCCGAAGAAGATTCGCAAATTGACTTAACGCCAATGCTCGACGTGGTGTTTATTATGCTGATCTTTTTCATTGTGACAGCATCCTTTGTTAAGGAGAGTGGCGTCGATGTTAATCGACCGCCGACAACGGATCAGCCGCCACCAGATTCACAAAATAAGAATATCGTTTTTGAAGTTACCGAGGCCAATGACATTCTCCTCGAGGGCAGGCGCATCGATGTGCGCTCGGTTCGCGCCAACGTAGAGAGAATTCACGCTGAAAACCCCCAGGCGAAAGTCATTATCAGCGCCGCGCCAAAAGCGAAAACAGAAATATTTGTTCAGATTTCTGACCAGGCACGGGAAGCAGGCGTTTACGACATTTCCCTGTCCACCAAGAAATAACATTCTCAGACATAAAAAAAACCGGCACTGGTTGCCGGTTTTTTTTATGTCTCTGTATTGGCGCTTGTATACGCAGTATAACTGCAGTAGCTTTTCTAGCAGCTTTTGCCGACCCTACTTTTTTCTAGCTGCACCCTGAATCTTTGGGCACCGTACTTTTGCACCAATATGTGGCACGAGCCACTGGAAGGGGCAATCAGCTTAAATACACTGACGCCCCAAACAACACACTGATTACTTGATTTTGGCTTCTTTGTAGGCCACGTGCTGACGAACAACGGGATCGTACTTCTTCAGCTCAAGCTTTTCTGGCATGGTGCGCTTGTTTTTGGTGGTTGTGTAGTAGTGGCCAGTGCCTGCACTGGAAACCAGCTTGATTTTGTCTCTGTTTGACTTTGCCATTGCTTAATTCCCCTTAGACTTTTGCGCCGCGACCGCGAAGATCAGCAAGAACCTTCTCGACACCCTGTTTATCGATAATACGCAGACCTTTACTGGAAACACGCAGCTTCACAAAGCGCTTTTCGCCTTCAACCCAAAACCGGTGGGTGTGCAAGTTGGGCTCAAAACGACGGCGGGTCTTGTTCTGGGCGTGAGAAACGTTGTTTCCGGTCATCGGCTTTTTACCGGTAACCTGACATACTCTGGACATGATGAGGCCTCTAAAAAAAATTCTGATTCTTTCAGCTTTCGCTTGTGGTTTTCCCCGCTCGCGGGCGGCAGATACGACAAAACATGCGGGCACCCCGCAGGAAGGCGCGATTTATACCAAAGCAGAGCCACAAAATCAAATCTATTTTGTCAACAACGCCAATGGCTTCGCCCCTGAAATCATAAAAACGACCTCAGATCAGGCCGCGCTCCGCCATGGACACACCGCAGCCTGCCCCCACCACCACATGGTCAAGAACGCGGATGTCCACCAGCGCCAGCGCCTCTTTAAGACGCCTGGTGATAGCCTCATCGTCTCTGCTGGGTTCAGCGATGCCCGACGGGTGGTTGTGGCCAAAAATGACCGCCGATGCCTGGTGGTGCAAAGCGCGCTTGACCACTTCCCGAGGATAAACGCTGGCGCCGTCTATGGTGCCGAAAAACAATTCTTCACAGCAAATCAGGCGGTGACGAGTATCGAGAAACAGCGCCACAAACACTTCCTGGCTGCGGCGGCCAATCTGGGACTGAAGATACTCCATGACTGCAGCGGGACTGGTGAAAACATTGTCCCGCGCCAGGGTTTCCCCCAGGTGACGCCGCGCCAGTTCAAGCACGGCCTGGAGCTGGACAAACTTTGCCTCCCCCAGCCCTCGCGCCTCGCAAAACGTCTTTTTGTCCGCGGACAGCAAACCCCTGAGCCCACCAAAGCGCTGAACAAGGTGGCGAGCCAGATCAACTGCAGTCAACCCTCGGGTTCCTGTGCGCAGAAAAATCGCCAGCAATTCCGCATCGGACAGCGCTGCGGCTCCCCGCTGCAACAGTTTTTCCCTTGGCCGCTCGCCCTCGGGCCAGTCTTTTATCCCCATAATGACACTCCTTGTCTGAAAAATTGCTATAAATTCGGCGGCTTGCAAAACCTTGATCGAAAAAAAAACACTCCGGTGGTATCTTAATACGCCTACAGCTATTTTTCAGGTCTGTTAATGAGTTCTCTGGCCAACAAACGCATTTTACTGGGTGTGAGCGGCGGTATCGCCGCCTATAAAAGCGCTGATCTTGTCCGCAGGCTTCAGGATGTCGGCGCCAGCGTTCGCGTCGTCATGACCAGCGCGGCCATGGAATTTATCACTCCGCTTACCATGCAGGCGCTCTCCGGCCATCAGGTTTACCACAGCCTTCTCGACCCCGAGGCGGAAGCCGGCATGGGACATATTGAGCTCGCCCGCTGGGCAGATGTGATGCTGATTGCTCCAGCCACGGCGGACTTGATGGCGCAGCTGGCTAGTGGCCTGGCGGATTCACTGCTAACGGCAATTTGCCTGGCCACTCCGGCGCCTGTAGTGATAGCCCCGGCCATGAACCAGGGCATGTGGAGCAAAGACAGCACCCAACACAATCTGAGCACCCTTAAACAGCGCAATATCAGGGTGCTGGGACCCGCCCAAGGGCAACAGGCATGCGGCGATGTAGGGCTGGGACGCATGCTTGAACCCCTGGACATCATTGCCGGCATCGAACCCCTGTTTGCCACCGGATGCCTGGCGGGGAAAAAAGTGGTTATCACCGCAGGCCCCACCAGGGAAGCCATAGACCCGGTGCGTTATATTTCTAATCACAGCTCGGGAAAAATGGGCTACGCCCTGGCGGAAGCCGCCGCAGAAGCGGGTGCCCACACGGTTCTTGTTTCAGGCCCCACCCATCTTGCCTGCCCCGAGCGGGTCAGCATGCGCCAGGTCGTCTCCGCCGCCGATATGCTTGCTGCCTGCCTGGAGGAAACTGCAGATTGCCAGCTCTTTATCAGTTCCGCCGCCGTTGCCGATTATCGCCCCAAAGCGGCAGCCAGCCAGAAAATCAAAAAAGACCAGGATGCCATGACCATTGAGCTGGAAAAAAATCCGGACATTATCGCCACCATTGCCGCCCTGCCCAATCGCCCGGTTTCCGTGGGCTTTGCCGCTGAAACCCAGCATGTTCTCGACTATGCCCGCGGGAAATTGCTCCGCAAAAACCTCGACGCCATTATCGCCAACGACGTCTCCCGAAACGATATCGGCTTTAATAGCGACGACAATCAAGTCTACTTTATTACCAAAGAGGTCACGGAAGAGCTGCCCACCCTGAGCAAAACCCAGTTGGCGCGGATACTCATTGAAAAACTGGCTTCCCTGTAACCGAGCGACACACCCTATTCACGGACAGTTCAATAACAAGGTTTCGGCGGCGTCTACATGATTAGCAGCAAACCCTCCCTCAGCGCATTTGCCAGCGCCAAGCCCCGCCTGCCGAGGTGGTGTTTAGGTGTGCTGTTGCTGATGGTTTGCGTTCTCGTTCTCGGCTACATCAAACTCCACAAGCTCCTCATCGACAGCCCCTATCAGCAGGCCATACAGCGCCAATTAGCGGAGAGCTCCAAAAATCATCTCGATGAACTCAACAAACTCCTCACGGATCTGATTGACCGAGCCGATCTGTTGAGCAGAGATCCTGGCACCCTGAAAACCCTGTTGATTCCGGAAAACAATCCCAGTGTTTGGACCAGCAGTGCCCGCGTCCTTGACACCCCGAACTCCCGGCGCACCTGGCTGTACGAGGCCAAAGCAAAAATTCGCGAGGCACGCCACATTTACCTTCTCGGCAAAAACAGCGGCGCCTTCCCGCTTGCCCGCAACTTTGTCGCTGAAAACCTTTACAACATAGCCCTGAACGGCGGCTATCCCGCACCCAGAGCTGCCAAGGTGGACGAGTGGAGCATTTATATCGCCCGCCCCATTTTTAATGATGTCGCCATGGGCAACACCAAAAGACGGGAGATTCAAGGGGTGTTGCTGCTGGATATTGACCCGGAAATCCTCAGCGCAAAAATTGTCGGCAACCAGGAGATACAGGGCAAGCTCCAGCTTACACAAGTGGTCGATGGCTTTCCCGCAGGCTCCATTTTCACCCTGGGCGCCAGTGAACGGGAAGAGTACAGCATCGCCCTGCCCACTAGCGTTCCCAAGTGGAACCTACATTTCACCGGTAATCACCAGTTACTGGACAGCATTCAACCGTCAAAACTGTGGTTCTATGCCGCCTTTACCCTCCTATGCCTGATGGCGCTGGCGACTAGTTACTGGTTGATCAGGAAAAACCTGTACTTTACTCAGACAGACAGCAAAAAAACCCGCAAGCTCAACCCCATGGATGATTTGTTTACGGAAAAACACCAGCGCAACAAGCGGATCAGATCCCCGGAAGCGGGCATTGCCGCGGCGAAAAAGCCGAAACCCAAACCCGTAAAGGCCAATAAAGAGACATCCGGCATTCCTGCCCATATTTTTCGCGACTACGACATTCGCGGCAAGGCCGAAACTGAAGTCAGCGAAAACTTTGCCTCTCTGCTCGGCAAAGCCCTCGGCAGCCGCCAGGTAAAAAGCGGCAACAACCAACTGGTGATCTGCGCCGATGGCCGCAACTCCAGCCCGGCACTCAAAAAGGCTCTGGCTTTTGGCATTATTTCCACTGGCTGCAATGTCATCGACATTGGCGAGGCGCCAACGCCGGTATTGAATTTTGCCCTGGCCACCATGGGCAACTGCGACTCGGGGGTTATGGTCACCGCCAGCCACAACCCCGGCGACGACAACGGATTCAAAATCATTTTCGCCAACCAGGCGTTGAGCAGCAGCGAAATTAAAGCCCTGCGGACAGAAATGACGGCAGCAAAATTTGCTCAGGGGGCAGGCACCATTGAAACCGCTGACGTCCATCAGCAGTACATTAAAAAAATTGTCGAGGACGTCCTGCCCGCCTCCGGACTGAACATCGCCATCGACTGCGGCAATGGCATTGCCGGCGCCCTCGCCCCCGAACTCTTCAAACGTCTCGATTGCGCCCAGGTTACCGAGCTCTTTACCAAAGTGGATGGCAACTTTCCCAATCACGACCCCGACCCCACAGTGCCCGCCAACCTTGATTTTCTTATCGACACCATCGCCCGCACCCAGGCTGACCTGGGGCTGGCCTTTGATGGCGACGGCGACCGCCTGGTGGCCGTGACCCGATCCGGCCGCATCGTCTGGTCCGATGAGCTCATGATGATTTTTGCCCGCGACATTGTCACCAGAACCCCCGGTGCCGATGTCATCTTTGATGTCAAAAGCACACGCAGATTGCGGGAATTAATCGCCAGCTATGGCGGCAGGCCGGTGATGTGGAAAACCGGCCACGCCCATATTCGCAGCAAAGTAAAAGAAAGCGGCGCCCCTCTGGGGGGCGAATTTAGTGGCCACATCTTCTTCAATGATCGCTGGTTTGGTTTTGACGACGGCCTCTATGCCGCCGCTCGTCTTCTCGAAATCATCACCCTGAGGGAAGAGACCCTGGACGACATTGTCGCCAGTTTTCCCGAGAGTTGCTCCACAGCGGAAATCAAGATCCCGGTGGACGAGGATGATAAAAAAGAAATTATCAGCGAGCTGCTGCTCCATCAAAACGCCTGGCAAGGCGCCCAGGTTATTGCCATTGACGGTCTGCGCGTGGAATACCCCGAGGGTTGGGGGCTGATTAGAGCCTCCAACACCACTGCCGCTCTGACACTGCGCTTTGAAGCAGACACTCCTGCAGCCCTTGACGGAATTATCGACAAGTTTAAGGAGCACATTCAGGCAGCAAGCCCGAATCTTCCCCTGGATTTTTAACACCTGTCGATTGCAGGGACAGCGCAAGGGGTATGTTTGCGGCGGGCTTACCCTTAAAATAGCCGCCTTCGTTTATCACTCTTCCAGGAGCAAGCTCGCCCATGTCTCTGCCCCGCACTGATGCCATCAATACCGCCCGGGTGCTTACCGAAGCCCTGCCCTATATCCAGCAATTTACCGGCAAAACCATCGTCGTCAAATTTGGCGGCAACGCCATGGAAGGGGAGGCTCTTAAACGCAGCTTTGCCCGCGATATCGTTCTTATGAAACTGGTGGGCATGAACCCGGTTGTGGTTCACGGCGGCGGCCCCCAGATAGGGGAGCTGCTCCAGGCCTTGAATATTGAATCCAGCTTCGTCGATGGCATGCGGGTTACCGACAGCAAAACCATGGATGTGGTTGAAATGGTTCTCGGCGCTTCTGTGAACAAGGAAATTGTCAATTTGATTAACCACGCTGGCGGCAAGGCCATAGGCCTTACCGGCAAGGACGGCCAATTGATCATGGCGAAAAAACTCAAGATCAGCCGCCGCTTGCCAGAATTCAGTGAGCCGGAGATTATCGATATCGGCCACGTCGGCGAAGTCGAAAGCGTCAACGTCAGTGTCATCGACATGCTCACCGCGAGTGACTTTATTCCCGTCATCGCCCCCATCGGCGTCGACAGGGAGGGCAACGCCTACAATATCAACGCCGATCTGGTGGCCGGAAAGGTGGCGGAATTTATCGGTGCCGAAAAATTAATGCTGCTCACCAACGTCGCCGGTCTCCAGGACAAAGATGGCAATATTCTCACTGGATTATCTACGGAAGAAGTAGACGGCCTGATTGCCGACGGCACCATTTACGGGGGCATGCTGCCGAAGATCCGCTGCGCCCTGGATGCGGTCAAAGCCGGAGTTCACAGCGCCCATATCATCGATGGCCGTGTCAATCACGCCCTTTTGCTGGAAATTTTTACCAACGAAGGCGTGGGCACACTGATCACAAATCTGACCAACCCTCCGGCCGCCAGCAGCGGTCTTGGCAAATAAGCCCACGATGACGGAACTACAACCGACGCCGCCTTCCCGGCGGGAGGATATTCTTCAGGCGCTGGCGCGAATGCTGGAATCCTCCACCAACGGCCGCATTACCACGGCAGCCCTGGCCAAAGAAGTGGGGTTTTCAGAAGCGGCGCTCTATCGGCACTTTCCCAGCAAGGCGAAAATGTATGAAGCCCTGCTGGCGTTTGCCGAGGAAACCCTGTTCTCTGCGATCAAGCTGGCGACAGCCGCCAATGATCCCACCGCCATTACCTGCAGCAAAATACTGCGGGTGACGCTGACATTTGCCGAACGCAATCCCGGCATTACCAGAATGCTCTGCGGCGACGCCCTGCACGGCGAAAAAGACCGCCTCAAAACCAGAGCCGGGCAAATTTTTTCTCGTTTGGATTCCGAGCTTAAACAGGTGATTCGCCTCGGCGAAGTGCGCGACCACCTGAAATTGAGCCTGCCGCCGGGAATGGCCGCCGCGTTGATGGTCAATATCGTTGAGGGCAAGTTGCACCAGTATGTGCGCAGCCACTACCAGCAACTACCCACCGCCCACTGGGAGCAACACTGGCAGATTATTGGCGCTGGGCTTTTTCCCCAGACTTCTGGCTAGCCTTTGGGGAGTCCCCGGTCTTCAACTCGGGACGCAATTCCTGAAGCCGCTGGCGCTGGTGCTCAAAGCGAATGGCCACATCACGATATTGCCTGCGCCGCTCCGCCAGTTGTTTGCGAGCGCTCACCTGCTGCCCATCGAGCTCTGAAAGTATGGCGGTGATATTGTCAGGAGCCTGCTGGCCGCTGGCCTGGTAAGCGGCGGCGCGCTCTTTGAGCTCAGTCTCCCGGCGCCGATATTCGACAATATTGCCCTTGAGAATATTGATTTCCCGCTCCACCAGCGCCAGACGCCGCTTTCTGGCGCGATCCACATCGTCAAGGGAGCTGTAGCTTCGCAAAATATAGGCGTCTTCTTTCTTTTGCGCCTCCTGGGCGGCAATATCCTCGGCAGTCAAGGCGTCGGCATCCGTCCGCGCCGGCACTTTTTTCAGCAAACGCCCGGAGGGGGACAGGATTTCGTAGCCTTTGTCCGTATATTCAGGGGGAATGCTGAAATCCATTACCTGATTGCCTTCGGCGTTGTAATAGCGATAAAACGCCCCCGCAGGAATGTCATCCTTGACTTCGCCCTCCTTGACCTCCCCCTCGGCTCTGGCGCCGAAAGCCGCCATCAGCAGAAAGGCAAGCGCCGCCCAACGCAAAGACAATCCTCTGCTGTGAATCTTGTTGTTACTACGGCAAAGCGCCTGAAAACCGGGCTGCACCACCTGTCCTGCGCCCCTCAAAGCATGGGTTTGTGGGGACACAGGCTCTATTTGCCTAGGGCGAACCGCAGCGCCAGGGTTGCTGGAGGAATCCTTTGTAACTCGCAAATGGCTCATAGAGTCTAAAACCGCTTAACTGGGCTGGAGAAGAGTCCGCCGATCACACACCGTAGCGGTCGCGATAGACTTTGATCGCGGCTACAGTTTCCTGATTGCCCTGCTGGCTTTCAAGGTAACCGATAATATGGTCAATGGCGATAATACTGGTGACCGGAATGCCAAATTCCCCCTCCACCTCCTGTATGGCAGAGCGTTCATTGTTGCCGCGCTCGCGGCGATCAAGACCTATAACCACACCGGCGGCGGTGGCGCCACCCTCACCAATAATGGTCAAGACTTCGCGAATTGCCGTGCCCGCTGTAATAACGTCATCAATAATCAGCACCCTGCCCTGCAGGGGGGCTCCCACCAGGCTGCCGCCTTCGCCGTGGGCTTTCGCCTCTTTGCGATTGAAGCAATAGGGTACATCCATGCCGTGATGCTCCGCCAAGGCCACGGCGGTGGCTGCCGCCAGAGGAATTCCCTTGTAGGCGGGGCCAAACAGCATATCGAACTGCAGGCCGGAACGGACAATCGCCTCTGCATAACAGCGCCCAAGCCCAGCCAGGGCTGCGCCGCTACAAAATTTACCGGCATTAAAAAAATAGGGGCTGATTCTCCCGGACTTCAGGGTGAACTCGCCAAACCTGAGAGCCTCCGCTTGCAAGGCCATTTCGACAAAATGCTGTTGATATTGATCCATTCACTCTCCAAATACCGGTTATGGCGCCGGTATCCTTTCTTAATTTGGTAAGGGTCGGTTATCATACACGCAACGTAAATTAGGGGCTAACATGAGAATCATTAGTCTTTCTGTGGATGGCATTTATCAGGCGTCCCATAGGGGTCTTTTTGACTGGCTTGCAGGCCAGGACGCAGACGTGATCTGCCTGCAGGATCTTCGCGCGCAGGAACCGGAAATCGCCGATCGCGATGAGTTCACCCTGCCCGACTATTTCGCCTATTATTTTGACTCCCCCAAACCCCACACCAACGGGGTGGCCATCTATACCCGCAAACCGCCAAAGGCCATCGTCTTTGGCTTTGGTCTCGGCTGCTGTGAAGATATGGATGGTCGCTATCTGCAAGCGGATTTTGAAAACATCAGCATCGGCTCTCTACTGGCGCCTGCGGGCACCGCCGGAGAACCCAGCCAACAGCTTAAAGATACTTTTTTCCGCGAACTTCAGGGACATTTGGACAAAATTTCCCGCAAAAAACGCAAATACATTATCTGCGGCAACTGGCAGATGGCACACCGGGAAATCGACATGGAAAACCCCGGCGTCCACCTCGGCGAATCCGGATTTCTGCCCCACGAGCGCCAGTGGCTAGACCAAATTTATGGCGATATGGGCTACGCCGACGCCTTTCGCCGCGGCAATACCGACAGCGACGAATTCAGCTGGTGGCCGTCCGGGGTTATGGGAGAAGGCGATGGCTGGCGCACCGACCTCCAGGTGATCTCCAAGGATCTCGCCAAATTTGTCGAATACGCCGTGATGTACAAGGCCAATGCCTTCTCAAGCCATGCGCCGGTGATTGTCGACTACGATATGGAAGAACTCTAAGCTGCAAGCTGCAAGCTGCAAGCTGCAAGCGATTATTATAGTGTTGTTCGCTTTGTAGCTTGAGCTTTGGCTTCTATGGTCAAACCTTAACGCTGTTGAGCCAGCGCCATTTTCTGCACCCGTACCAGGTCGGCTATGCCGCGCTTGGCCAGCGCCATCATTGCCGCAAACTCTTCCTCGGAAAAGGGCGCCCCCTCAGCGGTGCCCTGAATCTCGATAAAGCCACCGGCTTCGTTCATCACCACATTCATATCGGTTTCCGCATTGGCGTCTTCAGCGTAATCCAGGTCCAGCACCGCAACGCCATTGAACATACCCACAGACACCGAGGCGACCAGATGCTGAAGGGGGTTTTCCTTGAGCTTGCGCCTGGTGGAAATATGGGCGATAGCATCCGCCATTGCCACGCAGGCGCCGGTTATGGATGCGGTGCGAGTACCGCCATCCGCTTGAATAACGTCGCAATCCACGGTAATGGTCACTTCTCCCAGTTTTTTCAGATCCACCGCCGAGCGCAGCGAGCGACCGATCAGGCGCTGAATTTCCTGGGTGCGACCACCCTGCTTGCCCCTGGCCGCTTCGCGATCCATACGGCTGTTGGTGGAACGGGGCAACATACCGTATTCGGCAGTTACCCAGCCCTGCCCTTTGCCGCGCAGAAATCTCGGCACAGACTCATCGACACTGGCGGTGCAAATGACCTTGGTATCGCCAAATTCCACCAACACAGAGCCTTCTGCGTGCTTGGTGTAGTTGCGGGAAATACGCACGGGGCGCAGCTGTTCCGGGCGACGGCCACTGGGTCGGGTCATAAAAAATCCTTGGGATTAAAAACAGGTCGCCATTGTACCCAGTCCGCCCTCGAAAAGTCTTGCGCACCTGATACTCTTTCAATTGGATATTCTCTTATGGTGTTGGCTGTTCCATAAGACAATATCCAATTGAAGCGAGACTGGCCGTTATCAACAAAACAACCCCAAGCCTGTTACCATTAGCATCCAACTGCAAAAAGTGATTGAACCCTATGCCCCAGAGTATGACTGCCTTTGCCCGCGTAACCCACCAGGATGACTGGGGCACCCTCAGCTGGGAAATACGCTCCGTCAACCACCGCTACCTGGAACCCAACTTTCGCATACCGGACACGCTGCGGGATGTGGAAATGGATTTGCGAGAAACCCTCCGCCAGTTCCTTAGCCGGGGCAAGGTGGATTGCAGCCTGCAACTTCAGCTCAATCGCGAGCAGGAGGGGGTCGCCGTTAACATCAGCAAAGCCCAGCAATACATCAATGCCGCCGCCCAGGTGGCAGGGTTAATGGATAATCCCTCCGCCATTTCTCCCATCGCCATTCTCGATAGACCCGGCGTTCTCGAAGAGCGGGAAATCGACGGCGAAATACTCAAAAAAGCCACCGTGGCGCTGTTCAAAACCGCTGTCGCCCAGCTCGTCGAAAATCGCGCCGTGGAGGGCGGAAAACTGGCAGCCTTTATTCTTCAGCGGGTGGACAGTATTCGCAGCGAAACGGAAAAAGTCCGCAACTTGCTACCGCAAATACTCGCCGCCCAGAAACAACGCCTCAATGACAAAATCAGCGACCTGCAATTGAATCTCGACCCGGAGCGCCTTGAACAGGAAATCGTCATCCTCGCCCAGAAAGCCGATGTCGATGAAGAACTGGATCGCCTCGGCGCCCACCTCAGCGAAATCGAGCAGGTGATGACGAGAAAAGAACCCATAGGCCGCCGCCTGGATTTTCTTATGCAGGAGCTCAACCGCGAGACCAATACCCTGTCATCCAAATCCATCGCCACAGACACCACCCAATCCGCCGTGGAACTCAAGGTTCTCATCGAACAGATGCGGGAGCAGATCCAAAACATTGAATAGATTCCCTCAGCCTTCCATAAATTAAAATTTTTTCTATATATCAATATGTTGTATTAAATCGCAGCCCCAAAAAGCGCCATAAATAGTCACCGATTCCCGCTGGAGAAGACATTTACGGAAGGGCTGTAAGTTGACCCACTGCCCAGTTATCTGGTTTAAGTCACGTTAAGCAAAGTCCTGTGCATGACAAACGCATTGCTTAATCGATCGAAATGTTGTTTTACAAGCTTTGTTGAACGCTCTATGATAGTAATTAGTTACTTACTTTTGAGAGCAATGAGAGATGCAAGCCAAACACCTGCCCGCCAAGGAGCGCCGCGCCCACACCGTTGAGGCGGTCATCGAGCTGGCGGCTACCTGTAATCCTGGGGAAATCACCACTAGCGCTATCGCCAAACGCATGAACCTCACCCAAGGGGCACTGTTTCGTCACTTTCCCAGCAAAGATGCCATTTGGGAAGCGGTGATGGCCTGGGTGGCAGAGCGGCTCCTGGATCGGTTGGCCAGGGCAGCCGTCGGATCGAGTGGCGCCCTCGCTTCACTGGAAGCCATGTTCATGACCCATGTGGCCTTCGTCATGGAGCGCCCGGGAGTACCCCGCATGATCTTCGGAGAGCTCCAGCGCCGTGAACAAACCGGCGCCAAGCGCATGGTGCAGAAACTGCTTCAGACCTATGGAAAGCGGTTGGTGGAATTAATAGAAAAAGGCAAGACTCGAGGTGAAATTGCCGCCGAGGTGGATACAGCTGCGGCGGCGACCCTGTTCATCGGCACCATCCAGGGATTGGTGATGCAGTCGCTACTTGCCGGCGATGTCAGCCGCCTCGACAGGGATGCGCATGGAGCGTTTGCACTGTATCGTCGCGCCATCGGGGTGGTATCGTGAGCGCCCCGGCTTTGCGACGTCGCGCCTTCGTGCTGACCGCGGCTCTGGTGCCTGTACTCGCTCTGTTTGTCTATGTGGCGGTCAATTCGGGACCCATGGCACCCGTTATCGTCACCCTGGCTCAGGCTGAAGCTCGCACGATTACCCCCAGTCTTTTTGGCATTGCCACAGTGGAAGCCCGACACAGCTACCGCATCGGCCCCACCGCCGCCGGGCGCCTCGAATCGCTGTTTGTCGATGTGGGCGACGCGGTTGCTGCTGGACAGCACCTGGGCGCCATGGCTCCCGTCGACCTCGGCGAGCGTGCCCAGGCTCTCGAAGCCGCCATCCAGCGTGGCGCTGCCGGAGTGCAGGAAGCCGAGGCTCGCCACAGTCAAGCAGACGATCGCGCCCGCCGCTACAGGCGTCTGTTCGAATTGGGATCCATCAGCGAGGAACAGGCCACCGCAGCGCGGGATGATCTCCGCGCCGCCACTGCCGCGTTGACCGCTGCCCAGGCAGGTCTTGCCAGTAACCAGGCCGACCGTGAAGCACTGACGGCTCTGCAAGACCATCTCAAGCTGGTCGCGCCGGCGGCGGGTCTGGTGGTGGCACGTCATGCCGATCCAGGCACCACGCTGGTGGCCGGCGAGGCGGTAGTGGAAGTGGTGGACACGGGCAGTCTATGGCTCAATGCCCGCTTCGATCAGCGCGGTAGCGCCCCGCTGGCGTCGGGGCAGAAAGTGAATATCGAACTTCGCTCCCGCGGCAAGCAATCTGTGACCGGCAAGGTGCTGTGGGTGGAGCCGGTAGCCGACACTGTCACAGAGGAAACCCGGGCGAAGATTCTTTTCGATCCTTTGCCTGCCCCGCTGCCGGCCATCGGCGAACTGGCCGAGGTCACTGTCTCGCTGCCGGTGCAGTCCGCCGTCGTCGCTGTTCCCAACAGCGCCATCCACCGTCAGAACGGCGTAACGGGCGTGTGGAAAATAACGGGGCGCAGCCACGAATTCGTGCCCATCACACTGGGTGTCTCGGGTCTCGACGGCTGGGTGGAAGTGGTGGCCGGCGTTGCCGAGAACGACCTGGTGGTTCACTACAGTGAAGCCCAGGTCAGTGCCGGGCGCCGCCTGAAAGTGGTGGACAGTCTGGAGAAGACAGCGCCGTGATTAGTCTGGCGGGGCGTGACATACTCCACAGCTGGGGAAAATTTGTCTTCACCGGCGTAGGGCTGGGGTTGTTGATCGGTGTCACCTTAACCATGGCTGGAGTCTACCGGGGAATGGTGGCCGACGCTCGCGCGCTACTCGACAACAGTGGTGCCGACCTGTGGGTGGTACAGCAGGACACCCTGGGTCCCTATGCGGAGTCTTCCAGCATCCCCGATGACAGCTACCGCGCGCTGCTCACATTGCCCGGCGTCGCCAGTGCCGCTAATGTCACCTACCTGACTATGCAGGTGGAGCGGGGTCAGACTGATGTCAGGGTCATGGTGGTGGGACTGGCCAACGGCGACCCCAGCACTTCAGGGTGGCCGCCCTATCTGATCGCGGGCAGGCACATCACTCGCGGCCATTACGAGGCCGTGGCCGATATCTCCAGCGGTTTTGCCTTGGGGGAGCACATCACCATCCGTCGCCACCAGTACACCGTGGTGGGGTTGACGAGGCGCATGGTGTCATCGGCGGGAGATCCGATGGTCTTCATCCCCCTCAAGGACGCCCAGCAGGCCCAGTTTCTCAAGGATAACGACGCCATCTGGCAGAACCGTCGCCGCACACTGGCCAATCCCGCCCTCAATCCGCCCGGCGCCCCCAGATTGGCTGAGGCCGTGCTGGCGTCCCAAAGCACCAACACCTACGTTAACGCAGCTCTGGTCACTTTGGCTCCTGGCCACGACGCCAACGCCGTGGCCAGCGACATCCGCCGCTGGAAGCGCCTGACCGCCTACACCCGCGAGCAAATGGAGGGCATTCTCATCGGCAAACTGATCGCCTCCTCGGCGCGCCAGATTGCCATGTTCCTGGTCATTCTGGCCACAGTGAGCGCTGCCATCGTCGCCTTCATTATCTACACGCTCACCTTGGACAAAATCCGTGAAATCGCCGTACTCAAACTGATCGGCACCCGCAACCGCACGATCGCCGCCATGATCCTCCAGCAGGCTCTGGCACTGGGATTGACCGGCTTTGTAGTGGGCAAAATAACCGCCACCTTTGCCGCGCCCTTGTTTCCCAAATACGTGCTACTGATGCCTATGGATACGGTGCGCGCTCTGGTGGCCGTCGTGATCATCTGCGTGCTCGCCAGTGTCAGTGCCATCCGCATGGCCTTGAAGGTAGACCCCGCCGAGGCCATCGGAGGCTGATATGACCGGGACGGGTATTCGTATTGAGGGGCTGCGCAAACGCTACGGCAAAGGCAGCACTGCCGTGGATGCGCTGAAACAGGTGGACATGGCCGTGGCTCCTGGGGAAGTGGTAGGTCTTATTGGTCCCTCGGGGTCGGGCAAGAGCACATTGCTCAAGTGCCTGGGAGCGATCATCGAGCCCAGCGGCGGACGCATGGTGCTGGGCGATCAGGTCATCTATGACAATGGCTGGCAGATCAACGATCTTCGCGACCTGCGCAGGGACAAAATCGGTTTTGTGTTCCAAGCACCCTACCTCATCCCTTTCCTCGATGTGCTCGACAATGTAGCTCTGCTGCCCATGCTTGCCGGGGTCAGGAATCGGGAGGCGCGAAGGCGAGCCCGGGCTCTGCTCGACGCCCTCGACGTGGGCCACCGGGCTGCCGCCATGCCAAGCCAGCTCTCCGGCGGCGAGCAGCAGCGGGTGGCCATTGCCCGGGGACTGATCAATCGCCCCCCGGTGATCCTGGCCGATGAGCCCACTGCGCCTCTCGATAGCGAGCGCGCCCTGACGGTGATTCGTATTCTTAACGACATGGCCAAGAGTCAGAACACAGCCATTATCGTCGTTACCCACGACGAGAAAATCATCCCCACCTTCAAGCGCCTTTATCATATACGTGACGGCATCACCCGTGAAGAAATGGGAGACGGGCGTCTTCCATAGGGTGCCCAGGATAGTAAGTCTGTGTCTTGGGTTAAGTCTTGTTAAGCCAAGTGCGCTGATGAAAAAGGATCATTGATATAGGCTGGAAACCCTATATGATTTTAGCGTGCCACCTGCGTGAGCAGCGATTGTGCCCCCATGACGACACAAGCGATAAACCTTCGAACTCAGACATCTCCTACTCAACTAGTGTAGTGCATCGTGCTGTTTGGCACTTATTACTCTGTGAGCTGGGCGCGTTGTAGAGCCGGCCTGCCGGCGATAAACCGCGGAGCCAATAGCTGCTCATCGCTTGCAGGCAAGCTACAGCAAGTCAAATCCCCAAGGTAGTGAAGATAAGTTTTAAGATACCATCCGCGCAGTAGTCTTCTCAAACTTCGAGAGTGCCTGTCAACATACTTGAGCCTCAATGGCTCATGGCAGTCCCCTGCTGCGGTTCGCAGTAGTGACAATACCTAAGGCAATGGGAAACTCCTATGGTGGGAGTGTTTCCCGTTGCCTTTGTCTTACACCTATCCCGCCGGAGCACATTCAATGGATGCATTTCTCACCTCGACACTCACTGTCGCCCTGGCTGAAATCGGCGACAAAACCCAACTCCTGTCCCTGTTCCTTGCCACCCGATTCCGAAGTCGATGGGGAATCGTGCTTGGCATTCTCGTTGCTACACTTGTCAATCATGGCATTTCGGCATGGCTGGGCGGATGGATTGGCCAGTTCCTGCAGAGCCAAGCAGGCCAGTGGATGATCGGAGGCAGTTTTATTGTGGTTGGACTCTGGCTGCTGATTCCGGACAAGGACGACAGCGCCGGAACCAGGTTTCACCATTTAGGCGCCTTTGCCGCGTCAGCAATACTCTTTTTTCTCGCCGAGATTGGGGATAAAACCCAGATCGCCACGGTCTTACTGGGTGCGCAGTACGAAAGTGTGCTTTGGGTCACCATCGGTACGACATTAGGTATGTTACTGGCCAATGTTCCCGTGGTTTTTGCAGGGCATTATCTGATAGAACGCATCCCGTTGAAGTTGACTCGCATTTTGGCCTCGCTGGCATTTATTACTGTCGGGCTGTTCCAGGTCATAGACCTGTAATAGGGATCGTTCTATATTTATCAATTCAATCAACCAAGGAAACTCTGATTAATTCTGTTTTCGTCACTCCCGCGTAGGCGGGAGTGACGAAAAACCAAGAAATTATAGATTCCCGCCTGCGCGGGAATGCCATTAATGAGAGTTTTCTTAAATTTCAGCAACAGGAGATAACTATGCGCCGCTTACTCATTACCTTACTTATGTTGAGCCCGGCAGCCTTCGCAGGCCCGGATTGTACTTCGGCCGATCAATCCGAATGGCAAGATCAAGACGCTTTCAAGCAATCCCTTGAATCTGATGGCTACAAGATCAAGAAATTCAAAGTCACCTCCGGCAACTGCTACGAAATTTACGGCTGGGACAAGGATGGCAAAAAGGTTGAGATCTACTTCAACCCAGTCGATGGTGAAATCGTGAAAGCCAAAATTGAAGATTGATGACCACTAACGTCAAACTTTGGGATCCCCTTGTCAGGTTATTCCACTGGTCGCTGGCTCTCTCTTTCTTCGCAAACTACTTCTTTACAGAGGAGGGGGAGGACTGGCACCGATGGATCGGTTACTACGCCTTTGCCTGGCTATTGGTGCGTATTGTCTGGGGATTTACATCAGGGGGTGCTGCTTCCTGGCGGGAGTGCTGGCCAACCGCGAGTCGTCTCAAGTCTCACTTGAAACTACTGGTGAGTGGCGGAGTGCACCGTCACCTTGGCCACTCACCCATTGGCGCACTGGTGATGATCATGATGATGACGGCAATGTTCGGGCTCGGCATCTCCGGCTACATGATGGAAGAAATCGATATGTTCTGGGGAGAAGACTGGGTGGAGAATCTCCACGAGTCCATCGCAAACATTCTGGCCGCACTGGTCAGCATACACATCATCGCGGCCATCGTTGAAAGCATTCGTCTTGGCGAAAACTTACCCCTTTCCATGGTCACGGGGAAACGAAAAAATATCTCTTTACGCAACAAAAGCCATCAGTGAATGGCTGTCAAAATGGTCGAAATGTACGCTACCACCCATTCCGGAAAAACCGAAAACCCGGTGAAAAAATGCCTTTCATGGGGCAGCTGGGTCAATGATCCAGCGAGTCCGGGTTATGACTGTCTCTAATGATCGTATGAACGAGCCCAATCCTAACGCCGAGTCAATGGCCAAGCCGGTGCCTGTAACAGACACTCTCTACTACGATGGTCTATGCCCTTTATGCTCCAGGGAGATCCGCACCCTGAAGCGCCTCCAGCGGGGTAACCTGGCGTTTGCCGATATACACCAGCGGGGTTTGGAGGAAACCATGCCCTCCCGGGAAGCCCTCCTCAAAGTACTCCACTTGCGCACAGCTGATGGCCATTGGGTGGTCGGTCTAGAAGCCAATATCAGAGCCTGGTCTCATACAGACTGGGGTTGGCTATTTAAACCCCTGCTCTGGCCTGGGCTGAACAAACTGGCTCGACCCATCTACCACCGTTGGGCAGAGCGGCGCTATCAACGCCTCTACTCTTGTAATTCCTGCATGGGGGGAGAAGATTGAATGCCCTGGTGATCCGTGGCAGCGGCAGCATCGATCTTGCGATCGATGCTGCAGTAGTGAAACAACGTCTTGCCAATCCCGAGACTTAACAGGGCTTTGCAACCTGACACCTTAGTCTTTCTCAGCCAAGGTCAAAGAGCAAAACCTCGGCGTTATCGCTACCCCGAAGCTCAATCGAAGCGGCTCGCCTTCACTGGAGGAGATCGAACAGGTTAACCAGCTTCTTCACAACGACGTCAACAATGGCGTCTACCAGGCGGGTTTTGCCAGTGGCCAGCATGCCTACAGTGAAGCAGTGGACAAGATCTTTGCGACTGCTGGGCAATCCACTGAGGGAGACCGATATCCGCGGGTTTGTCACTCTGGTGCGTTTTGAGCTAGCCTACTACGGCCTGTTCAAGTGCAACATCAAGCCCTTGAACGGCTACCCGGCGGTCTATGATTATCTGGTGCGATTGCTGAAAATACCCGCATTCGCCGCCAGTGTCCGGTCGGATCACATCCAGACCGGCGACTACTCGACCAAGGCTCTCAACCCGAGCGGCATTATTCCCCAAGAGCCTCAGCTGGAGTATTTATCGGCCATTGACTCAAGATTCGACCATGTACCCCACACAAGGAAAACGGCATGACTGAACAACATCCTGACAATCCAACCACCGTCACCGTAGGCGGCAGTGCATTGGGCTTCGTACAAACTGTTGAGGCCGGCAAACATCGTTTCCAGACTGACGAGCCCATCGCTGCCGGTGGCACTGACAGAGGCCCGAGCCCCTATGACCTCCTGCTTGCGGCACTGGGCTCCTGCACCTCGATGACCATCGGCCTGTATGCCCGGCGCAAACAGTGGCCTCTGGACGGGGTTAGCGTGCGCCTGACACACCGAAAGGAGGACGCCGGCGACGGCACCGACTGCGGGACGAAAACCGGCATGCTCGACAGGGTCGAGCGCGAAATCCAACTCGAGGGTTCTCTCGACGACAGCCAACGTGAACGCCTGCTCGACATCGCTAACAAATGCCCCATGTACCGTACCCTGAGTTCAGAAATCCGGATTGAGACCCGCCTGCACACGGACACAACAACATAAGACAACCCCGGCACCCTGCCGGAATGGAGAAAGAACATGACCATTCGCACCGCAGCCACCGACGTTCCCATACAGGGGATTCTGCAAAATCGCAGGAGTTTTTATGCGTTAGACCCCAAGCGCATGGTCAGCGCTGATGACCTGCACGCCCTCTTCGAGGCGGCGCGCTGGATGATGTCGTCCTACAACGCCCAGCCGTGGCGCTATATCGTAGGAAGCCGCGACCGCAGTCCGGAGCTTTGGGAAAAAATATTCCACGTCCTGGTCGAGGGCAATCAACCCTGGGCTAAAAACGCACCTGTTCTCGCACTGGGCATAGTGCAGCACAACTTTGAACACAACGGCGCACCCAACAAGGCGGCCATTCACGATCTCGGTGCCGCCTCGGCGGGACTCACCTTCGAGGCGACATCCCGCGGCCTGGTCGTGCACCAGATGATCGGCATTGATCCCGACAGGGCGCGGGAAACCTTCAGCCTGAGCGATGGCCTGGAAGCTTTCACCGGTCTCGCCATTGGCTATCCGGGCGATCCCTCTGTGATCCCTGACGCCTACGCCCGGCGGGATTTGAAACCCCGCGAACGCAAGCCACTGCGGGAAATTATCCTGGCGGGATCGGTTGGGTAAGGTCACCTTCAGGCAGACGACGTATCCTTGCCTGCCACCTGGGGTAGGGTAGATCGAATTTTTTGAGCCCCCCCACCCTGTGGCCTATATTCCTGCTTAAAAATAAAATCAACCTTTTTGGAGTCACCTTTGTCAAAGCCCCGCCTTTGGGAGAATCTCAGCCCTCTTTTTACCCTCAGTGACAACAAACGTCCCATGGGCTTCCTCATCATGGCTGCGCTGGCGGTGGGTCTACCGCTGTTTCTGGGGGCGCTTTTAGGGCATTATTCCACCGCGATCCTCGCGGGCATGGGCGGCTTAAGTATTCTGTACATGCCGCAAACAACCATTCCCCACCGCCTGATCACCATGACAGTGGTTTCTTTCGGTTTCTGCGCCAGTTTCACCCTGGGAGCGTTGACCAGTGACAGTCCGGCTCTGTCCTCGATGACGCTAGGCTTGACCACCCTTCTCGCCACGACGATCTGCCGCTATTTCAGAGTGCCACCCCCCGGTAGCTTTTTCTTTATTCTAGTGGCCTGCATGGCTCGCACATTGCCGTACGACCTGAGCCTGGTCGCGGATCGATCCGGGCTGGTTTTGCTGGGTACCATGGGCGCCTGCCTTCTCGCTCTTTTGCACGGCATGGGGCAGCTCATCTTTGGCAACCAGGCACAACCACGCCGACAACCTGCAGCACCAGACAACAATTTCCTGGCTATTGTCTTGGAAGCAGGCACTATCGGCCTCTTTGTCGGTGGCAGTTATTATTTTGCCCTGGCGATCGGCCTGACCAATCCCTACTGGGTTCCGGTGTCCTGCGCAGCGGTGATGCAAGGGGCGACATTCAGAGCCATCTGGCATCGCAACATTCACCGCATAGTGGGCACCCTGCCCGGCATGGCTATCGCGTGGCTTATCCTTGCGCTGAATCTGGCTCCCTGGCAACTGGCTGTTATCATTACTGCCTTGAGCTTTGTGATTGAAACCCTCATTACCCGCAACTACGGCCTGGCCGTCATTTTTATCACCCCCCTGACAGTATTATTTGCAGACGCGAACTCCGTTCTGGGTGCTGAAAAACTGGTCGCGGTTCGACTGGTGGATATCGTGCTAGGGTCAATGCTGGGTTATCTGGGTGGCTGGGTAATTCATCACCGCCAATTTTTTCGTCATTTGGAAACGCGCCTGCGACGATCCGGCTAGCGAAAAACGCTGCCATGGCGAGTACCCGAACCGGTTCGCTGCCCAGCAGTCAGTTACCGCAAGAGAATGAAATAACGGCTGACCCGATGCCTGGGCGCCCAGATTGTCACCGCGGCACAAACCATCTCCCCAATCTCGCCACTTTCACAAAGCCGTCATTAAAACGTCACTTTGACGTCATTTTTCTAACCTACCTTACCCTTCCATAGAAGCTCGCCGGTCAGCATTGGACGTCGTTAATCCGTCACCATCCCCGTCAGCGATGCCCTTATCCCGCCTTATCCTGGAAATCTGCCAATGAGCCTTACTGATCAATCCCGGCGAAAAATCCTGCAGCAGCTGATGGTGGCTTCCGGCGTTATCGCCGTGGGGCCGGCACTTTGGGGTTGCTCCTCGAACGCATCGCCACGCTCCGCGCTGGGGGCTACGGCGCCATCCCGGCGCAGCAATATTGGCAACCTGGCGGGCACCCTGAGGGAAGTGGCGGTGGCCAACGATCCGCAAACCCGAATGCTGCTGCCTGGGGGATTTTCAGCCAGACTGGTGGCGCGCAGTGGTGAAAAAGCGGTATCCACAGCGCCCTATCCCTGGCACAACGAACCCGATGGCGGCGCCACCTTTGCCATGGCCGATGGCGGCTGGGTTTATGTTTCCAATGCTGAGATCAACAGCCAGGGCCAGGGCGGCGCTGGGGCGCTGCGCTTTAATGCCCGGGGCGACGTCATCGACAGCTACGCCATTTGTGCCGGCACCACCAATAACTGTGCGGGCGGCCCCACCCCCTGGGGCACCTGGCTGTCGTGCGAGGAAATCGACGAAGGCCTAGTGTACGAATGCGACCCCGGCGGTCGCCATGCCGCCACGGCTCAGCCCGCCCTGGGAAGGTTCAGACACGAGGCGGTGGCGGTCGATCCCGTCAATGGCCATCTCTACCTAACCGAGGATGTGGTGGACGGCAACTTTTACCGCTTTATTCCCGCCCGTTACACCCGCGGCCAGCGCGCCGATTTGCGCAGCGGTGCGCTCCAGGTGGCGGTGGTGGCGGGCAGCAACCCCGATAGCCGTCGCCAGGTTAGCTGGAAATCCCTGCCCGACCCAGTGCCTGCCATCGCCGAGGGAGCAACCCCCACTCGCAAACAGATCCCTGGCGCCGAGCAATTTAACGGCGGCGAGGGCTGTTGGTATCACGGGGGCTATGTCTATTTCACCACCAAGGGCGACAACCGGGTGTGGGCGCTGGATACCCGCAGCCAGACTCTGGATCTGGTTTACGACCGCGTCCGCGACGGCGGCTTTGCTCCAGCGATGGCCGATGTTGACAACCTTACGGTGTCGGCGGCGGGCGACATCATCGTGGCAGAAGACGGTGCCGACATGCGCCTGGTGGTGGTTGGCGAAGGGGGCAAGCCCTTCGAACTGGTCAACGTTATCGGCCATGAAGGCTCGGAAGTCTGCGGCCCCGCATTCAGCCCGGATGGCAGCAGGCTGTATTTCAGCTCCCAAAATGGCATCACCGGCTTGCCGGACGGCGGCCGAACCTATGAGATCAAAGGCCCCTTTTTTGTCGATGCCTGAACACAGTATCCCCCCCAAAAACCAAGCTCACAACGGAGAACCCCATGATTCCTTTCAAGCCAAAACTGTTGCCACTCGTTATTGTCGGCAGCGTTACCCTGGGCGCCTCCGCCGCCTGGGGAGAGGACACAACGCAGCCCATCAAAAACATCGAAGAGTTGGTGGTGTACAGCAGTATCGGCTACCACAACCGCGCCAAGGACATCACGCCTGTGCTGGAGTACGATCGCCAGTACTTTGAACGTTTTGAACCCTCCAGCGCCGGCGACGCCCTGCGCCGTGTGCCCAGCGTGACTTTTTTATCCGATGTCACCGAGTCCGACGGCGCCCGCCTGCGGGGTCTGGCGCCGGGTTACACGCAAATTTTGATCAACGGCGAGCGTGTTCCCGGCATCGGCAACGACCGCTCCTTTTTGATGGATCGCATACCCGCAGAGCTGATCGAGCGGGTGGAGGTGATTCGCTCCAGCAGCGCCAATCGCCCCGCGGACGGCGTCGCCGGTGCGGTCAACATTGTCCTGCGGGACAGTTTCAGCCTCGATGGCGGCTATGTGAAGCTCGGCGGCAACTACTTTGACAACGAAGAATGGAAGGAGAATCTGGCCGCCGTATGGGGCGGTCAGGTTGGCCCAGGCCGCCTGGTGGTGGGCGTCGATCAGCAGGGGCGCTACAACCCCAAGGTCAAGAAAAGTACCCGTTTTGGCGACTCGCCGGAGAACAACCCCGATTTCATTGCCGAGGAATTTGACAACCGGGAAGACCAGACCGATGTCCGCGACAGCAGCGACACCTCATTGAACACTGATTACAGCGTGGTATTTGACGATGGCGCCAAGCTCAATATTGCCGGAGCCTGGGTAATAACCGATCGCACCGAGGATGAGCGCTCCTTTGAATACAACGACCCCAGCGCTGTCACCGGGCCGGAAAATACCGGCGGCAACCTGGAAACCGACAATCAGCAACATCAGGATATCGACGAAACCAGCTACAGCTTAAGCGGCCGCTACTCCCACCCACTGCTCGGCGGTGAAGCCAAAATCAAACTGTCCGTGGCCGCCTTTGACAGCGAACTGGATGACCGGGAATCAGAAATCGACTTTGGCGACGATATTGCCGTCATCGAAGATGAGCGCACCCTTCAGGACATCGAAGACGAAGAATTCGGTATCGAACTCGCCCAAAAATTTGATCTTGGCGACGCCACCGAAATCGAGTTTGGCGGCTTTTTTCTCGCCAAACAAAGAGACACCCGCATTCTCGAGGCGGATGATGAGAACGAGTTGAGTCTCGCCACTCCCTGGGATCAGTTCGGTGGCCAGTCGCCACTTGCCGTCGCCAGCCAGCTGACCGAATTCGAACCCGCCATCGGTGGCGTCAACCGCATCGAAGAAGACCGTGCGGATGTTTTTTTGTCATGGTCAGCGGCGATGTCGGCCGCCTGGAATGGGAAACCGGTGTACGCTACGAAACCACGGATGTCAGCATCGTTGACCGGACTTCCGGGCAGGACGGTGTCGATACCGACTACGATTTTATTCTGCCGTCGGCGCACCTGCGCTACAGCCTCACCGACAGCGACCGCCTCACCGCGTCCGTTGCCCGCACCCTGCGCCGCCCGGATTTTGATCTCATTATGCCGGCACTGCTCGAAGGCGAGGTGGCGGACAACGACCTTCAGGGCAATCCGCAGCTGGAACCGGAAAGCGCCTGGGGCATTGATCTGGGCTACGAGCGCATGCTCGGCAGTGAAGGCGTCTTTGGCGTCAACCTGTTCTACCGGGATGTGGAAGACCTGATCGAGCTGACCAACACCGGCGAACCCGGCTCGGAGGGGGATGGCTTTTTCGTCTACAAGGTCGACAACGTCGGCGACGGCTGGGTTTCCGGCATCGAGTTTGACCTGTCCACCCCTCTCACCGTTATCGGCATGGACAACACCGGCATTTTTGCCAACTACAGCCTCATGGACAGCAAAATTGACGATGCCTTCGGCGAGCGCCGCTTTAACGATCAGTCCAAATGGGTGTACAACGTCGGTGTGATTCAGGATATGCCCGAGCAGAAAATCACCTTTGGCGTCACCTACAGGGAACAGGGCGATGCCTTTGGCCGTATTCTCGGCGAGGAAGTGCAGACCAGTTACAGCGCCGACCTCGAAGTCTTTGTAGAGAAGCGCTGGCAGTCCCTGACCCTGCGTTTTGTGGGTTCAAACCTGCTGGATGGCAGCAAGGATGAAATCTTCAACAAGTTCGATACCATTGAAGACCAGCGCGATCGCGACTTCGACGAATACGAACTGGAAACGGAAGAAGCCGGCCCCATTTTCCGCCTCACCGCACGCTACGCTTTTTAAGCGTGCAGTTTACGTAATCACGGGATCCGCAGCAGCGCCCGTCGCACCGACCCTGGCTACGTTGCCAGTGTCGGTGTGAATTATTTTTTAAGCCGCCAAAGAGATTTTTATGAAGCCTCTCGCCACAGTCGCCTTGATCCTGCTCGCCCAGCTCGGCGCCAGCCCGCAGCTGGCCAGCGCTGACACCCCAACCCTGGCCACCCGCCCCCTTCAGATCAACCCCGGCAACGGCGAGGATGTTGTGGCGCTGCCGACACGCCCCGGCGCATGGCTCATCGCCAGCGCCACAAAAGGGCTGGTGCTGGTTGCTGAAAATGGCGAGCAGTACCCGTTGCAGGCCGGCAAATTTGAAGCCCTGGATGCCCGCGCCGGGCTGATGGTAAACGGCAAGGCCGAAACCCTGATAAGCGCCATCGACCGTGACAGCGGCGCCATTGTGCTGTTTGCCCTCGACGACGCCACCGACAACCTGCGCAATCTGGCAGCCATTGACAGCGCCACCGCCCTGCCCGAGACACAGTGCCTGTACCGCGACCCCCAGGAGGGTCACCTGTCCCTCTTTGCCGTCGATACCCAGGGCATGGTTCACCAGCACATTATTTACGACAACCGCAGGCAGGCGCTGGTGAACATTGCCGTGCGCTCATTTATCGGCGCCACCGATAGCCAGGCCTGCGCGGTGGACGACAACACCGGCTCCCTGTACCTGGCGGAAGAAGGCCTGGGGGTATGGCGTTATGCCGCAAATCCCGAAACCGACGCCAGCCGCCAGCCTGTTGCCCTGGTTTCACCCCACGGCGCGGTGGCCGGAGAGATAGCGGATATCGCCGTCGCAGACAGCGGCGAATTGTGGGTATTGAGCGCCGAACCTGCCCGCATTCAGCGTTATAGCGGCAAAGGCCTTGTCGATGATCTCGCCCTCGACCAAATGGAGGAAGCCAAATCCCTTGCCGTGGCCAGACATGGCGACACCCTGTTGCTGTCGATTTACGATGAAAGCGCGGACAATTACCAGATGGCGGAGTTGACTGCGGACTCCCCCGCCGCTGCGCCTGCAGCCGCCACCGTGCCTCGTATTTACGCCACTGGTGAAACCGCCGCCGTCGCCCGTTTTGGTGACGCCGCTGACGACCCGGCAATCTGGCTCAACCCCCGCAAGCCCCGGCAAAGCCTGATCATCGGCACCGACAAGCGGGAGGGGCTGAAAATCTACGGTCTCGATGGCGAGTTGCGCCAGTCCCTGAATATTGGCAGGCTCAACAACGTTGACCTCATCGCCAACAGCCAGATCAATGGCAAGAGGCAACCGCTGATCGCCGCCAGCAACCGCAATCTGAATAGCATTTCCCTGTTCACCATCGCCAGGGGCAACAGGGTAAAACACCTCGGTGACATCACCACCAACCTCGACGAAGTCTACGGCCTGTGCATGTACCAGTCCGCCAGCGGCGACTATGTGTTTATCAACGACACCGACGGCCGTTACCAACAATACCGCATTGGCTTTAGCGGCGCCGAACCCAGAGGTGAGCTGGTGCGTCAATTCAGCCTGCCCAGCCAGCCCGAAGGCTGCACCGTGGACGCCAATGCCAACAGGCTCTATATGGGCGAGGAAAAGGCGGGAATCTGGGCAACCCATGCCGAGCCCGCAGCGGACGCCCCCCTGAAGATGATCATTGCCGTTGACGACCATCTGGTGGCGGATGTCGAAGGCATGGAAATCTATTTTGGCGCCGACCGCCACTACCTGGTGGTTTCCAGCCAGGGCAACGACAGCTATGTCGTCTATGGCCTGTGGGGTGACTATCCCAAAGTGACTCATTTCCGTATTGCCGCCGACCTGGAGCGGGGCATCGACGGCGCCTCCGAAACCGATGGTCTCACCGTTACCGCATCGCCTCTTCCCGGTTATCCCCAGGGTTTACTGGTGGTGCAGGATGGCCGCAACCGCATGCCGGATCAGCCCCAGAATTTCAAGCTGGTGGACTGGCGTCAGATACAGACACTGATAGATGGCAGCGCAGACAGGCAACAACCACAGAAACTTGCCGAGTAACCAGATCTGTCGGTCAGTACATCCCCACAACAGGGAAGTGTTTGCAGGTTTGCAGGAACCGCAAGCAGGCGCTGGCCGGGCTATTGCCAGCGCGCTGAACATTTGGTCTTTTAAGCCCTGGTTTTGCAGATCGACAGCCACTTGAAAGGGGAACTGTTGCTGGCTCAAATTTTCACCATGCAGGGAAATATTCCGAGCCACGGAAAAATAGGCGGCGAGCCAGACACACCCCTCCCTTCGTCAGCTATTTTCATCACTTTGTCCTGAAACCATCTTGCTCGAAGGCAATTTGGTGAACAATAGGGCACTGAGTTTGCTACCGTTTTTGTTGCCATGGCCTTAGAAGCTATTTACGATTTTGCAAGCCACGGCCAGGCGAGGGAAAAATGACTGAGGAAGCGGCGTGCAGAGGTAGCACTGAGCATCGAAAGCCATTTTTAACGCCCCAGAACCGACGTCCAGCAGATCTCACCCAGGCTCTTCACCATCGTTGGAACCGCAACATGAATAATACCGATAATCTGCTTGACTCTGACCCCCCTGAAAAAATCAAGGTTCTGGTGGTGGACGATTCAAAGGTGGTTCGCATAGCCGCATCGAAAATGTTTGGCAATCAATTTAATGTGGTTCTCGCCGTCGATGGCGCCGACGGCTGGAACATTATTGAAAACGACCCGGAAATTCAGGTGGTTTTTACCGACCTTGTCATGCCGGAAATGGATGGCTTTGAGCTGCTCAAAACCATTCGCACCAGCGACAGGGAAGCCATCAGCAATTTACCGGTGATCGTTGCCACCGGAGCCGACAACCCCGAGATCGCCAAACAGAAAGCCATCAGCCTCGGCGCCACCGATTTTATTACCAAGCCCTTTGACGCCACCGCTATTCAGACCAGGGCGCTGTCTTACGCCCGCCTGCAAAAAACCACTCAAAAACTGAAAGAACAAATCACCGTCGATGTCCTGACCGGATTAATGAACAACAAAGGTCTGACCAAACAGCTGGAGAAGGAAATTGCCTTTGTAAACCGCCACAAATCCACCATGACCACCATGACCATTCAGGTGGATAGCTTTAAGGATCTGTTTATTCGCGTTGGCCGCGCCGCTTCCGAGACGATTATTACCAAAGTCTCGGAGGTGATTACCAGCTGTGTTCGCAAGGAAGATACGGTTGCCCGCACCGGCGTTGCCACGTTTGTGGTATCCATGCCCCTCGCGGTTGCCCCCAACACCATGGAAATTGCCGATCGGATTTGTAACCAGGTGGAAAAATTCCGCGCCAAGCTCGGCGGTAAAAAACTCGACATCACGGTGTCAATCGGCGTCTGCGCCCTTGAATCCCACAACGAAGCCGACGCCCAGTCTGTGCTGGAAATTGGCGAACAGGCTCTGCTCAAGGCTCAGGCGCTGGGGCGCAGCCAAATTGCCAAACTCACCATCTCCGAATACCGCGGCATTCAGGCCAGAGAGGCCATTGAATCCCTGTCCATTGACCAGCTTCTCGGCGATATCAAAAAAGGTCATCACGGCGAGGTGATTCACTTGCTGGATACCGCTGTCGACCGTTTGATTCCCCTGTTTTCCATGCTCACTCCCCAGCAAAAGCAGCGCCTGCTGGTGACGGCGGTCGCCACAAAAATCCGCGGCCTGCCCGAGCCCGCCTTCAATCTCGACTAAAGAAGCTGCTTTTCAAACCGCTGACTATCATCTGCCATTCAGTACCTGTAGGCGACAGAAAATCGCAGCGTTCTCGGTTCAATCACATGGTAGTGAAGGTCTTCGACACCTCCTGAAGGCTCCCCCGACAGCCGGGATTCATAAAAATAATCGATGTCGTGATCATCGCTGTCCAGCAGGTTCAACACATCCGCTTTTAACGTCCAACGGCTAAACTGGCGTCCCAGACGCAGGTTCACTACTGTTGTTGAATCAGATGTTACCGCACCGTCTTCGGTGAGTGGCCGGTCGCCAAAGTAGCGGACACGAAAACTGCCAAACCAGCCATTGGGCAAATCAACGCTGATACCCGCCTGCACCACTTGCTCGATGGCGCCGGGAATATGTTTTCCTTCGGGCGCATTGTCGGCAAATTCAGGATCTGTCCAGGCATACTCCACATCCAGTGTCACCCCATCGCTGAGACTGTAATAGGCAGTCAGCTCAACGCCCTGGCGTTCGGATTTGCGGCTGGCTTCCGTGTTGCCCGCGTCGCCAACAAAAAGCAGTTCGCTATCCAGCTCCAGAAACCACCAGGCGATGGAGGCATTCAACCTCTCTTTCCAGAAACCCCTCAAACCCGTCTCATAACCCAGGGACGCCACCAGTGGATCGACCTGTTCAACAGCGTCGCCACTGAGGGGGTCGACGCGAATGGTAGTTCCTCTGGCATCGTTGGAGTGGTAGCCCTGACCGATTGAACCGTAAACCTCCCATTCCTCGCTGAGGGCATAGATGAGACTGCCTTTGGCCGAGAACAGGTCATCGCTGGCCTTGCCACTGTTGTGGCGAAGATCAACGCCATAGATATTGCTATCAATGGCGCTGCTGACATCAAAATCAAAATAGTCATAGCGCAGGCCGATGATGGAACGCAGCCGTTCCGTGAGGACAAGCTGGTTTTCCCAGTAAATACCGGCACTCAACTCATCGACACTGTCACTGCGAATCGCCCCCAAACGCTGGCGGGCGACGGATCGATACAGCCCCACGTCATCGATGACATCGTAGCGCAGTTCCCCACCTATGCGGTTAGTCATCGCCAATCCGGCCAGGGTGCCTGTAAATTCATAGGAGCCGCTGCCGCCATAGATCCAACGTTCATCCACTTGTTGGAACTGATCGCCATTGCTTTCATCGTCGAGAAAATAAGTAAAGTTGGACCAGAGGTTGAGATCGTAGTGAATGGCGTAGGCAGACAATTTGACCTCATCGGTTTTCCAATTGGCACTGAGGCTATAGCGACTGGATTCTCCGCCGACACTGTCATCAATAACGCCGAGGTCACTGATCAGGCCGGAGGTCACAGCACGCGCCGGAATCTGATCGGCGCTGTTCCAGCTGTTGTCGTAAGCCATAAAGGTGACGGCCATATCGCCGCCACCCACTAGGCGACTGTATTTGAGGAGTAAATTGTTCTTGTCGAGATCCTCGTCGATTCCTCGCCAGGGGCCATCGTAGCGGTTTACTTCAAGCCCGTAGAGCCACACCCCTTCGCCAGCGTCAAAGGAATCCACGGCAACCAGTCTGTGGTAGTTATCCTCCCCCCAAGTGAACTCAATCAGACCTTTGTCGGTTCTGCCCATGGTGCGAATCTCGGCACTACCGGCACCGCTAAAGTCGCCAACATCCGCGTAATAGGCGCCTTTCTTGTAAGCGATGCTGTGGACAAGCTCGGGAATAAGAGGGTTCAGATCCGTATAGCCCTGGCCGTGGCCGTGGGTACGCATATTGAGGGGCATGCCATCGATAAAGGTGGCAAAGTCAGTGCCGTGATCCAAATTAAAACCGCGCAGAAAATACTGGTTGGCCTTGCCGGTACCGCTGTGCTGGGTGACCACCATACCGGGCACCATCTCCAGGACTTCACCCGTGCGAAGCAGAGGGCGAAGAACCAGTTCCTGCTGACCAACAACACCCTGGGAGGCGGAAACGGCCTCGCCAACCAGGTTAATTTTTCGCCCCTCTACTCTGATGGTTTCAATTTCTGTGTCACTTTCTGCCGCAAGCACGGGTTCCAAAACCGCTAGGGGTACTGTTAGTATTACGGCGCGCCATCGTCGCTGCTGCTTCATTTTTCTATAACCCCTGAATCCGGCTGAAAATTGATTGTGGCTGGTTTTCCTTAAAACGATAACAACCCCATGTGTCATTGCTGTTTTATAACATCGCCCGCAAAAACCGATAATAGCTCGGTGTTCGCTTGTGATTAGACCGCGAAACAGCGCGGGCTGGCTGTCAATGCTGTCGAACAAAAGCGGCACCCCGGCACTGGGGGAAAGAGAGCTGTCGGCACTGGAAATTCTCTGGTCGACACAGCCCCTGTCGGCGCAACAGGTGCTGGAAAAAATCCCCGCTGCGGGCATCGGTTTAAGCACCATGCAAAGCACCCTCGAGCGACTCCACCGCAAACAGCTGGTGGCGAGAACCAAACAGGGCAGAGCCTATATCTACAGGCCACTGATACGGCGCGAAGATATTATCAGCTCCCTCCTTGATGACATCAGCCGAGAAATCGCCGGTGGTGACATGGCCGCCATGATTTCCGGCTTTATGACCTATATGGGTGAAGATGCATCAAAAGGGCTGGCAGTGGCGACACCAGCTGCGAAAAACAGCGACCAGCAACAAAACGATGATTGAAACCCTGCCTGTCAACCTGGTGACAACCGCCATTCTCTGGCTGCTGGTGGCGGCAGTAGCCTCTGTTTTTACCGCTCTGATGTACCCTCTCTACAAAAAACTCCTCGATAGAACCGCGCCACAAGACGAGGCGTTTGCGCTAATGATTTATGGCTTGCTGCCGTTGGCCGCCGCCTTTCTGGTAATGTTTCTCCTCAATTATCCCCACCTGGCCAGCGCCCTGATACCCAGTCATTGCCACGGCCAAAGCTGTGCGCCCCATCGCCCCGAGCTCAGCCTCAGCCACCACGGGGGTACTGCACTAATCGCCATATTCGCCGCTGTGGTTTTCAGTGTTATTGTCGTTATCCAGCGCAAAATAGCTGTAACCCGATCGCGCCTGAAAGCCTTGCACAAACTCTCCAGGGAGGGAGGGGATATTTCCTACCGCACTATCGACAGCCCGAAGTTACTGGCTTGGTGTACAGGACTGATTAAACCCAGAGTCTATGTTTCCACCGGCCTGGTGGCAGCCCTCAGCTCCAGGCAGCTTGAGGCGGTGCTCGTCCACGAGTCCAGCCACGGCCTGCGCAGAGATAATCTTCGCAAGGCCATCACGGGCTTTGCCACCCTGCTGTGGCCAAGTTTGGTGAGAAAACGGTTTTTGACGGATTTTGCCGTCGCCACCGAAAAAGCCTGCGACTGTCTTACGGCCGTGAAGCTTAAGGATTCTGCCCTGGTATTGGAGGTTATTCATCTTATGGCAGGCGCGAACCCTGGCAACAAAGACCCATCTCAGCAACGCCAGGACAGCCTGACAAGGCTTCAGCAAGAACAGAAAGGGAATCTAAAGGCGACCCTCTGCAACTGGCTGTTCATCACAGGTCTCTGGGTCGCCAGTATTGTGATTCTCACCGGCGCTGCCCACCTGGGGGTGGAGTGGGCAATCAGATAAGAAGAGCTGTTATTATCGAAAACCAATGGCGAACTAAGGGCAATCTACACCCAGCATAAAGGTCACCGGTCCCTCGTTGCACAGGGACACCTGCATATCGGCAGCAAAGATTCCCGTTGCCACGGACGCCATCTGTTCACGGCAGTGAGCGGCAAAATCCTCGTAGAGCCGTTCCGCGTCGCCGGGATCCGCTGCCGGTGTAAAGCTGGGGCGCAGGCCTTTGCGAGTATCCGCCGCCAGTGTGAACTGGGAAACCACCAAAAGGCCGCCGTTGATGTCCCTAACACTAAGGTTCATCCGCCCCTGCTCATCGGGGAAAATGCGGTAATTCATGACTTTGTCCGCCAGTTTGCGCCCGTGGGCGGCGGTGTCATTTCTTTCAACGGCGAGCAGCACCAATACTCCCCGCTCGATCGCCCCCACCTCGGCGCCCGCCACAGAGACCGAAGCACTGCTTACCCGTTGAATCAAGGCTTTCAAGAGGCGGTTTCCAGGGTGGTCGCCATGGCGTCTGTGGCTTTCACCAACGCATCGGTAATGCCGAGTTCCGATGAGGCATGACCGGCATCGCGAATAATTTCAAGCTGCGCCTTTGGCCAGGCGTCAGCGAGTGCCACGGCCTGCTCCACGGGACAGACGATATCGTAACGGCCGTGGACAATAACCCCAGGGATATTTGCCAGCTTGGCGGCATCTTCAAGAATCTGGTTAGGCCTGACAAAACACTGATTGATAAAATAATGGGCTTCAATGCGCGCCAGCGCCAGAGCAAAACGGGGGCTGGCAAAGTGATTGACTGTGGCGGCATTGGGGTTGAGGGTGGCACAGCGTCCCTCCCACAGGGACCACGCCTTGGCGGCGCCCATGCGTTCCAGCTCATTGTCACTGGTGAGCTGGCGGTAGTAGGCCGCGACCATATCACCGCGATCCCTGGGGGCTATCTGGCTGACAAAATCCTTCCAGTAATCGGGAAAAATGTAACTGGCGCCCGACTGGTAAAACCACTGTATATCTCTGGGACGACAGAGAAAAATACCGCGCAGAATGAGCCCGAGCACGGTTTCCGCGTGAGCCTGGGCGTAGAGCAAGGCCAACGTCGATCCCCAGGAACCGCCAAATACCACCCATTTATCGATCCCCAGATGGTTGCGCAGCAACTCAATATCGGCAATTAAATGGTGGGTGGTATTCGCCTCGAGGGAGCTGTGGGGGCTGGAGCGGCCGCAACCGCGCTGATCGAACAGAATAATGCGGTATTTTTCCGGGTCAAAAAAACAGCGATCCGTTTCCCGGCAACCGCCGCCGGGACCGCCGTGAACAAACAATACTGGCAAACCATCGGGCTTGCCACACTCCTCCACATAGAGGCGGTGACCATCGCCCACCGCGAGCATGGTGCTGGTATTGGGGCGTATCTGGGGGTACAGAGTGCGCATGAAACTCCTTCGAATTGATCCACTGCCAGTGCAGGTCTTATAGTAATGGCAAACAGGAGCGGGAAACAGTAATGAGCAAGCGAGGCGGTGACAATTGTGCCAATAACACGGAAAAAGTCCGTTGCAACTGGTGTCTGGAGAGCGACCTTTACCGCAATTACCATGACAGTGAATGGGGCGTCCCCTGCACGGATGACGGCAAATTGTTTGAATTTATCGTCCTTGAAGGCGCCCAGGCCGGGCTTTCCTGGATCACCGTCCTCAGGAAACGGGACAATTATCGCCGCGCATTCTCAAACTTCAGCGCAGAAAAAATCGCTCGCTACAACAGCCGCAGCGTGGAGCGCTTGATGGCAAATCCCGGCATTGTTCGCAACCGCCTGAAAATCGAGGCCACTATCAGCAATGCCCGCAGCTTCCTCACTATTCAGCAGGAATACAGCAGTTTCAGCGCCTATTTCTGGAATTTTTGCGACGGCACACCTATCACCAACCACTGGGCATCCATGAAAGAGGTTCCCGCCACGACGCCGTTGTCCGACACCATCAGTAGGGATATGAAAAAAAGGGGGTTTCGCTTTTTTGGCTCCACCATCTGCTACGCCCATATGCAGGCAACAGGGATGGTTAACGACCACAGCGTACACTGTTTTCGCCACCGGGAATGCGCCGATCTGGGCGCGAATCTCCGCCTATGCTGACATCACCCTGTTTTTGCCCCGGTGTTTGGCCTGGTAGAGCCCGGCATCGGCAACACTGATAATGTCGGTGGCGCTGAGAGCAGCTTCAACATCAGTAACGCCAATACTGATACTCACCACCACAGGTTTATTGAAAATGGCGAGCTGTATTTCTTCGACGCGGCGGCGCAAGCGCTCCGCCACCTTCAGTGCAGTGCCCTGGGTTTGGCCAGGCAAAATCACCAGAAACTCATCACCGCTCCAGCGCGAGATCACGTCCTGGCTGCGCACACTTTTGGCGAGAACATTAGCAATGCGCACCAGCACACCGTCACAAAAATCCCGCCCGTAGAGGTCGTTGAGACGCTTAAAATCATCGATATTGCACAGTAAAACCGCGAATATATGACCACTGCGTTTATATTCTTCCCAGCGCTGCACCAGCAAATCCTCCATTAATCTGCGGTTTGGCAGAACCGTCAGCGGATCCTTGTAGGCCAGGGCATTGATCTGACGATTGGTGCGCAGCAGTTGTTCAAAGGCACTCTCCCAGGCGTAGCCATGCCCCAGGCAAAAGAGACTGAGGCCGGCAAAGCTGATGAAAAATTTCACTTCAAGCAGCAGCGGAAAAGCCTGGTCGGCAACCACATAGAGATCAGCGAAGAAAACAGTGGCGATAAACAAGGCGAGAAAGCCAAGGAACAGCGTGGCGACACGCCAGCCGAGAATGGCGACAAATCCCGGCGTCATGGCGAGACAGCCATAGAGCGCCATATTGTCGTGGCCGCCACGGAGCACAATAAATATAAAAATGCCGAGGCCGCAAAGGCCATAGAACAGGCGAATCCAGAGATTGAGACCGGCCAGCATCTGGACGATAACGCCCACAAAGGCGAGCAAGCCGACAAATGACAGCAGTGTTGCCGCCGGAAGATCATCAAAGATAAAGGCAACCGCCGAGAACAGGCAGCTGAGGGCAGCAAACAGCAACATGGCAAAGAAAACGAAACGATCATTTCGCCATACAACATCCTTGTCCAAGGCGTCACAATCTGGATTGCGCTGTCCCGACTCGCCAACCTTTGCCGTTGACTCAACCTGTTTTACAGGGGATTCCACCACATGAGCACTCCACCATCCTGTTGTTTCTAATCCTGTACACAGACTGGTGGCGGGCTAACCATCAGGCTGTGTTTTTTTGGCTGCGTTTTCTTTCGTTTTCAGTGAGCAGCTTTTTGCGCAGGCGAATCGACTTGGGGGTCACTTCGACCAGCTCGTCGTCGTCGATAAATTCCAGCGCCTGCTCAAGGGTGAATTTGATCGGCGGCACCAGGGCGATGACTTCATCCTTGCCGGAAGCGCGCATGTTGTCGAGTTTCTTACCCTTGGTGGGGTTGACCACCAGATCGTTGTCGCGGCTGTGAATACCCGCCAGCTGACCTTCGTAGATATCCTGACCGGGCTCAAGGAACAGCTTGCCGCGACTCTGCAGGGTTTCCAGTGAGTAGGTCAACGCCTTGCCGGATGCCATGGAGACCAGCACACCGTTCTGGCGGTGATTGACATCCCCGCCCTTGATGGGCCCGTAGTGGCTGAAGGTGGAGGTCAGAATGCCGGTACCCGAGGTCATGGTCAAGAAGTTGTTGCGAAAGCCGATGAGACCGCGGGCAGGAATGGTGTATTCCAGACGAATACGACCCTTGCCATCCGGCGACATATTGGTCAAATCACCTTTGCGCAGACCCATCTGCTCCATCAGCGCACCCTGGTGCTGCTCCTCGATGTCGATGATAACGCTCTCGTAGGGTTCCTGCTGCTCGCCATCCACTTCCTTGATAACCACTTCCGGGCGACCAACCGCCAGCTCAAAACCTTCGCGGCGCATGTTCTCGATGAGCACCGATAGATGCAGCTCGCCGCGACCCGAGACCTTGAATTTCTCCGGGCTATCTCCCTGGGCAACGCGCAGCGCCACATTGTGGAGCAGTTCCTTTTCGAGACGATCCTTGATGTTGCGGCTGGTGACGAATTTGCCTTCCTTGCCGGCAAACGGCGAATCATTGACCTGGAAGGTCATTGACACTGTGGGCTCGTCCACGGTCAGTGGCGGTAAGGCTTCCACGTTGTTGATGTCGCAGAGAGTGTCGGAAATGTACAGTTCATCCATGCCGCTGACGCAGACGATATCACCGGCCTGGGCTTGCTCCACTTCGACCCGGTGCAGGCCGGAGTGACCCATGATCTTGAGAATGCGACCCTGGCGTTTCTTGCCGTCAGCACCGATGGCCACCACCGGGGTATTGGTCTTGATTTTGCCGCGCGCGATACGGCCAACGCCGATGACACCGAGGAAGCTGTTGTAATCCAGCTGGGAAATTTGCATCTGGAACGAGCCGTCCAGGTCAACGTTGGGCGCCGGAACGTGGTCGACGATGGCCTGAAAGAGAGCATCCATGTCGCCGTCAAGATTCTCGTGATCAAGGCCGGCGATGCCGTTGAGGGCGCTGGCGTAAACGATGGGAAAATCCAATTGCTCGTCGGTGGCGCCGAGGTTGTCGAAGAGGTCAAAAATTTGATCCACGACCCAGTCCGGGCGGGCGCCGGGGCGGTCGATCTTGTTTACCACCACAATGGGGTTGAGATTTGCCTGGAAAGCCTTCTGGGTGACGAAGCGGGTCTGGGGCATGGGGCCATCGATGGAGTCGACCACCAGCAGCACACAGTCGACCATGCTCATGACGCGCTCAACTTCGCCGCCAAAATCGGCGTGCCCGGGGGTGTCGACAATGTTGATGTTGTAATCTTTCCATTTCAGCGCCGTGTTCTTCGCGAGGATAGTGATGCCGCGCTCCTTTTCCTGGTCGTTGCTATCCATGACCCGCTCGCTTTCAAGCTCCTTGCGATCCAGGGTTCCGGAGAGACGCAACAGTTTGTCGACCAGGGTGGTCTTGCCGTGGTCAACGTGGGCAATAATGGCAATATTGCGAAGTTTTTCAATGCTCATGGATTTGCTACAGGTCAATAGGAAGGTGCGGATTATAGTGATCACAGGCAGTGAAGTCACATGAATATTTTTCAGACACCACTTTATGTGATGCCAAGGACACCCCCGCAGCCGGCACCAGCCGTGCCAGACCAGCACGGCCTTGCCACCGCACTACCCGCTACAAAGCTTTTTGGACTTCGGAAAATACTCGATGAACCCGCTGCTGGTCATCCTTGACAGAGTCAGAAACCTCAACGGCGACCACAAAGGAGGCAATACCAATAACTTCGTCATCCAGCGTCAGCAATGTGTCGTACCAATCCGCCGCAACCCCATGGCCAGACTTGGTGCAGCTTTGGCGCCTACCAATGACATTGGTTTTTTCACCACCACCGCCCTGGCAACTGAGCCAGGTGCTGCGGATAGCGTCAGCGTCGGCGTTGGAAAAAATGAGTTCCAGAGACTGCCCCAGTGCCTCGACAGCTGAAAAGCCAAACATTTTTTCCGCCGCCGGATTCCAGCTTTTTATGTTCAGGTTCTGATCCCAATCGATGGCTGCGATAGGGGTTTTTTGCCAGTGCTGATTAAAGATATAGTTTGATTCAGCGACATTGTTGATGCGAAATTCATAGTTGACATTGTCTTCGAGCTGGCGGAGCAACAGCCTGCGAAACCTGAGGATACCAAAACTGGTACCTGCAAGTACGCAGATAGCCGCCAAGATCAGGCCAACGGGCAGGGACAGCCCCAGCAAAAGTGCCAGCATTAATGCCGGAACCGTGGCCACAGCCACCAGGGCAATCATGGCATGGGGACTGAAAAAATAGACCAGAAACAGCAGCGCCAGCACCACTGTTGCGCCAACCACCAGAAATCCGACGCCAACCATAGCGCTGCTGGCCATAATAATCAGCGCAGTCAGCAACAGAAAGCCATCAGAAATAGCGAACAGCATACTCATTCGCTTCATCGATTGCAGCGGTGGCGAAAAATACAGCCCGCCCTTGAGCTGATGGTGAATACGAGCGCCTGCAACACCGCGAACCACCATCAATGGCGAAATCCACAGCAACCAGCGGTCGACCACAGCGGGGACATCGTCAAAAACCTGAAAAATCACAAAAAGTGCAGTTGCCCATAAGCTCATGATGGCCCAACCGAGCAAACGATAACCTATCGCCCGGGATATTTCGCACTCAATCTTTTCATCAGCGCCACGAAACAACGCATCCATCTTCACAAACCAACCGAAATAACCATAGTCGGCCTACTAGATAATGTTTGCCGCCGTTGCGCCAGCACTATCCGACTACCGGACAATCTCAAGGATAAGCTGTAAAAATTCTCACCCGCGATCTGTTGATTTGATATTGCCGATTTGCCAGGGCGATTATGCCCAGGGCTCGTTCGGCTAAAGACCCACCCCTGTCGCGGGCCGGTAGACAGAAATATTGGTAAAGCCCTTCTCCCGCAACAATTCTGCATGCAAGCGACTCATCACACCCCTGTCGCAATACAGCATATACTGGCGCCCACCATCCAGCTCAGCAGCGGCCTTATCGAGCTCGAAAAACGGTATTTCCAGGATACTGGCGCTGCCCGCCTTTAGGGGAAGGCGCTGAATTTCGTCGGGATGGCGAATATCAATAACCACGGCTCCGGGCTGGGGGACCTGGTGTATGGCGACGGCCGCCGTATCGGCGACCCCCGCATCCATAAGCAGGCTGTCAATGTTTTCCTCGCGGCGCTGGGCGATTGCCTCCTCCAGCACAGCCATATCAAAGGCAGTCTCTTGATGAATAACACGATCCCGGCGAGCCCTGGTGGTCGGACGAACGGAAATAACACCACAGTATTCCGGCATATTGGCGGCAAACACCTCTGTGCCAATGGCGCGGGCAATATCAATGATGTCGCCTTTATCCATCACTGACAGCGGGCGCAATGTCAGCAAATCTGCCACTTCGTCAATGATGCCAAGATTAACCAGTGTCTGGCTCGACACCTGGGCAACGCTCTCTCCCGTAACCAGCGCATTGACCTCAAGCCCCCTGGCCACCACCGCTGCCGCCCTGTACATCATGCGCTTGAGGACAACACCCATATAGGCGTTGTCCACCTTGGCAAGTATTTCACTGACCACCCCCTCAAAGGGCACAGTGACAAATTTAACCCGATGGGAAGCTCCGTATTTTTCCCACAGAAAATGTGCCACTTCCTTGACGCCAAGTTCATGGGCGCGGCCGCCCAGATTGAAAAAGCAAAAGTGGGTGTGCAAGCCCCTGCGCATGGTCAGGTAGCTGGCCACCGTGGAATCAAAACCCCCGGAAATTAACGACAGCACGCTGTCTTGAGAGCCTATGGGATACCCCCCCAGCCCTTTCACAGAGGCTTCCACCAGATGATAGTTCTCCTCCTGAACTTCCACGGTCACAGTCACTTGCGGATTGCGCAAATCGACACCGCGGGCGCCACTGGCGGCAAGCAGCGCTGCACCCATGGCTTTTTCAGCATCCATGGAGGAAAAACTGTGATCGCCGCGGCGGCGCACGCGAACGCAAAAAGTCTTGCCATCCAGCCGCGACTGCCACAGGGCGACCGTTCTCTCGACCATTTCCTCAAGGGTGAGGAGCGGATAACTCAGCACTCGGGAAAATTTGGCGACGCCTGTGGTGCAGGCCAGCACTTTTTCGACCTGATCACAGAGCTGAAGAGCGGCTTCCGGCACCCAAATATCAATTTTTTCCCAGTCCCGCTGCACCTGGATACTGGCATCCAGTCTATGGAGCAATTTGCGCAGATTGTCGCGCACCTGCTTGGTGAGCCGCTTGCGTACGGGCTGGCTTTTAATGGTAATTTCAGGAAACAGTCTGACAATGTAGTGCATAAGAGTGAAACAACAGAAGGTCGCAAAAGGGGCATTATACCCCAGACTCGGAACTGGCCGCTGCGCCCGCCAATTGCGCGCAAGCAAGAATAGCCTGCCGAAATCCATCAGCGCCATTGCAGTGCTTTCTGTGCACAGACGTGCATCACCAGGGGCACAACCATCTATACGAAATCACCGCCATCAGGCACAATGGGCGGGCGCGGAAACCACAAAGTCCATTTTGGTGCATGAAATCTCAAAACGCACCATATTAGATCTTTTTCGGTATCAACACCCCATATTATCGTCCATATATCGAGAAAACCCGCACCTCAACGATGGCACAATACTTGCTTAATTCACCGGGAACTTTTTACGCCCACCCTGGTGGCAACAAAAAGCTAATGTTATAACCGGAACCCCTTTTTGGAGGAACACAATGTCCGAAAAAACCCTTAACCTTATCAAAGAAAGCGAAGCCCGCTGGGTTGACCTGCGCTTCACCGACACCAAAGGTAAAGAGCAGCACGTCACCATCCCATCCAAATCTGTTGACGAAGAGTTCTTCGAAACCGGACAGATGTTTGACGGCTCCTCCATCGCCGGCTGGAAAGGCATCAACGAGTCTGACATGGTACTGATGCCCGATGACTCCACCGCCATTCTCGACCCCTTTTCCGATGACGCCACCGTCATCCTGCGCTGCGACATTCTCGAACCCAACACCATGACGGGTTACGAGCGCGACCCCCGTTCCGTTGCCCGCCGCGCCGAAGACTATCTGAAGTCCACCGGCCTCGGCGATACGGCTTTCTTTGGCCCCGAACCCGAATTTTTTGTCTTTGACGACATCAAATGGGGTCACGACATGAGCGGCAGCTTTGTCAAAATCAGCTCTGAAGAAGCGGCCTGGTCTACCGGCGACGCCTTTGCCGACGGCAACATGGGTCACCGCCCCCGCGTCAAGGGCGGCTATTTCCCTGTTCCCCCTATCGACTCCCTCCACGATCTTCGCGCCGCCATGTGCGATGCCATGACTCAGATGGGTCTCGATGTTGAAGTGCACCACCACGAAGTAGCCACCGCTGGCCAGTGTGAAATCGGTGTCAAATTCAACACCCTGGTGAAAAAGGCCGACGAAACCCAGATCCTCAAGTACTGCGTTCACAATGTGGCCCACGCCTACGGCAAAACCGCCACCTTCATGCCCAAACCCATCGTTGGCGACAACGGTTCCGGCATGCACGTTCACCAGTCTTTCTGGAAAGACGGCGTCAACCAATTTGCTGGCGACGGCTATGGGGGCCTGTCGGAAACTGCCCTGTACTATATCGGCGGCATCATCAAGCACGCCAAGGCGTTGAATGCCTTCACCAACCCCGGCACCAACTCCTACAAGCGTTTGATTCCCGGCTTTGAAGCTCCGGTTATGCTCGCCTACTCTGCCCGCAACCGCTCGGCGTCAATCCGTATCCCCTATGTGGCGTCGCCAAAAGGCAAGCGTATCGAAGCCCGCTTTCCCGACCCCATCGCCAACCCCTACCTGGCATTCTCTGCCCTGTTGATGGCTGGCCTCGACGGTGTTATCAACAAGATCCACCCCGGCGACGCCGCCGACAAGGATCTCTACGACCTGCCCGCCGAGGAAGCCGCTGCCATTCCACAAGTGTGTGGATCACTGCGCGAAGCCCTCGACAATCTGGACAAGGATCGCGAGTTCCTCACCAAAGGCGGTGTTTTCACCGACGACATGATCGACGCTTATATCGAACTGAAAATGTCCGAAGTCTATCGCGTTGAACACACCACTCATCCACTGGAATTTGACCTCTACTACAGCGTCTGATTTTCGGTTTGTGAAAAAAGCCCGCCATTTTACCCGGTGGCGGGCTTTTTATTTGCGCCAGGAAAAGCTAAGCTCCCTAGGAGTCTGTCGGACTCAGGACTGGACTTGACCGGTGCATGAAAATGAAAGCAATTACCGCCATACTCATGTTGGCAACTGCAGGGCTTTGGGTCATGTGCGCCAGCGCTGAGGTGTACAAGGTTGTCGACCCGAAAACCGGAAAGGTTCTTTATACAGACACGCCCCCCGCCAATTACAAACCCAGTGACAGCGTGAAACTGCCCCCGGTCAATACACAACCAGCAACGGATATTCCCGAAAAAAGCCCCGCCACTGATGCGGAACCAGCGCCCATCCGCTACGAAACCCTGGCCATTCTTCAGCCCCGCGATGACGTCACCATACCGCCTGGGCAGCTGGATGTTGTTGTCCAGACCAAAGCTGAGCCGGAACTTCAGGAAGGCCACCTGATTCGCATCCTTTTCAACAATGAGCCTGTCGCCAGCCCCTCATCCACATCCAGCGTGGTCATTGGCAATCTGAATCGCGGGTCGCACCAAATACAGGCACAAATTATTGATGCTGAAGGCAAAATCCTGATAAGCAGCAAAACCATCATCATTCATGTCAAAAGAGCATCCGTGAAAAATTAAAAATTCCGCACCAACGCGCCGCACCAGCAACAAAAGCACCATATTGGTGCGAACAGCCCTAATTTCCGCTACACTCACCCTTAAACCACCCCTAATTCTGGCTATTTTTGTGCACTTTATTGGCCTGTATTTTGCTACACATTGACAGGTACAGCGCAATACTGGGCAAGACAATAGCAACTTGAGCGTTAATGTGGGCACGGCAATAGCCGTTGCACCATTACTCAGGTTTTCCGGGGGAAGAACCATTTTGGACGCCGACTATATTTTTGAAGATCCTATGGAACAGATACTGCTCGACAACCTGAGTACGGCGGTGCTGTTAGTCGATGAAGCCATGGTCATCACTTACCTGAACGCCGCTGCCGAAACCTTGCTGGCCGCCAGCGCCAACAGGGTGTGCGGCTCATCGGCGGAAATGTTCTTTGCCGGTTCCGATCTCCACATGGCAACCCTGCGCAAGGCTTTTCAAAGTGGCAGGCCTTTTACCGAGCGAAAAGTGAGTCTTTTTCTTCCCGACCAAAGCCAGATTATTGTCGATTATTCGGTAACCCCCTTTCAGCAGGGCAAGGACAGAATGCTGATTATCGAGATGCAGGGCATGGACAGAATCATGCGTATCAACCGGGAGGAAGCCATGCTTTCAGCCCACAAAACGTCGAAAAACCTGATTCGCGGTCTCGCCCATGAAATTAAAAATCCCCTGGGAGGGATTCGCGGCGCCGCGCAATTACTGGCGTCAGAACTGGAAAGCAACGATCCTGAATTGCGGGAGTACACCGACATCATCACTTCGGAGGTAGAGCGCCTCAGCAAGCTGGTGGATCGCATGCTGGGACCCAACAAACCGGCGCGAATGGCGCCGGTGAATATCCATGTGGTGACCGAACAGGTGGCCACCCTGGTCAAGGCGGAGACCCAGGGCGAACTGCCCATAGTGCGGGATTACGACCCCAGCATTCCCGATATTATCGGCGACAAGGAACAGCTGATTCAGGCGGTGCTCAATGTTGTCCGCAACGCCATGCAGTCCCTGAAATCCTCCAACATGATCGGCAAAGGCGGCGCCATCAGACTGCGCACCCGCATTCAAAGGCATTTCACCATCGGCAAACAGCATCACCGGGTTGTCTGTCGCCTCGATGTCATCGATAACGGCCCGGGAATTCCCAGCGATATCGCCGAACGTATTTTCTACCCCATGATCAGCGGCAGACCGGAGGGCACCGGGCTGGGGTTGTCCATCGCCCAGTCTGCCATCAATTTGCACCGCGGCCTGATCGAATGTGACAGTCACCGCGGCCATACTCAATTCACCATTTACTTACCCATCGAACCTGACCATGAATGACAAGGAAACTATCTGGATCGTCGACGATGATCGCTCTATCCGCTGGGTCATGGAAAAAGCCCTGACGCGGCAAAACTATGACGTGCGCAGTTTTGAGGATGCCGGCACCCTGCTCGACAGCCTACGCACTAAACAACCGGACGTCATTGTCAGTGATATTCGCATGCCCGGCATCAACGGCCTCGAACTCCTGAAAACCATCCACGACGAGTGCCCCACCATTCCCGTTATCATCACCACGGCGCACTCGGATCTTGACAGCGCGGTTGCCGCCTACCAGGGAGGAGCCTTTGAATACCTGCCGAAGCCTTTTGATATTGACGAGCTGATTTCTGTGACCCAGCGCGCCATCACCTTTACTCGGGAGCAAAAGAACCCGCCCGAGGTCAAGGACAATGTGGTGCGCACCGACATTATCGGCGAAGCGCCCGCCATGCAGGAAGTGTTCCGTGCCATTGGCCGCCTGTCGAAATCCAACATCACGGTACTGATCAACGGCGAATCCGGCACCGGCAAGGAACTGGTTGCCAGAGCCCTCCACCGCCACAGTCCGCGGGCGCAGCAGCCTTTTATTGCCCTCAACATGGCCGCCATTCCCCACGACTTGATTGAGTCCGAGCTTTTTGGCCATGAAAAAGGCGCCTTCACAGGCGCCAGTCAGCGCCGCGCCGGGCGCTTTGAACAGGCGGATGGCGGCACCTTGTTTCTCGATGAAATAGGCGATATGCCCGCAGAGGCGCAAACAAGGTTACTGCGGGTTCTGGCCGACGGCGAGTTTTACCGGGTCGGCGGCCACACACCGGTCAAGGTCAATGTCCGTATTATTGCCGCTACCCACCAGAATCTTGAAATCCTGGTGGCAGACCACCGTTTTAGAGAGGATCTTTTCCATCGCCTCAATGTGATTCGCGTCCATCTACCCAGACTCCATGACCGCAAGGAAGATATTCCCAAGCTGATTCAGTTTTTCCTGAAACAGTCAGCCCGGGATCTCGATGTGGAAGCCAAGGTCGCATCGAAGGAAGTGGAGGCACATCTCAGCAATCAACCCTGGCCGGGAAATGTTCGCCAGCTGGAAAACACCTGTCGCTGGCTAACGGTGATGGCTTCCGGCAGGGAAATTCTGCTCTCAGATCTGCCCCCGGAACTTATGGGAGAACAGCTTCAGAGTGAACAACTGCCCGCTTCTGGCAGCCCCGCAGGAGGCGCCAATCTGGACTGGGAGGAAGTGCTTCGTCACTGGGCAAAAACTGCCTTAGCCAACGGCAAGGAAAAAATTCTCGACGTCGCCCTGCCGGCTTTTGAACGCACCATGATTGAGGTTGCCCTCCAGAAAACCGGGGGGCGCAAAAAAGAGGCGGCAGAATTATTGGGCTGGGGGCGCAATACCCTGACCCGAAAACTCAAAGAACTGGATATGGCGGACAGCGAAAACTAAAAAGGGGGAGACCCCCTTCTTGGTTTTGCCCTGGCTGTTGAGCGCGGCAGGACGAAAAACCCCTCCCGCAATTTATCAGTTTACGGTTTCGCTTTCCGCCTGGTTGGCCGCCTGCTGTTGCCTGGCTCTGGCGACGGCCTGCTGGAATACCGCATCAAAGTTGATTGGCGGCATCATCAGCGCCGGGAAGGTTCCTCTGGTAATCACTGAATCCACCGTTTCGCGCACATAGGGAAAAATAATCTGTGGGCAATGGGTATTGAGTATTGCCGTCAACTGGGCGCCTTCCAACCCCTTGATCAGGAAAATTCCCGCCTGCTCAACCTCCACCAAATACATGGTGTCATCACCGTCCTTGACAGTGATGGTAAGGTGCAGGGCGACATCGAAGTGATCGTTGTCGAGTTTTTTGATTTTGGTGCCCAAATCCTGGCTGACCTGGGGTTTCCACTGCCTTTTGAAGGCATCGGCGCCCTGAGGGGCTTCAAAGGACAAATCCTTGAGATAGATGCGCTGCAAAGAGAATTCGACCTGGGGATTGGTGTTGGTCGCGGCTTCAGCCTGGTTGTTTTCTTCTGTCATGTTTGAATCCTGATTGGTATTTTAGTTAAGCCATAGAGTTTGGGGAACTCTGATTAATTCTGTTTTCGTCACTCCCGCGCAGGCGGGAGTCCAGAAAAATCAAGCGATTATAGATTCCCGCCTGCGCGGGAATGACATTAATCAGAACTTCCTTAGTGAAGGCGAGCGGGCAATAATTCAACCCCTGTCACTTCTTTTTAATCAAAGGCAAGCCTTGACCGACCCATTCGCCGACGCCGCCCTGCAGGCGACGCACTTGAAAACCGGCTTTACCCAGGGCCTTTCCTCCCGCACCGGCATGCTGGCCTATTTTATCGGCGAGAATAATAATTTTATCCCTGTACTTTTCCAGCTCCGACGCGCGGTCACCGAGCTTGGCGACAGGAATATGGATGGCTCCCGCAATATGGCCTTCATTGAAGTCCTTGGCATCGCGCAAATCCACCAGCACCGCCTGTTCCGCATTGATCAGCCTGGTGGCCTCATGGGCGGATAGCGGCTTGCCGCCTTTTACCCGCTCTGTAAATGCAAAGACGTAGATCAGAATCACCAGCAAACTGGCAAGCATCCATTCTTCGCTGACAAAAACAAAAAAATCCACTGTTATTACCTCGTTGAGATCGACCTGAGTCCAGGCGCGAAAGGGTTGATCTGTTCAGCCGACAATGGAAATCCGCTAAATGTGCTGAACCTGACCAATTTCGTACTCCACTTCGCCACCGGGAGTCACCACGCGAACAACGTCACCGACCTCTTTGCCAATCAGGGCGCGGGCAATGGGCGACTGGTAGGAAATTTTGCCCTGTTTGATATCCGCTTCAT
>Ga0265293_10000719_pt1 | contig 76492 bp, 51 predicted proteins | sample Munlanlewell138R_FD_192505 | JGI IMG/M metagenome (GOLD analysis project Ga0265293, IMG submission 192505) | Leachate microbial communities from a municipal landfill in Southern Ontario, Canada - Leachate well 138R | ecosystem: Engineered > Solid waste > Landfill > Unclassified | place: Canada... | reverse complement strand
CAACTTCTCGAAGTTAAACGATACAGTATCAATTCAATAGAGACCTATGTCAATGCGTTTCGTTAATTTTTATTGCATAATTCTATAAAAATAAATACGATAAAGATTTCTTTATTACACAAGTTTATGAAATAAAGCAATATATTTTTCTACAAACGCATCAACAGAATAGCGTTTAATTATTGTTTTTCGACCTTGCGTGCCAATTGTTTTTCGTGTGTTTTCATTATTAATTAATTCACATAATACGTCAAACCATTCATCGTCTGTTTCTGCTAAAAAACCATTTACACCATCTGTAATAATTTGTGTGTTAACACCAACAGGAGACATAATTGTGGGGATTTCTAAAGCCATATATTGCAATCCTTTAAATCCACATTTTCCTTTCGACCATTCATCATTTGGCAGGGGCATTATCCCAATATCAATATCCTGTAAATCTGTAATTTCTGTTTCAGGCGACCATTGTTTCCATTGAAAAGCTATTGTAGAAGAATTATATGGTTTATTGCTAATAATCATATATGTAAGTTTGTTTGGAAACATACCATTTAACCGTGCTAACACAGGTTCAAGAATAGCAAGGTGTTTATGCGTAGTTTCAGTGCCTGTCCAGCCAATACATATTTTATCTTTTTTCTTTGGAGTTGTATTAGGTAGATGATAATGTGTGTTAATTGTTGTTGGAATAACCACCACATTTGTTGCATATTGCTTGGCATATTCCGCTAAAAAATCATTTCCTGCAATTACTAAATCTGCAAGAGCACAAATAGTATTCAGTTTTTGAGGGCGTTTTAACCACGCAAGATTTTGATTTCCTTCAGAAGTGTCAGGCAACCAAATAGAATCATCAAAATCAAATATAATTTTACATGATTTTTTTGCAAAAGCCCGCTCAAACATAGTTGTTCCCAACATAAATGCTTCGCGATATATAAAAACAATATCGTAATTTGATGCCTGTCGTACATCACGTATTCTTCGAAAAAAAGCTTTTAAAACAATAATTAGTTTAAAAAAATATGCTCCTTTTTTATAAAAATACGCATCGTCCCATTCCGAAAGTAAAGGTGAATATGTAGTGGAATATCCTTTATTTTGCAAATAAGGAATAAAATGTTCACATCTAAATCGTTGTCCCGGACATCTATTGTAACGGTGAGGAACGACATATAAAATACGTTTTCCCATATTGTTTTAATGTAAAATTTTAAACGCTAATTCTCGCATTAATTCACCTTCGTCAACTGCATTAGACTGTACACCTTTTAATTTTAAATCATATTCACGAATCAACGAAATTATTTGAACTAATTTTTGAGCAGAGTATTTTCGTTGTGCGTTTTTATATTGTCTAATAACAAATGGGATAGGGGGAATTCCTGTTATCTGCGATAATTCTGCATCAGAAGAATTTCCTGCAAAATATAGCAATAATACTTTTTTAAAATAACCATATAATTTTGTAATAGTAACAATAGATGGATTTGCTTTGGGATTTGAAGCAAAACTTTGTAAAATTCTATATACTTTTAACACATCTTTTTGTCCAAATGCTTTTTCAAGTTCAAACACATTATATTCGTTTGAAATTCCAATATGTTTTTGAACATCAGCATTTGTAATTGTTGACCCAACAGGCAAGAGCGTACATAATTTTGAAATTTCATTGGTGATTTTATGCAATTTCGTTCCCAAATATTCAGCTAAAAGAAGTGCCGTTTCATCAGAAATTTTATATGATTTTGATGTTACATATTCACGTATCCAACTATGAATTTTATATTCAGGTATCAAAGGAGAGTCAAAAATACATCCATGAGATTTTGCTAATTTATAAAATTTAGAGGTTTTGGGGAAGGATTTATATTTGTAACATATCACTAAAACTGTTGATTTTAAAGGATTTTCTGCGTAAAAATGTAAATCCTCTATTTTTTTTAAATCTTGTGCTTCTTTTACAATCACAAGTTGGTGATTTGCCATCATTGGAAAACGTTTTGCCGTTTGTGCAATTGTTTGAACATCAGAATCTTTTCCGTACACAATTGTTTGATTAAACGTTTTTTCTTCTTCGCTTAAAGTATGTTCAGCAATGTAATCAGATATCATATCAATATAATATGGTTCTTCGCCAGATAATATATATATCGGATAAAAAATTTTATTATCAATATCTTTCAATATTTGTTTATAGTCCATAATACTAAGTAATGAAAGTTTATTTGTATTTTTGTTGTGTAAAGGTACACAAAATGTATAAACTTTCTCTTTCTGACTATAACTTTACTATTAAAAAAGAACAAGGTAAAACTTATATTTTAGATAGTATTCGTAAAAAATATGTGCGGCTAACCCCCGAAGAATGGGTTCGGCAGCACACCGTTCGTTATCTTATTGACCATAAAAAATTTCCACAAAGTTTAATGAAAATAGAAGTTGGACTTGATGTATATTCTTTGCCGAAACGTGCCGATATACTTTGTTATACGTCAAAAGGAGAACCACTTGTTTTGGTAGAATGTAAAGCCCCTGAAGTTGCAATAAATCAAGCTGTTTTTGAACAAATAGCACAGTATAATATTGCGTTGCAAGCTCCGTATTTATTGGTAACAAATGGTGTTAAAATGTATAGTTGCATAATACATTTTGCCACAAAAAAATTTGAGTTTTTACATGAATTGCCTTCATATACTGAAATACTTACACTATAATAGTATGATGAAAACTGTAGAAAATATTATTTTTGATTTTGGCGGAGTGATTCTAAATTTAGACGAACAGGCAACATTTTCTCAATTGCAGTTGCTTATGGGGAAAAGTGCATCTGATATACCAAAAATTATGGAATTATCACGTTTTTATGATTTTGAATGTGGAAAAATAACTGAACACGAATTTATTGAAAATCTCCTTGCACTTTCAAATAATCCATTTTCGAAACAAGACTTTATTTCTGCATGGAATGCAATGTTATTAGATTTTCCGCAAAAACATGTAAATCTCCTTCTTTCTCTAAAAACACATTTTCGAACATTTTTATTAAGCAATACCAATGTGATTCATATTGAGGCTTTTGAGAAAAACATGAAACAACAAGGAATTACATTTTCTATGAGTGATTTATTTGAAGAAGTATGGTATTCGAGTTCTATTGGTATGCGAAAACCAAATCCTGAAACATATAGAGCTGTAACGCAAAAAGTAAATATTATTCCTGAACGTACATTGTTTTTAGACGATAAACAAGAAAACTTAAATGGTGCTGCTCAAATAGGATTACAAACAATGCTTGTAACTCCAACAAATTCAATATGTTCTATTTTTAAAAGTTTCCTATAAATACAAGTCAAGTATTTTAAGACAAAACAGTTTTCCATAGTTATTAACAAGACGTAAAAACATCTTTTTTTTTTGTATTTTTATAGTTCTTTTATAAAACAATAAAATTGTGTCTATGTTTCTTATTTTTGATACCGAAACTATCGGATTACCAAAAAATTACAATGCCCCATACAATGATTTAGCAAATTGGCCCCGTATGGTACAACTTGCTTGGCAAATACATTCTGCTACTGGAGAATTAGTGTGTAATAAAAATTATATCGTAATTCCCGAAGGATTTGAAATTCCATATCAATCAGAACAAATACATGGTATTTCTACCGAAAAGGCAAAAGAAATAGGGCATGATTTAAAATTTGTGCTTGCAGAATTTAATAAAGATTTAGAAACTGTAACTCATGCGGTAGCACATAATTTTTCGTTTGATTTAGCAGTTTTGAGTGCTGAATATATACGTGCGGAAATGCCAAATATATTATCACAAAAAATAGCAATTGACACAAAAGACGTAAGTACAGATTTTTGTAAACTTCCCGGTGGACGAGGCGGGCAGTATAAATGGCCAAAATTAACGGAACTCCACACACAGTTATTTCAAGAAGATTTTATAGAAGCTCACAACGCAAGTGCCGATGTAAATGCAACAGCACGATGCTTTTTAGAACTTATACGTATAGGCGTTATAACACATACCATATTACAAGTTCCTCAAAGTGTTATTACCGCTTTTAAAAAAGCACAACCCACAACAATTCAAGCAGCTCATATTGAATTACAATCAAATTTTGAAACAAAAGAAACACAGAAGACTGATGTTGAGCCAGAAATTATTAAAACCGAAATAACGCATGAAAACAAACAATTTGTTCACCTTCATGTGCATACGCAATATTCAATTTTAGATGGTGCAGCAGCAATTGATGATATTGTTGATAAGGCTGTAGCACAGGGTATGCCTGCACTTGCAATAACCGACCATGGTGCAATGTTTGGCGTGAAAGATTTTCATCAAACGTGTATAAAAAAAGGGATAAAACCAATTTTAGGCTGCGAGGCGTATTTAGTTGATGATTTAGCTGATGAAAAAGATAGAAATAATTATCACTGCATACTACTTGCGAAAAATTATGTTGGTTATAAAAATCTTTTAAAACTGATTTCTACAGCACATTTAAAGGGCATGTATTATAGACCACGAATTGATAAAATTATACTTGAGCAACATAAAGAAGGATTAATTATGCTTTCGGCATGTTTAGGGGGTGAAGTGGCAAAAACACTTACAACAGAAGGCGTTGCAGCTGCCGAAAAAAGTATATTGTGGTATAAATCTATTTTTCAAGATGATTTTTATCTTGAAGTTATGCGGCATCCAACACAAGACCCGCAACTACGAAAAGAAGTGTATGAAAGACAAAAATATGTAAATAAAGAACTCTTTAAACTTGGAGCAAAACACGATATTAAAATAGTAGCAACAAATGATGTGCATTTTACCGAAGAACAAGATGCTGGTGCTCACGACATACTTATTTGCTTAAATACAGGAGCCGATATTCATGACATGCGAAGGGTGCGATATACGCGTCAAGAATGGTTTAAAACAACTGATGAAATGTATGAACTCTGGGCAGACGCACCCGAAGTTCTTGCGAATACTTTAGAAGTTGCCGATAAGGTTGAAGAATATACACTCAACTCAAATCCTATTATGCCAGAATTTGCTATACCTGAATCCTTTGGCACTATTGAAGATTATAAGCAAAAATATTCTGAAGAGGCGTTGCGAAATGAGTTTGAACGATACGACAATCTTGGAGGATACGAAGCGGTTGTGCGTATAAAATTTGAATCAGATTATTTAAAACAACTCACGTATTTAGGAGCAAAAAAACGATATGGCGAAAATATGCCAGAAAAACATAAGGAACGAATTGATTTTGAACTTGAAACAATCGCTCAAATGGGTTTCCCCGGATATTTTTTAATTGTACAAGATTTTATAGAAGAAGCTCGTAATATGGGAGTTTTAGTTGGTCCGGGTAGGGGCTCAGCAGCAGGCTCGGTTGTGTCATATTGTTTAAGCATTACGAATATTGATCCTATTAAATTTGATTTGCTTTTTGAACGATTTTTAAATCCTGACAGGATTTCCATGCCTGATATTGATATAGATTTTGACGATGACGGAAGGCAAAAAGTACTTGATTGGGTAACTGAAAAATATGGACACGACAAAGTTGCACATATTTGTACGTTTGGAACAATGGCTGCAAAAAGTGCACTAAAAGATGTCGCAAGGGTGCTTCAGCTTCCTCTTTCAGAGGCAAATAGAATGACAAAGGAGTTTCCGGAAAATGGTAAATTGAATAAATCATATTCGTATATTCGCGATCTTGAAAAAAAATTAGGAAACTTAGATAAAGTGGCGGCTCATATTATTGCTCAAAAAAGAACAGCACTACAAGAAGAAAAACCAAAAGATGTTATTAAAGCTGATGTGCGACTATTTATACTGAATGAGCTTAAAAGTGCAGAAGTTGAGCATAATCAAATAAAGATTGAAACAATAGAAAATGCCTGTGTTTTAGAAGGTTCGGTGCGGCAATATGGAGTGCATGCTTGCGGAATTATAATTGGAAAAAATTCACTTGACGAACATGTGCCACTTATGCCAACCAAAGAAGAACACATGATGACAACCCAGTATGACGGTCGTTTTGTTGAGGAAATTGGCTTGTTAAAAATGGATTTTCTTGGTTTACGCACACTTTCTATTATAAAAGAAGCACTTTCTAATATAAAACTTTCTACTGGAAAAGTTATTGATATTGAGGCTATTGATTTTACAGACCAAAAAACATTTGAACTTTTTGGAAAAGGTGATACCACAGCAATATTCCAATTTGAATCTGCTGGAATGAAAAAGCATCTACGCAATTTAAAACCAAACCGTTTTGAAGATTTAGTTGCAATGAATGCTCTTTATAGACCTGGTCCTATGGAATATATACCAGAATATATTGCACGAAAACATGGACAGAGAAAGGTTGTGTATGACCATCCAATTATGAAGAAATATTTAAGTGATACCTATGGTATAACCGTGTTTCAGGAGCAAGTAATGCTTCTTTCACGTGAATTGGCTCAGTTTACACGCGGAGAATCTGATGAACTGAGAAAAGCAATGGGGAAAAAAATCATTGCAATAATGGATAAACTTAAAGAAAAATTTCATAAAGGTTGCCTGGGAAATAAGCTATTTATTGATGGATGTGCACAAAATAATCAAGACCCCGAGCTTCTTATAGAAAAAATTTGGAAAGATTGGGAAGCTTTTGCCGCATATGCCTTTAATAAATCGCATTCGGTTTGCTATGCCTATATTGCTTTTCAAACAGCATTTTTAAAAGCTCACTATCCTGCACAATTTATGGCGGCGGCATTAAGTTGCAATCTTTCAAAAGCTGATGAAATTGCAAAACTCATGGAAGAATGTAATCGTATGGGAACACGAGTGCTTGTGCCTGATGTAAATGAAAGTCAAATTAATTTTGCGGTAAATAAAAAAAGACAGATACGATTTGGTTTGGGTGCTATAAAAGGCGTTGGCGAAACAGCCGCACAGTCAATAATTGAAGAACGTGTCAAAAATGGTCCGTTTGCTGATATTTTTGATTTTGTAGCGCGTGTGAATTTACGTACTGTTAACAAAAAAAATTTAGAAAGTTTAGCACTCAGTGGTGCATTTGATAGTTTTGGTATTGAACGACATAGATTTTTTGCTAAGGAAGGAGAAACTTCATTTATTGAAACTTTGCTCAAATTCGGAAACGCTCTTAATTCAACTCCAGAACCAAACATGCTTTCGTTATTTGCCGATGACGAAATAGCAGTTGAAAAACCAGTAATTCCTAATCCTCCTCTTTGGTCTAATATGGAGCAATTACGAAAAGAAAAAGAGCATATAGGCATTTATCTTTCGGCACACCCTCTTGACGAATATAAATTTATAATAAAACATTTTTGTAAAATTTCACTCAACGAACTCGCTGACATAATACTATTAAAAGATCGTAGTTTGTGCCTTGCCGGAATGGTTACAAAACTTGAACATCGCGAAACAAAAACAGGCAAGCCTTTTATGAAATTTACGCTTGAGGATTTTAATGGAAACTACGAATTTGTATTATTTGGTAAAGATTGTGAAACATTTTCGTCTCAAATAATTATGGGTGACAAAATTTGTATTCAAGGAAAGGTGGAAAAAAAATGGGGAGATAGTACCGATTATCATGTGAAGATTAAAGAAATTGAACCACTTTCTATTTTAAAAAAACGTATAAAAACATGTAATATTCGTATAAATATTTTAGATTTAAACGATGCTTTAATTTCTCAAATTGATGACTTGATCTCTCAAATAAATACTGCTGTCACTAAAAAAGATAAAGAGGACAAAGAGGAAGAACAAAAATTCCCAGTAAAATTTCAAATATATGATAGATACGAAGAAATTTATATTACGATGAATCCTCAAGGAGAGAGAAAAAGTATCTCGCACGAATTATTCGAAGAATTACAAAATATTGATAAAATCGATTTTAGTTTAAATTAACATTTAATTTGTATTTAATATTTTCAATTATGGCATTAGAAATTACCAAAGCAAACTACGATGAGGTAGTAACAAAAACAGAAAAATTAGTAGTAATAGACTTTTGGGCGGAATGGTGTGGTCCATGTCGATTAATTGCACCTTTTATTTCTGAACTCGCAAAAGAATATGAAGGAAAAGCAGTTATTGGAAAATGCGATGTAGATGACAATCCAGATATTGCAACAAAATACTCTATTCGTAATATTCCAACTATTCTATTTGTGAAAAACAATGAAGTTGTAGATAAATTAGTTGGAGCTGTTCAAAAAGCAAAAATTGCAGAAGTTATTGAGAAAAATCTCTAAAAAAATAAACCGACACGTTTTATAGAAAAATCATCTGTAAAACATGTCGGTTTTGAATATTTCCCATGAAAACATTACTCGACATTCAAAACTATTCGCAGTTTGATAACTTTGAATTTATTGCTACTCAAATTGTTGAAGGGTTTATTACGGGTCTTCATAGAAGTCCGTTTCATGGGTTTTCTGTGGAATTTGCTGAGCATAGAATCTATAATACCGGTGAATCTACAAAACATATTGATTGGAAGTTGTTTGCAAAAACAGATAAGCTTTTTGTAAAACGATTCGAGGAGGAAACAAATCTCCGCTGTCAAATAGTAGTTGACACCTCTTCGTCTATGCTTTACCCGTTTCAAAATTCAAAATTAGAATCAAAAAGTGCTTTTTCGTTTTATTCTGCTGCCGCACTTATTCATTTATTACGAAAACAACGTGATGCAGTAGGCTTGAGTTTTTTTGATACTGAAATACAAACTCATACGCAAGCAAAACTTTCACATATTCACGCACAAATGTTGTATGCAGAGTTATATAGACATTTTGAATTGTCGCAAACAAAAACGGCATTTCATAAAAAAACTTCTATAGCTCCTATATTGCACCAAATTGCAGAAGCAATTCATACGCGTTCACTTGTTATTATTTTTAGTGATTTTTTTGAAGATGCAAATCAAGAAGAATTATTTACTTCCTTGCAACATCTACGGCATAATAAACATGAAGTAATTGTGTTTCACGTAACAGAGCCAAATGCCGAAGATTTATTTGATTTTTCAAATCGTCCTCTTAAAATTACCGATATGGAAACAGGTGAGAAAATTAAAATTCACCCTAATAAAGTACGTGAACAATATGCTATGCGTATGAAAAAATTAAATAAACAACTTTCGCTAAGTTGTGCTCAACATGGAATAGAGTATGTAAAAGCTGATATTAATAAAGGTTTTTATCAAGTGTTATTAGCATATATAATAAAACGAAATAAATTATTTTAATGCTTTATTTCGCTTGTACAATTTTTAATCCTACTTCCATAACATTTGGAATATAATTTAAATCGAGGTGCGTTTTATTTTGAATAACAAACGTATTTATTCCTTCGGGCAAGCGTTGTTTTGAAAGTATTGTATGTTCAATATCCCATATATCTCCCATTCCCTCGCCAATATATTTTCCATCATTCCCTACGATAGGTATTCCAAATGTAAAACGTATTGGATTTTTATTTTCTGAAAAATATTCTAAATCAAACACCACTTGTTTAAACTGAAATCCGTGTACATATCGAAACAGTAACACAATATCATATGTTTCTGCTTGATTTGTATTATTAAACTCAAAAGTAAATGACGTATCGCGCAGCATACGATTTTCGGGAAGTTTTTTTATTTTTTTATAGACAGTGCCTGGTTCACAACTTGTAAACACAAGCATCATAATCATAAAAAATGGGTAAAAAATGATTTTTGTGGAAGTTTTCATAGAATAATAGTATTACAATTTTATTTTTCTTTATTGTAAATATACGTAAAAAAACACAGCAGTTAAACACAAAAACACACATTTTTTTAGCTGATTGGGTTTATACACAGGTAATTTTGGGAGATTCAGTAATTTATAATAATTTTACATCAAAAATTTATTTGTTTTATTTAACATGTATTATGTATGAATCAAAAATGTATCTTATTTATTATTGCTATGAGCATTGCAATAATAGGAAACGCACAAATTACCGAAGTTGAAGGAACTTTAAAAAAACAAAACAATGACACGCTTGAAGGTTGGAAAAAAGGTGGAGTTGTTTCGGCGAATCTTGCACAAACAAATTTAACAAATTGGGCAGCAGGTGGTGAAAATTCTTTAACAGTTAATAGTTTGTTTAGTGTATTTGCAAATTACAAAAAAGGTAAAGTTGCATGGGATAATTCTTTAGATGTTGGCTATGGCGTGCTTGGCTCTGGTGCTGATAGTTTAGAGTTTAAAAAAACTGATGATAAAATAGATTTCTTATCAAAATACGGATATAAAGCACGTAAAAACTTTTACTACGCAGGATTGTTTAATTTTAAAACACAAATGGCTAATGGTTACGACTATACGTCTAAATCTTCCTTGCCAATTTCAACGTATTTAGCACCAGGATACATTACATTAGCACTTGGAATGGATTACAAACCAAATTCATATGTAAGTGTATTTGTGGCTCCTGCAACTTTACGTACAACTTTGGTTACTCTTGAAAGACTTGCTAATGCGGGGGATTTTGGAGTTGAAGGTGCAACATATGATGAATCAGGAATTTTGCTTGAAAAAGGAAAAAAATATAGAAATGAAATGGGGGGATATATTCGTATTATTTACTCAAGAAACGATTTTACACAAGAAATATTAAAAAATGTTTCTATTACTTCAAAACTTGATTTGTTTTCAAACTATTTAGATTCTCCCGAAAATATTGATGTTAACTGGGAAAACCAAATAGCATTTACTATTAATAAATATTTTAGCGTTACGTTTAACACGCACCTTATTTATGATGATGATATTAAATTTGGTATTGATACAAATAATGATGGAGAGTTTGATAAATTTTCTCCTCGCGTACAATTCAAACAAATTTTAGGATTAGCATTTACCTATAAGTTTTAATAGGATTTACCTATAATTCTATAAGTTTCACCCGAATAAACGTAATAATTATTAATTATGCGATTGTTCGGGTGAAATATTTTACCGATGTACGGTAATTTTTTGTTCTTCAACGAAATAATCGGTTACAACTCGCACTATATATATACCAGAAGGTATGTGTTGAATAGGAACACGATATGCACCTAATGCATAATCAACCTCTTGTTTTTGATATAAAATTCCAGATGTGCTATATAATTCAACACGTACAGGACTGTACAAACTGTAATTCCAGCGGATGAAAAATTCATTGGAACAATAGCTTGGAAATACAATACATTTTTTTGTAGGTGTAAATTCAAATGAACCAATATTCTTAATAGGATATGTAAGAATTTGTGCCGAATCCGCATTAAAATGATAGGGAGAATAACAAATAATAGGTTGAATAGCAAAATTATAAGGAACACCAATATCAGAATACGGTAGCCATGTGTTTGAGGTATAAAAATATGAATCTATAAATATGTTATTGTCATAATATGTATATAAAGATGTTTTGGGAAGTTGAGATTCGGTATCAAAACAAATACCAGCATAAAACGAATTTTGAACAAATACAGGATTATCAAAATGCACTTGATTAAAAAAATCAAGCGTAAGTTTACTGTTTTTCACTTCCGTTTCGGCAAGTTTTTTCCCATATTCACTCCAAAGCACAAGATGTATGCTTGCAGATGTATCGTATGTTTCACGTATTCCTAACGATAATCCGCGAATGTAATCTGCTGCATTGTGAATATATTTATTTGCAACACATAAGGCTTCAACTGTTTCGGCTTGTGCCCAATCATCAACATTGTTTTTAGTAGAAACATGCGTGTATATTGTAGTATCATACATGCCAGGAATTGAGTCAATATCAAATAATTCTTTACTATAGAATGAATATTGATGAGAAGAAATAGCATCTTTAAAAAAAGGTTTTTCACATGGCATAAATAAAGGTAATGTATCAATATCATTTGTACAATATACCTCAACTGCCAGTGCGGTATATGCAGAAATTTCTGAAACAGAAACCCATGTGCTTTTATACAAAACATGCATTTGATTCGAACTGTTTGTTCTATTATATGCGTGTTGAAAAGCCACACAAGAATCAGGATTTAGATATCGATATCCAATCCAAAAATTTCCATTTGTTTCAATAGGTTTTGGGGGAATAACACATAAAAAAGTAGAATCAATTAAGCTGTTATGCGAAGCAAGCGTAGAAAATAATACACTATCAGGAGTTGTTTGCCCGTTCCACACACATAATTCAATATTTGAAAGGTCGGCACACGGGAGCACATCAACAGCGTATGTTATGCGAGCAATGTTTTTATGAGCCACAAAGGCAAATTTATCTGCAACACTTGTCCAGCCAATATTATTTGTTCCAGCAAAATAGCCATGAGCATGTGAGTCAAAATTCCATACCATTACCGAATCGTTTTTTGTAATATTTGAAAGCGAGCTTGGTGTACTATGCAGAGGGTCAAATCCATGTAAATTTGTTATATTATAATTAAGAGGATCAAGCCATACTTGCAATTGTTCTTCTGCTTCAAGGTACTTATTAAACGCAGTTGAAAATTTTGAAAAATAATCATAAATCGGAGAATAACAACTTGCTTGTCCACCCGATAGGCTACCAAAAATTTGATGGTTCGCATTAAAAATAGGAGCACCCGAAGATCCAGATTCTGTTGTTCCTACCTCCCAATCAGCTATTTCCCAATGTGAATGAGGAGCATATGAATAAAATGAAGCAGATTTAGGAATGTCATTATCAATACTTATTTTTTTTACATCACCTTTGGGATGATGAATACAAACAGATTTTTTGCTTACATCTCCCGAAGCGTCCCAGCCAGCATAATACGGTTCATAAGAATCAGGGATATTTTGATTTATTTCGAGTAAAGCAAAATCCACACGTGCATCTGGAGCAGTTGCACGCAATTTTGAACCCGACATGGTTTTATCCTCAGAAGCATAGCCATATCCACACTGTGGTTTTTCATATTCAAAATAAAACACTGTTTCGTTTGCTTGTGCTTGACTTGAAACACAATGATTTGCAGTTAATATATATGGCGTTCCATCTTGCAATGTATTATTAAGCAAAGCCCCAGAGCAGGAGTGCGTTCCAGAAATAATTAACCTACATACTGAACGTTTTTGCAATTGCCAGTCAGCACCTTCAGAGCAATTGATATCAACATTACAATCTCCCGAACTTTTTAATTCAGATTCTTGATTCGTTTTAAAAGAGCGAAACCCATACGAAATTTGAGATATACGCATGTGCACATTTTCTACATATTTTCTAGGAACAGAGAGAGAGAGGTACAATATATTACCTTCTACAATAGGGGTTGCAAATACTCCAGAAGAAGAGTTTTGTGTGTGTGTATATGAGAAAAAGCAGGTAGAATCTTCAGAAAAAATTGAAAGAATTGCGTTTTTAGGTAAAAAAAAATCAGAAAAAATCAAATTAAGAGAAACAGCATCAGGCGATGTTATACAAAGTTTATATTCTACTATAGAATCAACATAAAACGTTGAGGCAACATCAACAAAAGGAATTGAAACTTTAAGAGGATATGCAAATACATACGCTTGTGTTTGTTTGCACGCGGCAGCAATGCTATCAGCATGAGGAGAAGGGATTTCGAGTTTAGAAATCAACAAAGGAGTTTGAATTCCTGCATGATTTTGTGCGTGTACAAAAACAGCTACATTTAAAGTACACAATAGAGCTACACATACACGTAAAACTCGAAACAAATTCATTTGTTATAATTTAATACCAACAACTAAAACATCATCAATTTGTCTATGAGTTCCTTTCCATTCATCAAACGTGGCATGTAATATTTCGAGTTGTTTAGCCATTGGCAACTCGCGATTATCAAACAATAAATCTTTAAATCGCGTAGCCATAAACTTTTTATTATTCACCCCACCAAATTGGTCTTGATATCCGTCAGAAAACATATATACACATGTGCCTTTTTTGTATTTATATTCATGGTTTGAATATCCCTTGTCTTCTTCAGCGGAAAATAATCCTCCTATTGAACAAATATCACCTTCAACAACTTCTATAGTATCTCCATGCACAATATATACTACATGATTTGCACACGCAACTTGTATTGATTTTTCTTCGGGATTAATCATACATATAGTAATATCCATACCATCATCTTGCGAATCAGGATTTCCATCGAGATTTTGCTTGAGTGCTGTAATTACTCCTTTATTTAATTTTTCTAAAATTGCAGAAGGCTTTTGTTCTGCTTTTTCTGAAGTGATTTCATTTAATAGGGTAGTACCAATCATAGACATAAAAGCACCCGGAACACCATGTCCAGTGCAATCTGCTGTAGCAAAATAATATTTTCCGTTTTGTTCTACAAACCAATAAAAATCGCCGCTCACAATATCTTTTGGTTTAAATAAAACAAAAGAATCAGGCAAAAACGATTGTATTGTTTGCATATCGGGCAACATAGCATCTTGTATTCGTTTTGCATAACTAATGCTATCTTTAATTAAACGGTTTGAACGAGATAAATCCTCATTGTTTTTTACCAATAATTCAGACTGTAACTGCAATTCCTCTTTTTGTTGATTAATTTCTTGCGTTCGCTCATCAACCATTCGTTCAAGTTTTCGTTTTTCGGCAACAAGTTGACGTTCACGAATTTTAACATATAAGACAAATCCAATAGCAATTACAAAAACAATAATAGAATAGAACCATGTTGTTTTCCAAAAAGGAGGAATTACTGTAATTTTTAGACGTGTAATTTCATCACTCCACACCCCGTCATTATTTGTTGCCACCACTTCAAAAACATATTCTCGACCAGAAAGATTTGTATAGGTAGCAAAACGTTTTTTAGAATCGGTATATGTCCAATCTTCGTCAAAGCCTACCAATCGGTATTTATACATGTTTTTTGAAGGAGCCACATAGTGTAATGTTGCAAATTCAATAGAAAAATTATGTTTATGCGAGAGAGTAATTTCTTGTGTATGTGAAATGTTTTGTTTAAGTATTACTTTCCCAAGAATTTCTTCGTTAACACGCACAGAGTTATTAAAAATCTTTAAATCAGTAATAACCACAGGGGCTGTATATGAATTTTCTACAATACTATCAGGAATAAAATACGTTAATCCTTTTTGTCCGCCAAAATAGAGAGTGCCATCATTTCCTTTAAAGCAAGAACGCTCATTAAATGAGTTTCCTTGTAAACCATCTAATTCGTTAAAATTTGTAAATTGTTCTGTTTTAGGATTAAATTTAGACAATCCATAATATGTGCTTAACCATAAGTTTCCATTATTATCTTCGAGCATGCCAAGCACCATATCGTTAGTGATTCCATGGCTTTGCTGTGTGTATGATTCAAAAGCATTTACTCTATTAAATTTGTTTAATCCAGCTCCACCAGTTCCTACCCAAAACGTACCATTTGTAAGTTCCAACACAGAATATACAACCTCATGAGTTAATGAATTTACATTGTGTCTTTCTTTTTTGTAAAATGTTACCTCTTCGGTTATATGGTCCAATTTCATTAATCCATGACCTCCGGTTCCCACCCAAATAAAACCACTATTATCTCTATAAATACACCAAACCACATTACGCATAAAGTTTGTGCTATCAATAGGATAACGAGTAAATGTGTTTGTTTCGGGCACAAATTTATTTAATCCACCGCCCCATGTTCCTATCCATAATTGAAATTTATCATCTAAATACATAGCTGTAACAGCATCATTTGACAATGAATTTTCAACCTCATCATTATATACATAATGTTTAAATTGTCCGTTCTTAGGATTAAATTTAAAAAAGCCATTACCATCAGTTCCTATCCAAAAAAAGCCACGAGGATCTTTCACAAGTGATGTGATATTATTCATAGTATGCTCGTCACCCATTTTACTTTGAAAGGTTTTTGATTCAGCAGTTTTTTTGTTGAAATACGTTAATCCTCCGCCTCGTGTCCCTATCCACAGTCCTTCAGAATCATCTTCATATATTGAAAAAACATTATCAGATGATATAGGCATATTGTGGAGTTGACTTGGATGGATAAGATTAAATTTTTTACGTGTTGTATTATATTTGTTAAGATCAGCGGTTTCTGTTCCTATCCAAATAACACCTGAATTGTCTTTAAGAATAGAAAGCACATCATTTCCTGAAATAGAATATTCATCTTTGCGTGTTTTTTCATGTCCAAGGTATGATTTGCTTTTTACATCATACATATTAAGTCCACCGCCCCGAGTTCCAACATACATAATATTAGTAACAGTATCTTCAAAAAAAGTAGTGATAATGTTGCTTGTAAGGCTTAATGCTTTATCGGGATTATATGAAATATTTTGAAATGCACCTGTTTTAGGATTTAAAATATCAATACCACCATAATATGTACCCACCCAAAACATTCCATGCGTATCTTTATAAATAGCCATTACATCATTTTTGGTGGAATTTACGGGGATAAATTTCTGGGTTTTTTTATCAAATTTATTAAGCACATGTTCAACACTGGTTGAGTTAAGTCCAACCCAAATATAGCCGTCTTCGTCTTGATTTATAGCACGTACATTATTCGCTTCTATTGAAAACGGATTGTTAGAATCATGCATGTACACCGTGAAAGTTTCTGTGGTTCTATTAAAAAGATTTAAACCACCACCGTATGTTCCTATCCATAAATCGCCATCAGAATCTTCAAAAATAGCGTAAATATCATCGTTTCCTATTGATGTCGGATCGGAGTCGTCATGCATATAATGTCGAAATGTTTCTGTTAATGGGTCAAATAAGTTTAAGCCACCACCAACAGTTCCTATCCAAATTTTACCATAAGAATCTTGAAAAATAACGGTGATATTATTACTTGAAATAGATAATGTGTCTTGGCGAATAGGCTTATAAACCTTAAAATTGTACCCATCGTAACAATTTAAGCCATCTTGTGTGCCAAACCATAAAAAACCTGTAGTGTCTTGGTATATCGCATTCACAGAAACTTGCGAAAGTCCTTCGTCCATAGAGATACGCTCAAACAAAAGTTTTTGCATTTGTCCGTACGAAACAAACACACTATGGATTATTAAACATAAAACTGCTATCTTTTTCATATAATTCAAAAACGAATTGTAAATATACATTGTTTTTTGCAAAAAACAAGTATATGAAAAAGGCTTTTTGTTAAGAAAAAAAATTATCGCAATTCTGCATTCAGTTTTTGAGAATATACGCGAATCAATTTATTCATAATAGCATCTATTTCTTTATCAACCAAAGTTTTTGTATCGCTTTGAATTGTAAACGAAACAGCATACGATTTTTTACCATCTGGAATCCCTTTACCTTGATAAATATCAAAAATTGAAACTTTTTTGAGTAAATGCTTTTCGGTTTCAAATGCTAATTGTTCTATTTGCTCATACGTAACAGATGTGTCAAGCAATAAAGAAAGGTCGCGATGTACTTCAGGAAATAAAGGAATTGCTTTAAATAAAATTTCGTTTGTAACTATCTTTAAAATTATATCCCAATTTAATTCCGCATAAAAAACTGGTTTTTCAATTTCAAAAAAAGATGAAATATGCGACGAAACTAATCCATATCGTGCTATTTCTTGAGATTCGCACACGCATACCTGCCCTTCAAGAAAATCATTGGAATATGGTTTCATGCTGATTTTTTGTAATCCAATTTTTTGGAAAATACGAGAAAGCATTGTTTTAAGATAAAAAAAGTCTGCTTCTTTTTCAGAATCGCCCCAATATTGGGAAATGTAATTTCCAGTTGCACATAATGACAGCTTCTGTGATTCTGCATAGGACTCTGTAACACTACCAGCAATTCCTGTTTTAGAATATATTTTTCCAAATTCAAAAATGCGCACATCGTGATTTTGTCTGTTATAATTAAACGCAACAACTTCAAGTGCGTTAAAAATCATTTCGCCACGCAACACCTCAAATTCAGCACTTAAAGGATTTAAAATACGCACAAAAGTATTTGTGTCAAAATTTGGTAATTTGTTATAATACGATGAACGCGTAAGTGAATTATTCATAGTTTCAAACCAACCTTGGTCAACAAGATAATCTGAAACTCTTGATTTATATGTATTGTCAGATACACCTTGAGAATATGATATTGACGAACGAATAGAGGTGGGAATTTGAATATTATTAAATCCATACATTCTTAAAATCTCTTCAACAATATCTTCTTGTCTATCAACATCAACTCTATATGGAGGAACTAACACTTCTAACGTATCGTCCTTATTTACATCAATATAAATATCAAGAGCCGAAAGTATTGAACAAATGGTTTCTTTAGATATTTCTTTACCTATTAATGCGTGTATTTTTGCCACCGACAAAGAAATTCGTTTTGGCGGCACAGGAGTTGGATTGGTGTCGTACAGCTGCGAAGCAACGGTTCCTCCCGCTACTTCTTGCATTAAAAGTGCTGCACGTTTTAATGCATATAATGTGATATTTGGGTCAATGCCACGTTCAAAACGGAACGAAGCGTCTGTGCTAATTCCATGAGCTTTTGCGGTTTTACGAATTGCAACGGGGTTAAAATACGCACTTTCTAAAAAAATAGTTGTTGTGTTTTCTGTAATTCCCGAATGTAAACCACCTAAAACACCACCTATACACATAGGTTCTGTGGCATTTGAAATCATAATATCGTGTTCAGATAATGTTCGTTCAACACCATCGAGCGTTGTGAATTTTGTGTTTTTGGCACAAGGACCAACAATAATTTTATTTCCAGCAATCTTGTCATAATCAAACGCATGAAGCGGTTGAGCCATTTCGTGCAATATAAAATTTGTTACATCAACTACGTTATTTATAGGCTTTTGTCCTATTGCTTTTAATCGATTTTTGAGCCAAGTTGGCGACTCTTTTACTGTGAGACCAGAAATAACAACACCAGCGTACCGCGGACATAAATCAGCGTTAGTTACTGTTACTTGTAATGAATGATTTTGCTTTGCAGCCACAAACGACTGTACATCAGGCATGGTGATTTTTTGTGGTGTTTTTAAGCTGAAAAAAGCAGCCAAATCACGCGCAACGCCTATATGCGATGCAGCATCAATTCTATTTGGCGTTAAACCTATTTCAAACACCACATCATTTTCAACCTCAAATATTTCAGAAGCTGGCGTTCCTGCAACATAGGTGTCAGATAAAACCATAATGCCATCATGATTGTCACCTAAGCCTATTTCATCTTCGGCGCAAATCATACCCGATGATTCCTCGCCACGAATTTTTGCTTTTTTTATTACAAATTCCTGATTTTTAGAATATAATGTTGTGCCAACAGTTGCAACTAAAACCGTTTGGTTAGTAGCAACATTTGGTGCTCCACATACAATTGGTAAAACAGTATTATTTCCAACATCTACCGTTGTTATATGCAGCTTGTCAGCGTTTGGATGTTTTCCGCATTGTAAAACTTTACCCACAACCACGCCTTGCAATCCACCTTTTATAGATTCAAATACTTCAACACCTTCAACCTCAAGACCAATATCAGTTAAAACACGAGAAAGTTCATCAGCATCAATAGTAATATCAATATATTTTTTAAGCCAATTTAAAGAAATTTTCATTCTATACGATTTTATATTTTGTAGCACAAAAGTACATTTTTTTGAATGAAAATGGGTATCTTAGCACACAAAATATACAATTTATGAAAAAACATATTCATCCTAAGATTTTTATCACGAATGATGATGGATACAATTCCCATGGAATAACGGTACTTATTGAAGAACTTAAAAAAATTGGTGATGTTTTATGTATAGCTCCTGAAAGCGAACAATCAGGAATGTCGCATGCAATAACATTTTCAAAACCACTTAAAATGAAATGTATGCACCAAGAAGATGGTTTTTCGCTGTATAAATTAAACGGAACTCCTGTTGATTGCGTTAAAATGGGGCTTGATAAATTTTACAAAGAACAAAATCCCGACCTTATTGTTTCTGGTATTAATCACGGTTCAAATGCAACAATTTGTGCTGTGTATTCAGGAACAGTTGCGGCTGCACGCGAGGGAGCAATTAACAATATTCCGTCAGTTGCATTTTCAAGTTTAGATTTTTCTTCTTCGGCAAATTATACTCCCTGGAAACCATATATTAATACTATATGTTCGCAGGTTTTACAAAAAGGAATTCCTTCGGGAGTTTTTTTGAATGTAAATTTCCCTGTTCAAACAAACACTAAAGGAATGCGTGTTTGTAAACAGGCAGAAGGTGTTTGGATTGAAGAATTTGAACGAAGAGTTGACCCACATAAACGGGAATATTTTTGGCTTACTGGACAATTTAATAATTTTACTCCAAACGATAGCGACACCGATGAGTGGTTGCTTGCTCATAATTATATAAGTATTGTGCCCTTGCGAGTAGAAAACACAGATGCCGAAACCATACAATCAGTATCTTTTTTAAATTCATAAAAATATGCTTGAAAAAAAATTAAATACCGTATTAGCAGGTGCTATAATAGGAACAACAACACCTATTATTACATTTTATATCATGTATCGCTGGCTTAATAAAACACTTACACTCCAAGAATTTGTGAGTAGATTAATGCGAACAGATTTGCAAGTTAATATATATATATGGTCACTTATTCCTGTGTTTATTGCTTTTGGTGTGTTTTATCATAAAAAGTGGGATTATGGTTTAAAAGGCATTTTAATTCCTACATTTATATATGTAATTGCAGTAGTAATAAGCAATTTTTAACACATATTTACATACAGTATGAGGTATTATGTCATTGCAGGAGAGGCTTCTGGAGATTTACACGGAGCACGGTTAATTACAGAAATTATTCAAAACGATTCTGCAGCAACTTTTCGTATATGGGGTGGCGATTTGATGCAGAAAGCTGCTAATACGGAATTAGTAAAACATTACAAAACCTATGATCACATGGGCATTGTAGAAGTTATTAAACACCTCAATATTATTCTAAAAAACATTCGTTTTTGTAAAAATGATATTAAAGAGTGGAAACCCGATGCAATAATTTTTATAGATTTCCCGGGTTTTAATTTAAAAATTGCACCTTTTGCTAAAAAATTAGGCACACGCACTTTTTTCTATATTTCGCCAACAGTGTGGGCGTGGAAAGAAAAACGAGTAAATCTTATAAAAAAATGTATCGACCACATGTTTGTGGAGCTTCCGTTTGTGAAAGATTTTTATGAATCGCGTCATAATTATAAGGTTGATTTTGTTGGTCATCCTTTACTCGATTCTATTGCTGATTTTAAAGAATCAGAAACATTTGATTCGTTTGTGCAAAAAAATAACCTTTTATCGAAAAAAATAATTGCCGTATTGCCAGGGAGTAGAGAATATGAAATTCGTGAGAATCTTAAAACCATGCAAGAAATTTCTGACAATTTCCCTGATTTCCAATTTGTTATTGCAGGTATGTCACGATTTTCAGAATCGTTTTATAAACAATTCATCACAAAACATAATGTGTTTATAGTGTTTGATCAAACCTATGAACTTATATTAAAAGCTCATGCTGCAATAGTGGTGTCGGGCACGGCAACCTTAGAAACAGCATTGTTAAATGTGCCAGAAGTGATTGTATATCAAACAAATCCTTTTACATTTTATATCGCAAAATTATTTGTAAAACTGTCTTTTTTAGGTTTGCCAAATATTATTATGAACCGTGAAATTGTTCCAGAATTATTGCAAAAAGACATGAACAGTGCAAATTTACATCAAGCACTTACAGCAATAACACAAAATAAAGATACAAGAGAAGCTATACAAAAATCATATGCAGAACTTCGTAACAAATTAGGAAACGAAGGAGCCGCACAACGAACTGCACATTTCATTAATCAGTATCTTTTAAACTGATTTTCTGCCGTGTTGTAAAAATAAACCGCAATATGTAAAATGTTCATAATATTATGCTACTCATCATAATATAAGTGTGCGAATACGTATTTTTATGTATATTGTGAGTTAAAAGAAAAATTGCTTTTTAAAATTTGTCGGTTTCACGAATAAGTAATATTTTTACTAATTGCAAAAGTATGTATAAAATGCAGCGATTTTTGATTATTATTATTATTAATAATTATTAGATTTTATAGGGTTTTTAGCATACTTATTTGTCATTTTTACTAGTAATCACTTTTTATTTGAACCATAATGATAACAAAAAAAATTTCTCATGTACTTACATGCATTATTTTTTGCCTATTAGGTGTTTTACAAGGTTTTTCTCAGAATTTAACAAGCAATGATTATATTAAAGCATTGTGGATGACAACGCGTATGTATGGCGGTCAACGTTCTGGAGATGGACCTAATTGGCTTATTATGAATCATAGCGTGAGTTCCTCTGATGCTTCAACACTTGCATCTGCAAAAGGATACGTTGCAAGTAAAATGCAAGCTGGGAAATGTTTTACCGATGATGCCGATGGGACGCATAGCTTATCGGGAGGCTGGGTAGATTGTGGCGACCATGTGAAATTTGGGCAAACTATGTTTTATTCTGCATATGTTCTTTTAAAAGGATATGCTGAATTCCCTGAAGGATATGACGATTTTTATTCGTTTGATTATAGTGGTTATAAAAATTCTGGCAATTTTACTTGGGAAGGTGGAAAGGGGATTCCAAACGGAATTCCTGACATTTTAGATGAGGTTAAATATCAAACTGATTTTTTAATTAAATGTGCACGAAATAATACTACATTTTATTCTCAGGTGGGCGATGGAGATGCTGACCATAAAAATTGGGTTACATCTGTTGCCATGGCTGCTTTGCCAAAAGATGAAGGCGGACAAGCGAATGGAGCTCGTAACATCGTAAAAAATCCAAATGATGCCTCAATGCCTTCATTTGCGGCAGCAACACTTGCACTCATGGCACGTGTGTATGCTCCATTTGACCCCGAGTATGCTGATCTTTGTTTAACACATGCGTTATACGCATATAATTATGCAAAGTCAAAAAAAGGAAGCACTGTTTCTGCGGGTGGTTTTTATCCAGCAAATGCAAAGTGGGAAGATGATTACGCATGTGCATGTGCCGAATTATATTGGACAACAGGAAATACTTCGTACCGTACAGAAGCTCTTAGTTATGCAGGAAATTTAAAAAATCATAATTGGTGTTTTAACTATAATAATAATGATGATATAGCTGCATATAATTTAGCAAAATTAGGAGATGCTGCTAGCAGAACGTTATTAGAAAGTTTTGTTAACGCATATAAAGGTGCAGTTTCTGGCGGATTATATTCTGGTGGCGATGGTAGTTGGGGACCTTTGCGATATAATGCAAATGCTGCGTTTATTGTTGCTATGTGGGGAGCTCTTAATAATTCCACTACGGTAGATGCTTTTATTTATAATCAAATTAATTATATTTTAGGTGTAAACTCGGCAAATCATTCATTTGTTGTAGGGTTTAATCGTTCAAATTGTAGTTCTTGTAAATCTACCGTAAAACCTCACCATAGAAATGTGTTTTTGAAAGATGACATTATGGGTAATAAAGAAACATTTACTATACCTACTAAAAACGCACAACATGGATTTATGGTGGGAGGTACAAGGAGCCCAGGAAGCATAAGCGACCAAGTTGAGAACTACTACCAAAATGAAGGAGGAATTGATTATAACGCGGGACTTGTTGGTGCACTTGGATATATTGTTTCTCGTATAGCTCCAGTAGATATTAATAAATTTGGACATCCAAGTCCCGATTTAGGAGACGAACTAACTTTATGCGGGACAGGAAGTGCAACAATTACTGCAACTGTTAATTTAAGCAGTTTACAACCTGGCGAAACCGTAACGTATAAATGGTATAAAGGAAATGCAACTACTCCATTTCAGCAAGGTGATAATGTAAAAAGTGTTACCGTAACGCAAGCTGATACCTATCGCTGTGATTTAGTAGAAAAATCGGGAGCGTGGAAAACCAGTGGAAGTGTTGTTGTTACTGCAACTTTACCAAATGTTTCTTTAGGTGATAATGTTGCATTGTGCGAAATAACAAGCAAAACATTAGATGCAGGAATATCTGGTACGGGCGTTACGTACACTTGGACTAAAAACGGAAGTACGATTTCGGGTGCAACAAACAAAACCTACACGGTGTATGATGCAGGTACATATGCAGTTACTGTAAGTGCTACTGGTTGTTCAAGCAAAACAGGCAATGTTGTTGTAACATCAAGTCTTCCTGCTGTAGTTCATGATACTATTTGTGCTCCTGGAACGGTAACACTCAAAGTGGTTCCAACTGGTTCATACAATTGGTACACTACAGCAACAGGCGGAACTGCTGTTGGGTCAGGACAAACATATAGTACATCTATAAATTCTTCAACTACATTTTATGTACAAGACGCAAGTTCTGTAAGTGGCACTGTAGGTCCAACAACGGCAACTTCAAGTTCAGTTACTAACTGGGGGGTAAGTGAAAATTTACAGATGGCATTTACTGTAGGAGCATCATTTACCGTAAATTCTATGAAAATAGCAATACAGCAAGTGTATAATGCTGGTGCTGGAACAATAACGGTAGAAATTTTAAAGGCAGACGGCACAGCATTTTCTCCTGCAAAAAAATTCACTTCAAATAGTGTTAATGTAACAACCGCAATGGGTGGTACATTAGTAGAATTTCCTTTTAATAATTTTAATATTGACAAATCGTGGGGTACAAATCTTCGTATTCGCCTATCAGCTGTTGGTTTTAACGGAGCTGCGGGATTTAATGAAAGTGGAGCATCGTATCCTTACAATTCAACCCCTTCGGGAGTAATGACAATTACAGGGGCGTACAACGGTGGTGAGTCAAAATCAAATTGGTATCTCTATTTTTATAATTGGAAAATTTCCGCTGGTTCTACATGTGCTCGTACACCAGTATTAGCCGTTATTGACCCATTAGGCAATTGTGGAGATACACAAGCTCCAAGTAAACCTGGAACCGTTACATTTAGTTCTATTACTACTAACTCTATGAATATTTCATGGACTGCATCAACCGATAATGTAGGTGTTACTGGATATGATGTGTATGTAAATGGTAGTTTCCTTAAAAGCACAACAACAAACAACACAAGTCTTACAGGATTACAATGTAATACACAGTATTCGGTATATGTAATTGCAAAAGATGCTGCAGGAAACACTTCAATACAAAGTACAACAGCAAGCAACACAACTACAGGAATTGCAACACCAACTATTACGAGCAATAGTCCTCTTTGTGCAGCTGAAACTATTACGTTAAGTGTTCCAACAACCACAGGTGCAACATACGCATGGACAGGTCCAAATGGATACACTGCAACAACACGAACCGTATCTCGCACAAATGCAACAACAGCAATGGCTGGAACATATAGTGCAACTATTACAGTAAATGGATGTACCAGTACAGCAGCTACTACAACAGTTGCTGTAAATGCAATTCCTGCAGCTCCCGGAGTTGTTACTCCTGTTGAATATATTGTAGGAGCATCTGCAACGCCACTTTCTGCATCTGGCGGAAATTTATTGTGGTACACTTATGCTACAGGAGGAACGGGAAGCACATCTGCACCAACGCCTTCTACTACAAATGTAGGCACAACATCATATTATGTATCACAAACAGTATCAACATGTGAAAGTTCACGAGCAAAAATAGATGTGATTGTAAGCAGCAATGAAATTACACAAACAATATCTCTTGCAAGTGGTTGGAATTTAATTTCATTTTATGTGCTTCCCTCAAATGCAAGCGTTTCGTCTGTATTTGGAACATCTCTCAACCAAATAGATATGATTAAAAACAGTAATGGATTCTACAAACCATCACAAAACGCAGCATTCCAAAGTATTACAGCTATTACATTAGGGGAATCGTATTTGGTATATGCAAACACACCAACAACAATTTCTGTTACAGGAATTCCTGAAAATAATGTGAGTGTTTCCTTAAAACAAGGATGGAATATGTTAGGATATCCAAAATCGACACCAGCAACAATAACCTCAGCTTTATCATCAATATGGAATAATGTTGAAGTTATCAAAAACTTTGATGCGTTTAAAGATAAATCCTCAGGAACCTTAAATAACGTAACTCCTGGTGAAGGATATTATATTTATATGAATAATGCAGGCTCTGTTGATTTTTAACGATACTTTATATTATATGACAAAAAAGACCTTCAAATATATTGAAGGTCTTTTTTTTGGGGTATTGTTTTGATTTAATCATAAAATTATAGAATATTTGAAGCATGCATATTTTATAGACACACTTTTCTGAACGGTATCAATTTAGTATATTTGCAATAATGAAAAGAACAGAAGAAAGAGAAAATGACACATAAAACAAAACATACAATTATAAATGGAGATAGCAGGCAAATGAATGAACTAAAGGACGAAAGTGTTCATTTAATTGTTACTTCCCCACCTTATTGGCAATTAAAAGATTATGGAACTGAAAATCAAATTGGATTTCATGATGATTACGAAACCTATATCAATCATTTAAACTTAACGTGGCAAGAATGTTTTCGTGTTTTACACAAAGGTTGTCGTCTTTGTATCAATATTGGAGACCAATTTGCTCGTTCTACTTATTATGGACGTTATAAAATTATTCCTATTCATACCGAAATTATCAAATTTTGCGAGATGATTGGTTTTGATTTTATGGGGCAAATCATTTGGCAAAAGGTAACTACAATGAATACGTCTGGAGGAGCAAGCATTATGGGAAGTTATCCTAATCCAAGAAATGGAATTGTAAAGTTAGATTTTGAATATATTTTGTTGTTCAAAAAACAAGGCAACGCACCTAAACCAACAAAAGAACAAAAAGAAAACTCTGCAATGACCAACGAAGAGTGGAATACTTATTTTAGTGGACATTGGTATTTTTCGGGAGCTAAACAAGACAAACATTTGGCAATGTTTCCCGAAGAACTGCCACATCGTTTGATTAAAATGTTTTCATTTCCAAGCGAAACGGTTTTAGACCCATTTATGGGAAGCGGAACGACAGCTTTGGCTGCAAGAAATTTGAATAGAAATTCTATCGGTTATGAAATCAATTCTGATTTTGTTCCTATTATAAAAGAAAAAATAGGAATAGATGATGTTTTTATGAAAGTTGAAATTGAAATTTTAAAACAAGCTGAATTAAATACTGATTTTGAAAAACGGATAAAAGACTTACCTTATCAATTTGTTGATACACATAAGTTAAACAAGAAAATTGACGTTAAGAAAATTCAATATGGTTCTAAAATAGATGCTAAAAGCACAGGAAAACGAGAGAAGTTTTTCGCTGTTAAGGAAATTATAAGCCCAGAACTTATTCGCTTAAATAATGATTTAATTATTCGTTTGATTGGTATTAAGCAAAAAACTGAAATTAATGGAATCGCAACTGAATATTTAACTAATAAAGTTCGTGGTAAAAAAGTATTCTTAAAATACGATGAAGTAAAGCATGATGATGACAATAATCTAATGGCATATCTTTATCTTGAAAATAAAACTTTTATAAACGCTCATTTGTTGAAAGAAAACTTAGTATTAGTAGATAATTCTATTGATTTTAAATATAAAACGAAATTTAATACGCTAGTAACCAATGGCTAAAAAAGAAATAAAAAGATACTCGTTGGAGTTTGGCAAAAAAGAAAAAGTACTTAATTATGCTACACAAACATATCAGCTTTCAAGACCAAACAAAGTTGGTGCTGTTATGGCTTTAATCAGGGAGTGTCAACCAAACACGATTGAGGAGTGGGAACAATGGTATTTTAACAATGCAACTACAGAAGGGAAAAACACTTTTAAAGTAACAAGAAAAAGTTTGCAAGAACTTGGTGACAGATTATACGAGAAAATTACAGAAGTTGTAATTCCTGAATGGCAAGAGGCTTTTAATGCTTTAACGAAAAAAGATTGTTACGATTATATTTATAATTTGACAATTAACCGAACTTTTGATGGATATTTGAGAGAGAAATCTGTTGTGAATGACGGGTTAACAAAAGTGTTTCCTGAAGTTAGATTTGAAGAAAGTCCGCCTGAATTAGACCACGCAGGAGATATAGACTATCTTGGATATGTAACAAACGGAAAAGCATTTGGAATACAAATTAAACCAGTAACAGCTCAATCAAATTTTGGAAACTATTCCGTTTCTGAACGAATGAAAGCGAGTTTTGAAAATTTCAAAGATGATTTTGGAGGAAATGTGTTTATTGTTTTTAGTTTACGTGGAGAAATTGCAAATAATCAAGTAATCAAGTAATAGACCAAATAAAAACTGAAATAGAACGATTGAAAAAACGTACATAGTAGCTACTTGCCAAAATGGCGAGTAATGTGCTTTAATTGAAAGTTTGCGGTAATTTATAAAAGATTATCCAAGTAAATGCATGAAAATATAAAATTCCAAAAAAAAGACCTTCAAATACATTGAAGGTCTTTTTTTGTATAAATATTTTATGTGCAGTTTTGGAGTGAAATTAGAATACCACTGCTAAACAGCGAGAACGTTTACCATTTTCTGTTTTGATTGCATGAGGGATATTAGCGTCAAAATACACATTATCGCCTTCAAATAATTCAACAATATCATCTTTAAAATGAACTTTTATATGCCCTTCAAGAACATAAATAAACTCTTGACCTGCATGATTATTGAAATGCACCTCTTCATCGCTTGCATCAATAGTAATAATGAACGGTTTACCAATTTTGTTTACAAAATTATGAGCTAAAGCTTGATATTTATATCTATGATGTCGTTCAACACTTACTCCATCTCCTTTTTTAGTAACAGAATAGCCAATATCTGTTGGTTTTTCTCCTGTTAGTAAAACAGAAATATCAATTTTAAAGCATTCTGCAATACTTAAAATTGCACTTACAGGAATATCAATTTCTCCAGATTCATAATCTTCGTACTGATATTTATTAATCTGTGTTTGTGCTGAAATTTCTTCTATTGAAAATCCAAGTTTTTCACGAGTTTTTTTTATTCGTTGTGCTATTTCTTTCGTTCCTTCTTTCATGTTTTTAATAATTCATAGTTGATATACAAATATACATTTTTTTATGAATTGACAGTATGTTATAAAACGAATAAATCAATTCGCTGTTGCACAGGCACTTTAGAAGTAATACTAATTTCCGTATTACATTTCTAATCCACCACAAATTGGAATAACCTGCCCTGTAACGTAATCAGATAAATCTGAAGCCAAGAACACACATACATTTGCCACATCTTGTGGCGTTCCGGGACGATTAAGCGGAATTCTTTTTTTCCAATCATCAATCACTGAATCAGAAAGTGCAGCTGTCATTTCAGTCATAATAAAACCGGGAGCAATTGCATTTGAGCGAATATTTCGCGAGCCAAGTTCTTTTGCAATAGATTTTGTAAAGCCTATCATTCCCGCTTTTGATGCAGAGTAATTTGTTTGTCCAGCATTTCCGCCAATTCCAACAACAGAACTCACATTTATAATAGAGCCTTTTCGTTGTTTCAACATAGTTGGTTGCACCGATTTTGTAAGATTAAATGCAGATTTAAGATTCACAGTAATAACAGCATCCCATTGTTCTTCGGTCATACGCATTAATAAGGCATCTTTTGTGATGCCTGCATTATTTACAAGAATGTCGATAGTTGCAAAATCTTGTAAAATTTCAGCTACAGTTTGTTGAGAAGATTCGAACGATGCAGCATTTGATGCATATGCTTTTGCTTTTACACCATACGATTGCAATTCTTTTTCAAGCATCTGAGCATTATCATCTATTGCTAAATCGGTAAACGCAACGCTACATCCTTGTTTTGCAAATTCTACTGCTATTGCTTTTCCTATACCACGTGCACCTCCTGTAATAAGTGCTATTTTTCCTTCTAATAATTTCATTCTAATAATTTTAAATATTTATGTTTTTTTACACAATTATATATGTAAAAACTGAAAAGCAAATATAATGAGTATGCACGAAAAAACAAAAATAATTATCGCGATGAAAATTTTTGTTTTAATTTTAAGAAAAATTCAGGTCGAGGAATATAATCAGTAGATAAAATTTTTATTTCGGTTCTACGATTTATTTGATTTGCAATTTCTTGCGTTTCTTTCGGCAGATTTTTTATAAATTCTGAAGTAAGTGATTGTCCAACAACAAATGCGGTATCTAATCGAGCAATTTCATCTGTTACAACCACGGGGATACTTTCGCCATATCCTTTTGCTACAAAGCGTTCAGGGTCATACGAGCGTTCTTCGAGATACGCAACAATGGCCTGTGCTCTTCGTTTCGACAAGAGCATATTAGCCGCATCATCGCCAATCATATCGGTGTGAGCACCCAATTCAATAGTAATATTAGGATTATCTTCAAGTAATTTTGTAAGTAATTCTAACGCACGTTTTGATTCATCATTAAGTGTCCATTGCCCTGATTCATATAAAATATTTGGGATTTCAATAGGTTTACTCATAGTGAGTAATTCCACATTTTCTTCAAATGTTTTATTATCACTTATATTATTAGTTGTGATTTGCACTTTATTTTTAAGATATCCTTGATAGGAGCCAACAACAATATAATCAGTATATTGCGACAATCGAAATGTGTATGAACCATCTAATTTACTTTTTGTATTTTGCAGCGTGCCATCGCTTCCAATTAAGGTAATTTCCGCTTCGGCAATAGGGCGTTTTGTAGATGCATCAAGAATTTTTCCTTCCACATATATCTCTAATTCAGGCAATTCAAACGAATATATATTATCAATTCCTCGTCCGCCTCGTCTGTTTGATGAAAAAAGTCCCGCCTCTCTACTTCCCTGAAATGTAATAGCATAATCATCTTGATTTGAATTAACAGGAGATTGCATGTTATATATTTTCCATACACCAAGATTATCTTTTACTGCACGAAAAATATCGAGTCCTCCCATTCCGGGGTGGTAATCTGACGAAAAAAACAAGGTACCATCTTCACGAATAAAAGGAAAAAGTTCATCACCGGGAGTATTAATTACATCTCCTAAATTTATAGGATTTCCCCATTCTGCTGACTCTGAAGTACGTTCAACTTTCCAAATATCAGCACCTCCAAATCCTTCTTTCATACGTGCGGCAAAATACAAAGTTAAACCATCGGCAGAAATAGAAGGATGTCCAACAGAGACGCTATCGGGTACAATTTTTAATTTGGTTAAATCAGACCATCCGCCAGCTTTAAGACGAGCTGAATAGATTTGGCAGCCAAGATTTTTTCCATCTTCTTGCAAACATCGAGTAAAAAAAATCTCTGTTTTTGCAGCATTAAAGGCAGGTGTTCCATCATCAAAATTTGACTGAAAAATGGTATCAGTTACCAATAATGGCTCTGTCCATCGCCCTCTCCTATCATTTCGTATTTCATATAAATCAGTATAATTCATTCCTGAAACTGGATTTACATCAACACTTTTTTCGTCCCTCGGGCGAGATGAAGTAAAAAAAATAGTAGTAAAATCGCCCGAAGCGTATGCAGGTGCAAAATCATGCTCTCGTGAACCAAACGCCTTTATGAGTTCAACCTTGTATCGTGTAGGATTATCTTTCCAAGCAACAGCTAAACTGCATGATTCCAAAGCGTTATCAGCACGAGGGTCGCGAGGATTTTGTTGTTTAAACAGTTCAAAAGCCGCAATTGCATCAGAAATTTTACCATTTTGCAACAAAGCCTGTCCGTACCAATATTGCAGCATTTTTTCGCGTGAACGAGAAGATTGTGCTCGTCGATAAAATGTTTCCGCTCTGCGTGAATTATTGAGATGACGATAGCACTCTGCTACACTATAATAGAGTTCAGCTTTTCCCGATCGAGAATCCTCAGATTCGAGCAAACGTTCGTAAAACGAAAGTGCGGCAAAATATTCACCATTTTCGAATGATGCTTCAGCCTTGCGTAATATTTTTTTTTGTGAAGCACACGAAACAAGGGCAAACGCAAGAATAAAACTAATTATATGTATTTTTTGTACTTTTCGCATTTTAATTGTGCTAACGCATAAAAACATATTTTATTTTTATGTAAATATACACAAATACTATAAGGCATAAGAAAATAGCATAAAAAAAGGATATCAAATTGATATCCTTTTTTATACTATACATATTTTATTCGTTTTTTACAGGACGAGGTAAAAGTGCCTTTCGAGACAATTTAAATTTACCTTTATCAATTCCCACAAGTTTCACCTCAAACACATCACCTTCTTTCAGCACATCGGTTACATTTTCCACACGTTTCCAATCTATTTCAGACACATGTAGCAAGCCATCTTTTTGTGGTAAAAACTCCATAAAAGCACCAAACGGCACAATTGTTTTTACCGTAGCAGTATATACTTGACCAACTTCTGGTTCTTGTGTTAAACCAGCAATATATGATTTTGCTGTTTCCATTCCTTTTTTATCGGTACCACAAATTTCAACTTCACCTCGTCCATCAATTTCTTCAATAGTGATAATTGTATTTGTGCGAGCTTGTAATTCTTGAATATTTTTACCTCCCGAACCAATAATTGCACCAATATAATCTTTATCAATCGAAAGTTTTTCGATTCGTGGAGCATGTTCTTTATAATCGTTTCGTGGTTCAGGGAGAGTTTCAAGAATTTTCTCCATAATATGTAATCGTCCAACACGTGCTTGTTCTAAAGCCTCTGTCATAAGTTGGTGCGACAGTCCGTCTATTTTAATATCCATTTGCACTGCTGTAATGCCATCTTTTGTGCCACACACTTTAAAATCCATATCCCCTAAATGATCTTCTTCGCCAAGAATATCAGAAAGAATAGCATATGAGCCTACATTTGTATCGGTTATTAATCCCATTGCAATACCAGTAACTGGTTTTTTAATTTTAATACCAGCGTCCATAAGAGCTAAGGTAGCCGCACAAACTGTAGCCATTGACGATGATCCGTTTGATTCCAAAATATCAGAAACCACACGAATAGTATATGGATTTTCATCACCATTTTTTATCATACCTTTAAGAGCACGGAAGGCCAAGTTTCCATGTCCCACTTCTCGTCTGCCAACGCCTCTATATGGACGAGCCTCGCCAGTTGAAAAAGGTGGAAAATTATAATGAAGTAAAAATCGTTCTTTTGAGCGAATCATAACATCGTCAACAATTTTTTCATCGAGTTTTGTACCTAAAGTAACAGTTGTAAGCGATTGCGTTTCGCCGCGTGTAAATATAGCAGAACCGTGTGCTGCAGGCAAATAATCCACCTCGCACCAGATAGGACGAATTTCATTTGTTTTACGACCATCTAAACGAGTTTTTGTTGCAAGAATACTATCGCGAACAGCTTGTTTCTCAACATCGTGGAAATAGCGGTCAACAAGCATTTGATTAACTTCCTCATCGGCAGAAATTGTTGCAAGAAAATCTGCTTTTACCGCTTCAAATGCAGCAGCACGCAATTCTTTTTCCTTAATATTTTTAGCAACAACATCAGCTATTTTTTGATAGCAAAATTGAGATACACGTGCTTCTAATTCTGCATCATGTTCTTCATGCGAATATTCACGTTTTTTAATTTTACCAACTTCAGCCATTAATTCAAGCTGCATGGTACATTGTTTTTTTATAGCTTCATGAGCAAATGAAATAGCTTCAAGCATCTCAGATTCAGAAACCTCGTTCATTTCGCCTTCAATCATTAACACGTTATCATATGTTGCTCCAACCATAATATCAATATCAGCTTGTTCTAATTGAGAAGCAGAAGGATTGATTACCAAAACGTTATTAATTCGAGCCACACGTACCTCTGAAATTGGTCCATTAAATGGCACATCACTCACAGCAAGAGCTGCCGATGCCGCAAGTCCAGCTAAGCAATCAGGTAATATTTCAGCGTCTGCCGAAATAAGATTTATAGTAACAAACACCTCAGCATGATAATCACTTGGAAATAACGGACGAAGTGCTCTGTCAACCAAGCGCGATACAAGAATTTCATAATCACTTGCACGCCCCTCACGTTTCATAAATCCTCCGGGGAAGCGTCCTATAGCAGCAAATTTTTCTTTGTATTCAACAGAAAGTGGCATAAAATCCACATCAGGTTTTGCATCTTTTGCAGCACATACAGTTGCAAGAAGCATTGTGTTGCCCATTTTAACAACAACAGAACCATCAGCTTGTTTTGCTAATTTTCCTGTTTCAATTTCAATTGTTCTACCATCGCCTAAGTCGATAGTTTTGGTAAATATTTGTAACATATATAATAATATTAATGGTTAGTAAAGACATACAAAGTTGTATGTACAAAAACAAAGAAAGGCAATAATTAATTGCCTTTCTTTCTGAAAATTATTTACGTAAATTAAGTTCTTTAATTAACGCTCTGTATTTTTCAATATCTTTTGATTTAAGATAATCAAGAAGATTTCGCCGTTTACCAACCAATTTTAAAAGAGAACGTTGTGTGACAGTATCTTTTTTATTCTCTTTTAATTTTTCAGTTAAAACGTTTATTCTTTCTGTGAATAATGCAATTTGTCCTTCTGTAGAACCAGTATCTTTTTCTGATTTACCAAACTTTTTTAAAATCTCAGATTTTTTTTCTGCTGTTAAATACATAATCTGTTTTTATTAATTCTTTTCTTTTAAATTTGGCTGCAAAAATACAAGATTTTTTATTATATTAGATAAAATATCTATATTTTTTTAGTATTATTTAAATCAATACAAGTTTATTGTAATAATCAATGAAAACAACATGTGAAATTGTTTTTTTGATATGCGGAAAATAAACTTAGCACAATTCTCTAAAAATATGACAATACGGTTTTTTTGCATGTTTTTGATAATATGATTGATGAATTTCTTCGGCAGGATAAAAAGTATCAAATTTTTCACATTTTGTTACTACTTCAATTCCTTTTTTTAAAAGTGTAGAGATGCACGCCTCTGCACTTTGTTTTTGCTCTTCATTTACATAAAATATTTCACTTCTATATTGCTCTCCAATATCGGGTCCTTGTTGATTTAATTGAGTTGGATCATGCGTATTAAAAAAAAGTCGCATCAAATCATTATATGAAACTTTATTTTCATCAAATATAACCTCAACCGCCTCGGCATGTCCTGTTAATCCTGTGCAAACTTGCTCGTATGAAGGATTATGCAAGCTGCCTCCCGTATATCCCGCACACGTTTGTATTACACCCGGAACTTGAGAAAACCAATATTCCGTTCCCCAAAAGCACCCTGAAGCAAAATACGCTATTTGATATGGTATAAAATCAAGTGAAACAGAATTAACACAATGCCGTGTTTGTTTTTCCGTAAAACCCTCACCATAAAACACATGTCCTAAATGTCCTCCACACGAACTGCACACAATTTCAGTTCGTTTACCATCGGCATCGGGTACCAACGCAAGAGCATGTTCAATTGCATCGTCAAACGAGGGCCAGCCACACGAAGAATGAAATTTATCAGACGAGCGAAACAGATGTTGTTCGCATTGTTTACAACAATAAATCCCTGCATCAAAATGATTGGTATATACACCCGAAAAAGGTTTTTCGGTTCCCTTATGAATAATTACATATTCTTCATAGGGGAGAAGTTTTCGTTTTTTTTGCATATCATCTATTTACAAGATATGACATAAAATATTCTATAAAATTACATATCTTTGTGCATATATTATTTACTTATACCTATGAAATCATTTTTATCACTTGCACAAGCACGACGGAGTACACGAAAATTTACAGAAGATGCTATTCCGCAAGAAATATTACAAACAATACTACAAGGGGCATTATTATCTCCAGCGTCAAAACGAAGTAATCCATGGGAATTTATTGTTGTTGATGATAAAGAATTACTTTTACAACTTTCTACAGCAAAACCACACTCAGGAACTTTTATTAAAGATTGTGCTACTGCTATTGTTGTATGTGCAGATACGCAAAAAAGTGATGTGTGGGTAGAAGACACATCTATAGCGTCAATTTTTATTCAATTGGCTGCAGAAGATTTAGGTTTAGGAAGTTGTTGGGTGCAAATTCGCAAGCGAGAGCATGAATCAGGAGAAATGGCATCGGAATATATTAAAAAACTACTGCAAATTCCTGAACATTATGAGGTTGCATCAATTATTGCTATAGGATATAAAGCAGACGAACGAAAATCTGCAGATTTAGAAAAACTTATGTATGATAAAATTCATACAAATACATTTTCGGCATCTCAAACTTCAAAAGATTTATAAACTATATAATTTTTACTCATATGAAAAAAACTATCACATGTATTAGCATTATTCTTTTTTCATTTTTATATTCTTGTCAAAAAGAGCCAGACCATTCAATACGAATAGCAAATGATTCTGACAGAACTATTTCTGTACGATTAGATGATTCAATTTTGTATGAAATAGAATCAAAACATCGTTCTGCATATCGTCCTATTCAAGAAGGTCCGCATACAATTTCAGGGGATTATTCTATAAGTTTTACAATTACAGGTAATGGTGTGTACTTTTGGACTGTGAAAATTACCGATAATGATGCAGAATTAATTCAAGAATAAAAAAAGGAATTCATATACAAAAAAATATAGATACACGTTATTATTAAAAAACGTATTATAAAATTAAAAAATTACAATAATGAAAAAAACAGTTTTTATGAGCGTATTACTTGTCGTACTTGCGAGTTTTACATATGCTCAAACACAAGATTCAATTATTTTCACCTCTACCACATACGATTACGGTGTTATTGAGCAAGGCGGAGATGGATTGTGTGAATTTACATTTACAAATAAAGGAGAAAAACCGCTTATTTTAAGCAACGTGCGAGCAGCATGCGGTTGCACTGTTCCCGAATGGCCTCGAGAACCTATTATGCCTGGAGAGTCAAATTCAATTAAAATAAAATATAACACCAATATTATTGGTACATTTTCAAAAACCATTCAGGTATATTCAAATGCAGTAAATTCGCATGTAGTACTCACCATAACAGGGCAAGTTAATAAACAAGAATAAAAGAAAAGGGGTTATAAAATCCCTTTTTCTTTTGCAATTTTTATCATATAGGCATATGCATCTTCAAAAGTGTTTTCAATATCTCCATCAAGAATTGCGTCTTTAATAGCAGTTTTTATTTCGCCCACAACTTTTGAAGGTTTGATATTGCAAGTAGAAATAATTAAATCGCCACTTATAGGTGGTTGCCAATTTCGCAAAGCATCTTTTTCTTCAACTTCCTTTAATTTTTGTCGAACGAGAGCAAGATTTTTCAAATACGTTGCAACCTTTTTGTCATTTTTTGATGTAATATCAGCTTCGCACAATAGCATTAAATCGTCAATATCATCGCCAGCATCAAATAATAATCTACGAACAGCAGAATCAGTAACCACATCAGTAGCAAGAATTATTGGGCGCAAATGCAGCAATACCATTTTTTCCACATATCTCATTTTTTCATTGAGAGGCATTTTTAATCGTTGAAAAATTTTCCGTACCATTTTTGCTCCATAAAATTCATGTCCATGAAACGTCCATCCATGATTTTCGACAAATTTTTTTGTGTTTGGTTTTGCTATGTCGTGCAACAATGCAGCCCATAAAAGCCAAAGATTATCAGATCTTTGTGCCACATTATCAACCACCTCAAGTGTGTGATAAAAATTATCTTTATGTCCAAATCCTTGAATAAAATCAACACCTTTTAATGCTTGCAATTCAGGTAAAAAATATGGTAACAGTTCCGCTTTTTCAAGCAATAAAAATCCAACCGATGGTTTAGGCGATAATAATATTTTATTACATTCCTCTACAATTCGCTCCGATGAAATAATAGAAATTCGGTGTTTATTTCTTTTAATTGCATTAAATGTTTCAGGGTCAATAGTAAACGAAAGTTGTGAAGCAAATCGAATTGCACGCATCATTCGAAGCGGGTCGTCAGAAAATGTAATATCAGGATTACATGGCGTGCGAATTAATTTTTTTTGTAAATCTTGAATACCACAAAACGGGTCGAGCAACTCGCCATATCTTTCTTTTTCCAAAGAAATAGCAAGTGCATTAATTGTAAAATCTCTTCGGTTTTGATCATCTTCTAAGCTCCCGGGTTCAACCTGCGGTTTGCGAGAGTTTTTAGAATACGATTCTTTTCGAGCACCAACAAATTCATACTCAACATCTTTGTGTTTAAACATTGCTGTTCCAAAATTTTTAAACACCGAAACCGATATTTTAGGAGAAAGTTTTGCAGCAGTTTTTTGTGCTAACTCAATACCATCGCCAAGTGTAACAATGTCAATGTCTTTATTGGGGCGTTGTAAAAAAATATCACGAACAAAGCCTCCTATCACAAATGCAGGAGTGTTTTGTTCTGAAATAATATCAGAAATAATTTTAAAAACAGGGTCTTGTAATATTTTTTTCATATCAAAAAGTAGGGCAAATATACACATATTACTCTATTAATTAAAGTGAAAAATAGTATGTTGATATAAAATTATATGAGAGATTTAACTTTGTGCGTGTTGAAATAACAATATATTTGTTTACTTTAATCTATGTAAAAGAAAATCGCATTTTTCATAAAAAATAGAAAAATCATACTAATATGTAATGAATTCTGAAAAGTGCGTCTAAAGCGATATGTGTATAATTAAAAAATCAAAAAACAATGGTAGAACATTTAACAGCACAAACATTTAAAGATAAAGTGTTTGATTACGAAAACAACAAAGAATGGAGTTTTAAAGGAACCACTCCTGCAATAATTGATTTTTATGCAGATTGGTGTGGTCCATGCAAAATGCTATCTCCTATTATTGAAGAATTAGCAAAAGAATATGAAGGAAAAGTATTGTTTTATAAAATTGATACCGAAGCAGAACAAGAATTAGCAGCGGCATTTGGAATACGCAGCATACCTTCATTGCTTTTTATTCCAACAGAAGGACAACCACAAATGGCACAAGGAGCGCTTCCAAAAGATGCATTTAAAAATGCCATTTCTGATGTGTTTAATATAAAATAATTGAATTTGTGGCATGCGATTGTGTAATAAATCGTGTGTCACAAATTATACTACTAAATTGCAACTCACTTTGCAAAAAGCGGTATTATATGTAATATTGCATATAAATAATTATGTGCATGCAAATACTTATACCCGTTTTATACTGCTTGTTATTTTTATATAGTATATATGCACTTCCTGCATTTAAAAAAAGTGGATTACCATTTTGGGGGCTTTCTTCGCTATTTCTTATAAAAATTGTGGCATCTATTGCCATGTATTACATATATACGGTTTACTATCCCATTCGCAATGAGGCTGATATGTTTAAATATTTTGATGATTCACAACATATATTTGCGGCTTTTAAAGATTCTGTGCTTCATTTTTTGCGTTTTATAACGGGCATTGATATACACAATGTAGAATTACAACAATATTTTGACCAGATGAATTTTTGGGACAGAAAATTTACGTATGGAATAGGAAATGACAACCGCACAATTATTCGCATTAATGCTATATTCATGCTTTTTTCAGGCGGAAATATTTGGGTTCACAATATATTTGCATCATACATTGCGTTTGTTTCATATTTTATGATATATCGCGTATTTGTATCGTACGCACCTCATTTACGCACTTTTCTTATTATAAGTATATTTTTAATTCCTTCAAGTGTTTTTTGGACATCAAGCATATTAAAAGAAACAATTGTAGTTTTTGGTTTAGCACTTTTTTTTCATGGATTTCATGCCCTACATACAAAAAAAATATCATGGAAATCGTTACTTATACTTTGTTTGGGGATTTTCTTTCTTATTTCGATTAAATTATATGTACTTGTTGCTCTTATACCAGCAGCATTAGCGTATGTGCTTGCCAATAAATTTCCCCAAAAACGTATCATATATTCATATATTTTAGTGTATGTTGCTGTGATTCTTGTTGTTATTATAAATCAAATAGGAGATATATATCCTGTTTTAAAAACCTTTGCAAACAAAAGAAATGATTTTATAACAGACACCATTAGGCAAACAAATGCTCAAAGCTATATTCCTATAGGATACATAAAAAGCAATTTATTAGATTTTATAAAAGAAACACCGCATGCGTTATACAGAGCTTTGTTTTTACCATGGATATGGAATGTGCAATCATTTATACAATATATACCTGCTTTTGAAAAATTATTGATGATTATTTTATTCATTACAAGCTTGTTTTTTCGTAAAAAACAAACACGCGAAATTAAAAATCTTATGTGGTTTTCGGGAACATTTACTTTTGGTGTATGTTGGATAGTTGGCATGACAACTCCAGTTGTTGGTGCAATTGTACGCTATACAGTACCTATTTTACCATTTTTATATACTATTTTTGTGTTTAGTATTGATTGGGAACAAATTTTAAGAAAATTAAATTATGGAAGAAACACGATTTGATTATAAAAAGCTACAAACATTTACCGCTACGGTTTTAGAGGCAATAGGGCATTCTCCAGAAGATGCATTACTTGCTTCTAACGTACTTATTACTGCCGATTTACGCGGAGTGGATTCTCACGGAGTTGCTCGTTTACGCGGATATATAAATTTATGGAAGGCACAGCGAATGAACCCCAAACCACACATACGCATTGAACATGAAACTCCATCGACCGCCACCATTGATGGCGATCAAGGATTAGGATTAGTTGTTGCTCCAAAAGCTATGAATATTGCTATTGAAAAAGCTCGCAATGTTGGTACAGGTTGGGTTGCTATAAATAATTCAAACCATTTTGGTATTGCAGGATATCATGCAATGATGGCTTTAGAACATGATATGATTGGATTTGCTTTTACAAATGCAACTCCCACAACAGCACCAACATTTTCAAAACAACGAATGCTTGGTACAAATCCTATAGCTGTAGCGTTCCCAACAGCTACGCAAGCACCATTTATAGCAGATTTTTCTACCACAACAGCAGCAGTTGGCAAACTCGAAATTTTGCAACGAAAAAACTTACAAACTCCCACAGGTTGGATTCAAGACAAAGATGGAAACGAAACACAAGATGCATACGGTTTAAAACATGGAGGAGCTTTATTACCATTAGGTTCAGACAGAGAACATAGCAGCCATAAAGGGTATTGTTTGGGGGCTATTGTTGATATTATGAGTGCTGTTCTTTCTGGAGCAAATTATGGACCGTGGGTGCCGCCATTTTTAGCATTTATGGAACCTTCACAAAATCAAGTGGGAAAAGGCATTGGGCACTTTGTAGGTGCTATGAGAATTGATGCTTTTCGTCCCGCAGATGAATTTAAAAAACATATGGACAATTGGATTACAACATTTCGTAACTGTACACCTGTTTCACAATCGGAACCTGTGCAAATTCCAGGAGATTATGAACGAGAATGTACCGAAAATAGGAAAAAAGAAGGCATCCCTTTGCTACCAATTGTTATACAAGATTTACAAGAAATTGGAAAGATGTTTTCTGTAGAATTTTAAAACAACAGCTATTACATACTACACATGACACTACTTCTTATATATTTATCTATTGCATTATGCATTTCTTTCCTTTGCTCAATTGTAGAATCTGTATTACTTTCTACACCTCAATCTTTTTTAGTTATGAAACAAGAACAAGGATATGGGTGGGCAACAAAATTTATTGCGTTAAAAACGCATATAGATAAACCTTTATCTGCAATACTTACATTAAATACCACAGCACATACTATTGGCGCTGCTGGAGTAGGAGCACAAGCTATTGTGGTTTTTGGCGATGCAGCATTTGGAATAATAACAGCAATTGTAACAATATTACTCTTGATTTTTACAGAAATAATTCCAAAAACAATTGGAGCACAATATTGGAAATATCTTAGCAAATTTTCATATTATGCAATATCTACAATGATATTTATTACCTATCCATTAGTAATATTATCATCATATATTTCAAAAATTTTCTCAAACAAAAACAATGAACAAACCACAAGTAGAGAAGAAATTGCTGCACTTGCAAAAATTGGAAATGAAGAAGGTTTATTCTCAGAAAAAGAGAATAAAATCATTCAAAATATTTTGAAATTAAAAAACGTAAAAGTAACAGAAATCATGACTCCACGCGTGGTTGTTGCTATGGCTGATGAAAACTTACAGTTGTCCGTGTTTCTTGAAAATAAAGATTATTTAAAATTTTCACGAATTCCTATTTATGCTGAAAATGAAGAAAATATAACTGGTTATGTGTTTCGACAACAAGTTTTAGAAAATTTAGCCGAAGACAAACATTCATTACAATTAAAGGATATTAAACGAAAAATTACTGTTGTTCCAACAAGCATGACACTTTTTTTGTTGTGGGAACGGTTATTAGAAAAAAAAGAACATATCGCTCTTATTATTGATGAACATGGAGGTTTAGACGGAATTGTTACTATGGAAGATATTATTGAAACGCTTCTTGGCTTAGAAATAGTAGATGAAAAAGACACCATTACCGATATGCAGAAATTTGCAAGAGAGCGGTGGCAAGCACGACAAGAAAAATATAATTTAATAACAAAAACAGATTCTTAAAACGCTATTTTACTCGCCACATTAGTTGCCCCGCATTGGTATATACTATTTTTTTATAATCAAGTAAATAATTAATAACTTTTAGCACATCTTCTTCAGCAGCATCAATAGATTGCACAATTTCGTGAGCTGCTTTTGATTCCTTTTGTACTAATTTTTTTACCTGTTCAAGAATACCATCAAACTGCGTTTTTGTAAGTTGCAATTCGTTTCGTTTTCGGCACGAATCACAATTACCACAGCGTTGTTTATTCGTTTCGCCAAAATATTCGAGCAATTGCAAACTTCTACATTTTGATTGAGTAGTAATGTATTGTATCATTGCATCAAGACGCACACCTTGCCGTTCTTTTCGTGCTTCATAATTTTCACGATTGATATAGATATTATCTTGTGGCACACGTTCTTCGCTATAAAAAATCACAGGATTTTGCTTAGCTTTATAATAGCTAATAACTCCCATTTTAGCCAATGTAATAAAATATTTATGTATTAATTCGGTTGGTGCGTTTACTTTTTTCGCAAGCATTTCTTCAGAAATGGGAACATATTCCGTAAAAATACCAGTAAAATTTCGCAAGAGCAATTTAATAAAAATATCAAACGTATTATTTTCAATTTGAAATTTATAGAGTGTATTTCTATCAATAATAAATTTTACTCTCGACCTGTTTTCCATTGATTCAGAAACATATACATATCCTTCTTCTTCAAGAACTTTTATACTATTATATGTTTTAATAATATCAAGTTTATATTTTTTACAAATATCCTCAATAAAAAAATCATAGGTATTGCCTTTTCCTGCTCCAATAGGAATTTGATAATAATTACCTAAAGCTTCATACACATTTTTTATGTACAAGATGTCAGGATTTTTTTTAGTAAAATTTGTTTTTAAAGTCGCAATATCTATTTTGTTATACAGCAAAACCGCAAAAGACTCCCTTCCATCTCGTCCTGCTCGTCCAGCCTCTTGAAAATAAGCCTCTAAAGATTCTGGAATATCATAATGTAAAACAAATCGCACATTTGGTTTGTCAATGCCCATTCCAAAAGCGTTGGTGCTCACCATAACAGCATTATATGATTTCATCCACGCCTCTTGTTTCAATTGTCGTGTATTTGCATCTAATCCGGCATGATAAAAATCAGCATTAACACCTCGTTTTTGAAGAGCCGAAGCTATTTCCTTTGTTTTTTTTCGTGTTCGCACATACACAATTCCAGCACCTTTAACTTTGTTGCAAATTGAAAGAATAAAGCCAAGTTTATCTTCTTTTTGTTTTACTAAGTATGTAAGATTTTTTCGTTCAAAACTTTTTGAAAGCACATGATGTTGCTTAAAGCCCAATTTATCTTGAATGTCTTTTACCACATCGGGTGTGGCAGTTGCTGTTAGTGCAAGAATAGGCACATTTGGCAACAATTCTCGCACATGAACAATTTCGAGGTAAGCAGGTCTAAAATCATATCCCCACTGTGAAATACAATGAGCCTCATCAACTGCAATGAGGTTCACATTCATATGTTGAATTTTCTCCTTAAATAAACGTGTTTTTAAGCGTTCAGGAGATATATACAAAAATTTTATTTCTCCATATATACAATTATCAAAAGCAATTTCAATTTCGCGTTTACTCATTCCCGAATAAATTGCCACCGCTTTAATCTTTTTTGATTTTAGATTATCAACCTGATCTTTCATAAGGGCTATAAGTGGCGTAATTACAATGCAAACGCCTTCATTCGATAAAGAATGAACTTGAAATGTAATTGATTTTCCGCCGCCAGTTGGCATTAAGCCGAGCGTATCCTTTTTTTTATGTGTGCTTTGAATAATTTCTAATTGTAAGGGACGAAATTTCTTAAATCCCCAATAATTAAAAAGTGTTCGTTCAAATTGATTCACAAAAAATTCATTTAAAAATATTCAGATAAAAGTACGAAATATTTTTAAACAACCCTTATTAATAGCAATAGATTCTTATAAAAAAGTATTGATGTTATTTCACAGAAAATTATAATAGTATTATGTGAATTTTTGAAACACAAGCACTTCTGCATTATTGCACACAATACGAAACGATTGTGCAAGTGATTCATTTAGTGTGCCTTCCCACCACGATTGCAAGGTTTTATGTGAAAGAGGATATTTTAATTGTTCCGATGAAATTTCTTTGTTTTGAGAGAGAGAAAAAATAGAAACTTGCTGTCCTACAAACGATTGAAAAACAGTTGTAGAGGATATTGGTGTAAAAATACCATAATCTGTTACCATACATACCGAAAGCATTTTTGCATACGCTACCAACAACGAAATATTTCCTAAAGTATGGTCTTCACGCTTTCCCGTTGCACCAAGTATTACAACATCCTTAATTCCTTGCGAAACAGCCCATTGTATAGCTTTTGTTTGATCGTTTGTATTTTCGTCAGAATTATGCACAAGTATATCAGCAAAAGCATCTTTTATTTCGGGTTCAATAGAATCCAAATCTCCAATTACCACCCTTGGTTGCAATTTTTTTTTATAGAGCACATTAGCAGCACCATCGCAACAAATACGTGTATGTGCCGCTAACAAAATTGAAAGAGGAATATGATGTGAAGGAAATTGTCCATTACACAGAATCACATTTCGAGAAAATTCAGATTTTTCCATTTTAATTATAATTTCATCATTCGTTTCCAATTATAATAGCCAACAAAAGCTAAAATGAGATATACAAAAAACAGCACTGCCGTAGGATATAAATCCTTATACATATATAATCCTAAAGAAACAGCATTTGCAACTATCCATAACAACCACTGTTCAAGATATTTGCGAGCAAGCATCCATGTTGCTGTAACACCTAAAGCTGTGGTAAATGCATCACCTATAGGCACAGGAGAGTCAGTATAATTTTTTAGAACAAACGCCATAATAAATGTCAAAGCACACGTAATAAGAGTAAGTGGCAGCATACTTTTTTTAGGAAGATGTGTTATAAGAATTTCAGGTTGATTTGTTTTTTGATGCCCAAACAACCACCAATACCAACCATATATACTTACCACAATATAATAGAATTGTAGAGTCATATCAGCATAAAATCGAGCGTCAAAAAACACAAACACATAAAAAATAGACATTGCAATGCCCACAGGCCATAATAAAACATGTTGTTTTATTTCGAGCACCACAAACGCTAACCCGAGTATAGCACCAGTCAATTCTACCCAATTATTAATAATCCAATCCATTGTTTACAAATCAAGAGTTAATTTACACATATAATGTATGCCAGCTTGTGGAAAATAAAATCGTTCCATTTTTTCAACCCCTTGTTCATACCAATTCCAGCTATACGCATTGCTTTCGTACATTTTGTTTAGCAAATTGTTAATAGTAAATTGAATACGAAACGCACGTGCTTTTTCAAATAAAAAAGCATATTCAAATTGAAAATTATGTACAATATACGCATCTAATTTTCTCATTTCACTGTTCATATTATCAAAATATTGCGAACCTACATATTTACTTTGAATTCCAAATGTCATACATTCATCGGCATAAAACGAAAATGTGCTTGACGCAATAACATTAGGAGAGTAAGAAATATTCGTAATTCCATGATGAGTTTCAATCTGTTGTTCATTCCAATTTTCATCATAGTTGGTTGCATATTCAATATAATTCAATATTTTATTTTGCGACAAAGTAACATTTGCATTCCATTCAAATTCTTTTACAGGACGAACTCCCACAACGCATTCTATACCACGGCGATAACTGTCTTTTGCGTTTTCTTTAATAGCCGCTCCAACCTCGTTTAATCTTCCGGTAAGTACTAATTGATTATCATATTTCATAGAATAAAAATTAAGAGCAATTGCCGCTTTTTGCCTTTTATATTGATAACCAAATTCTAAATCATACAAGGTTTCATGAAACAATTGTTTTTCGCGTACATCACGCAAATCACTTCGAGCAGGCTCACGATTTGAAATTGCATATGATATAAACATGCTATTTTTATTATCAATTTTGTAAAACAATCCTCCTTTAGGATTAAAGAAATTCCATGTATATGTAGAGTCAAGTTCATACAAATCATCATCAATACCGTGCATTGCATACGTAATATTTCGTTGCTGTGCATCTGCAAATATTGACAGTGTATTTGTAATTTGATAGTGTATTTTTGCAAAAACATTCAAATCTGTTTTTTTTCCTGTATTTGAGTACCACAAATATTTTTCAAAATCGGGCACAAAATTCAAATTCGTTACATATCCAAAATGCTCACCGTCATATATATTATAAGAATTTCCAATGCTTGCTGTAATTTTGTTTTTATTATATGTAGCCCCCGCAGTGTATCCATAAAAAACATTATCAAGCCATTTTTGACGAATAAGATTAGTTCGTGTAAGCATACTGTCAGGAAAAATAGACACATCTCCAAATTCATCATACGCCAGAGTATCATGTAATTGTATAGGTTTAATACCATATTTTGAGAGTTTTGCATTTTCTTTAAACTGTTCATAATATCCATTGCCAGTAGTTGCGTGAATAGTACCCGAAACATTCAAATATTTTGAAGCAGCATAATTATAATGTAAAGAATAATGATTTTGCTTATAACTATCTACCTCATTATCATAAAAATGCTCATTCCCTTTTTGGTCATAATATCTACCTGCAATATTATATGTTCTATCATTTTCGAGCAAATAATCAGGAATACCAACCCACGTAATACCCGTGCGTTGTCGTCCCAACATTGCATTTGCCGTAATTGTATGTTTTTTCGCAAAAAAAGCACCCGAAATATGCATTGATTCATGGTCAGAAAATCCACGTTGTACATATCCATCAGAGGTTAATTTACTATAACGAGCAGTAAACGAAAGGCAGCTATCAAGAATGCCAGTTGTTCCTGAAACCAATGTTTTTATCGTATTAAAAGACCCAATAGTACTCGACAGTTGCACGGCTGGTTTTTCCTGAATTCCAAGCGTTTGAAAGTTCAAAGAAGCTCCAAAAGAAGCAGCTCCATTTGTAGATGTCCCCACACCTCTTTGGATTTGCACCGCATCAACGGAAGATGCAAAGTCAGCCATATTAACCCAAAACACATTGTGCGATTCAGCATCATTTAACGGCACACCATTTATTGTAACATTTATACGCGTTATATCCGTACCACGCACACGCATATTTGTATATCCGTACCCAGTGCCATTTTCTGAAGTTGAAACAAACGAGGGAGTGTGGTCAAGCACAAACGTAATATCTTGTCCAATATTTCGGTTTGTGATATCACGTTCAGAAATAGTTGTTTGCGCAAACGGCATTGTTTCTTTTGCTTGAATAGCAGTAAGTAAAACGGGGTTAAGATTTACCGATGAAAAAGGAAGTGTAATAACGAGAGAAACATCATGCTGTAACATTAGGTGTTTTGTAACAGTTTCATATCCAACAAATGATACCTCTATTTGATATTCTCCCGGAGCAAGTTTATCTAATATAAACGCTCCATCTTTATTTGAAACAACACCTAAAAATGTATTAAGAACAACCACAGAAGCATCGGGAATTGGAGTTCCTTGTTGATTTTTCACAATGCCCGAAATAGAATATTTTTGAGCGTTAAGCGTCATTGCACATATCATACACACGAGACCTACTACATACTTTTTCATACATGTACTATTTAAAAATTAAAAAAAAATAAGAATAGGAATTGAATACTATTTTGTATTCATAATGTGTAAGATTTCGAATTTCCTCCGCAGGTATTATCCTGTTCAGGTTCGAGGGTCTAAATTCTCAGCCTTAATGGCACCCCTATTCTACATCGCAAAGATATGTATATTTTTTATAGTACCACCGAAAATGATATAAAAATATTTTTCATTTATAAATATATTATGCGTCATATTAATCAATTTTAAACAATGGTCTTTTTATGGAAAACCATTATCTTTGTATTAAATTAAAAAGTAAAAAAAATTGGAATTGACAAAAAAGGAAATATCAGCAATTAAATATAATGAAGATAAGATTGAAGAATTATTATCAAGGATAAGACATGATAATAGTAGAATAATCTATTTTTTAGATAATTTAGGTAGAATTTCCAATAATTTTAATGGTGATTGGCTTTTCGAATTAGCTAAAAGTGATAATCAAAAAATAAGACTTTCAGCAATAAAAAATTTGGGAAAAATTTCTTTAAATGGAAAACTTGAAAAGATGTTTTCTCTTTTTAGTGATGAAGAAAACACAGAGAATAGAAGAGAAATAATCTCGTCAATAGGCAGACAAAGAAATTATAAAGCTAAAAATTTCTTGATAAAAACATTACAAGACAATGACCCCAAGGTGGTTTCTCAAGCAATTAGAGCCTTGTTAGTTTTTAAAGATGATGAAGAAATCGTATCTGTTTTAAAATCATTAAGAAATCATAAAAACGAAATGGTTTCTATGGTCATAGAAAAAGAGTTTTTTTCAAAAACTACTAATAAAAGCAACCTTCACCACACAGAAACATATGATTTTTTAAAAAACACTGTTGTTCACGGTGATGTAAATGAAATCCTCAAATATGTTCCAGATGAAAGTGTTCATTTAACTTTTACTTCGCCACCTTACTATAATGCTAGAGATTATTCTATTTATCCAAGTTACAAAGATTACTTAGAGTTTCTAGAAAAAGTATTTAAACAAATTCATAGAGTAACGAAAGAAGGAAGGTTTTTACTTATAAACACCTCGCCAATTATTATACCTAGAATTAGTAGGCAGCATTCTAGCATACGCTATCCTATTCCTTTTGATCTGCATCATTACATTGTTCAAATGGGGTGGGAATATATAGATGATATAATATGGTTAAAACCAGAAGCAAGTGTTAAAAATAGAGTTGGTGGGTTTCAACAACATAGAAAACCTTTAGGTTATAAACCAAATACAGTAACAGAAATGATTATGGTGTATAGAAAAAAAACATCTAAATTATTAGACTGGAATATTCGACAGTATCCATATGACATTGTAAAGGAAAGTAAAGTTGCTGATGACTTTGAAACTACAAATGTATGGAAAATAGATCCTGTTTACAGTAAAAATCATTCCGCTGTATTTCCTACTGAACTTTGTCAAAAAGTAATACAGTATTATTCATTTGTTGGTGATTTAGTTTTTGATCCTTTTGGTGGTAGTGGAACATTAGGCCGTGCTGCTAAAGCTTTGAATAGACGTTTTTTTCTTACAGAATTAAATGATGAATATTTTAATTATATGAAATCAATAAAAAAAGGAAAATCCCTTTTTAATGAACCAGAGAGTAAGTTTTTAGAAATAGAAGAATTTAAAAAAATAGCAAATGACATTAACTGATCAAGTAACAAAAAGCATCATCAAAAAACTAATAAATGGTGATGATTATAGAATTGAAATTGTAACATTAATAAATGCAGAATTCTTACAGTTTTCAATAGATTTTTTCAAACAGATTGCATTTGCTAAATTGAAAAACGAAGATATTTCTGTTGATTGGTACAAAAAGGAAATGTTAAACGAAGACTTACCACCTGATGATATAGCTATACATTCTGGTCTTAACAAAAAGACAATCACAAATATGTATAATTCCGGGACAAGACAAGTTGTAATCGATGCATCTTATGAGCATTACGATACCTTATATAGCGCTATAGATGAGTTAACTCAAATAGAAGATATTGATTTAAATCTAACAATCAAATTTAATAAAGTAAGTGTTGAGTTAAATATAAATGAAAGTTTGATAGTGATAAACACTCTTGCAGTTAAAAGAGCTGCTTTACGTGGTGGATTATGGAGTACTGCAGGAAAACAAACCGAAGGACCTTTAATGGTTACACTTTGTAAACTTTATGGAGTGCCAGAAGATTTTTATGCAATAAAACCAAGAGCAAAAAGAGTGCGAAAAGGTGACGTTAATCGAGAGGTTGATTTTTTCTTATATAAAGGTAAAAACACTTACAAATGTGAAGTTAAATTGATGGGTAAAGGAAATCCTGAAAGTGCAGATGTTGTAATAGCAAGGGATAGTAGTGTTTTTGTTGCTGATAAGCTTTCGGATCAGAATAAATCTCAATTAGACGAACTAAATGTACAGTGGGTTGAACTTCGTTCAGATGAAGGTTTTAGGCGTTTTAAAAACGTTCTTGAAGAATTCGATATTCCTCATAATGTGTTAAACCCTAATCTTGAAGCTGAATTAGTGAGAATCACTAATGAAATCTTCAAATAAAAAAATACGAATGCATAACAGCCAATTTGTAAAAATAGCGAATAAAGTAATTCGATTGAACGTTTCTCGGTAAATTGAAAGTTTGCTCTTCAATTGAAATTCATCAACAAAATCTGCCATTTCGGAAAGCAGGAATAAATGCTAAGAGGTTCACGATTAGTCACTTCCTACTTGCAATATATATATACTACACGTTAAAGACTTGCAATTGTAATTTACGTATTAATTCGCATGTATTTTTACACAAACACTTGCATACTTGTTTTTTTTTAATACTTTTGCGTAAAATTTTAAACAAACTATCATTTAAAAACAAATTTCTATGAAAAAAACACTCACTTTAGCATGTGCTATATTTGGTATTTTTTTAGTACAAGCACAAGAAAATACTCAAGTTCAAGAAGCAGCTCAAGTTCAAAAAACAAAACCAGTTCGAGTTCAAAATTCACCGACAGAAAACAAAAAAGGACAAGAAATATTGCCACAACAAGGGGATATAGGAATTGGTTTTAATGCTGTTCCTATGTTAGACTTAGTATTTAATAGTATGCGTTATGTTAGCATTATGGGAAACAGTGCACCTACAGCAGTCAATGTTGCTGCAGGTAGTGTAACATATGCTCATAACAACAATCAAATAACAGGAAAGTATTTTTTATCAGACCTTACAGCAGTACGCGTTCGCTTTGGTGTAAACACATTAGCTGGAACATTTATTAATCCTGTTGAAAATGCAGACATTCGTTACCAAGCAAGCTTAGGAACTGCAGATGATATTGCTGCGGCAACATTAATTACCGTAAACGATGAGTTGAAGTTTTCTAAAACGCATGTAATGAGTGCGGTAGGATACGAAATGCGAAGAGGCTACGGTAGATTACAAGGATATTATGGTGGAGAGTTCGGATTAGGTGTAACATCTGCAAAAGAAAAAGTAGAATACGGAAATGCATTTTCTGATCAATACGCTGTTGATTTTACAACAGATTTTAACGCTGCTAATGTTGGAACCCAAACTCCTGCTACGGCACGTATAGCTCGAGATACTGAAGTTAGCTATAGAGGTGCTCTTCATATAGGTGTTCGCGGTTTTGTTGGAGTAGAATATTTTGTTGCTCCAAAAATTTGTATAGGTGCTGAATATGGATTTGGCTATGCATTCCAAAACAGAAGAGATTTAAAAGTAAAACAAGAAGTGTTTTTTAATGGAGAATCAGGACCAGAAGTAATACATGAAACTGTAAAACTTGATAATAAATATAGAAACAGTGGCTTTACAGTTGATATGGATACAGAAAACGTATTCTCGCTGAACAATACTTTAGATGGCAACACAAACTTAGGTGGTGGTGCGGCTGCAATAGTTATAACTTTTCATTTTTAATTAAAACAATACATTTTTAAACTTTAAAACTAATAGAAATCATGAAAAAATTAATTTTTTTATTTTCAGTAGCTATAACAATGATAGCGTGCAATAAAGAAAAAGAGGTAAACTTTACTCCATCAGATATTCTTGGAGAAGCAACAATTACGGGTATAGTAACAAAACAAATTTTACCAAGCGGTAAAATACCAGTAGAAGGAGTAAAAGTAATTGTTACTGTTAAAAAATCTGAATTATATCCTAATTCAAAAAGTGCTATTGGTGTTGAAACCTTTGAAGATGTAACTAATGCTGAAGGTGAATATTCAATTACTATTAAAACAAACGCTGAAGGCGTAAGTGCATTTGTTTCAACAAGTGGATTTATCGGCACACTTGATGCGTATTCTGGAGGTGAATTAACCGTAGGAGAAAGAGCTTTATTTACAAGCCAAACAGATACAATAACAGTAAAAACTGGTGTAAATGAAGTGAGCGATATTTCTATTACTGGTACTCAAATAGGTGCAGCTTCAGATGCTGTTTCTATAGGGAAAGCTACAGTTCGTGGATATGTATATATTTTAGATAAAGGTGAAAAAGATTATTTAAGTAATCATACCGTGGTTTTAACACTTGATAAAGACCCTTTTACAAATGCAGAAAAAGTATATACAACAAAAACAGATGCTAAAGGAGCGTATGTGTTTACTATTGAAACTGTTGAAAGTGGCACGAAAGATTACGAACAAAAAGCAACAGTAAAAGCGTATGATTTTGAAGCAAGACAACGTATTTACGATTCTGGTGATGACAAATGGAAAACAGAAGATAAAGATGGCGTGTATTCTGCTCCTGCAACAATAAATCTTACAGCTGTATATAATAATAGTATTCAAGTAGGTAAAGATATTGCATACTCTACATTTACTCCTATTAACTAAACAAATATATAATTTTAAAAAGGGTGCTTGATTTTTTTCTGCACCCTTTTTTTGTGCTTTTTTTTATACTCTTGAAAAAAAATATTGAAAAATAAAAGAGAGAAATAAAAAATATATATATTTGAAAAAAAAATCAAAACACACCCACTATGAAACGTTTTATTTTTATTCCTATAGTTATAATAAGTATTGGACTTAGTATATTATATGCTGCAAATCAAAGTAAATATCAATATACTCCAATAATTATTGAACGTGCAACGCTCGAAAATTCAATAGCTTCAATGTCTGCACAAAAGTTGCAAAATCCGGGCAAAATTTTTATTCGCGGAATACATTTGTTTGTAATAGAACAATTTTATGGCGTTCATATATTCGATAATAGCAATCCTTCTAATCCTGTTTCATTAGGATTTATTCGAATATTAGGTTGCACAGACGTAACCGTTCAGGGAAAAATAATGTATGCCGCAAGTGCAGTTGATATGGTTACTTTAGATATTTCAGATTTTTTAGCAGTTAAAGAACTAAGACGCGAACGAAATATTTTACCAGAAATCACATCTCCATATGGCGATATTCCTGAACGATATACAAATCAAAATCGACCAAAAGGAACAATTATTATTGCATGGAAAAAGAAGTAAGTCAAACAATAAGCATACAAACATGAAACATATATATAATTCTTTTTATCTTATACTCGCATTTGTTTTTATACTTGCAGCTTGTGCTGATAGTTCTGTAACAAAAATGTCTGAGATTGGAACAATTCCTTTAATACCCGGTTTAAGTGGCAGAGGTGGCTCTATGGCGAGATTTACTACATCACAAAACGCATTGTATGTGCTTACAAATACAAAATTATATGTATATAATATAACAAATCAAGAAATTCCGATACTTGAAAATAGCATCGACATAAATCCCGGATTAGAAACATTGTTTACCTATGATACCTTATTATTTATTGGTTCACAAGACGGTATGTATGTGTATGATATTTCTAATCCTCATGATGTTGTATATGTAAGTAGATATTGGCACACAACTTCGTGCGACCCCGTAGTATTTGACGGAACTCATGCGTTTATTACGCTTAATTCTGCACAAGAAATATGCGGAAGATATACAAACGAACTACAAGTTCTTGCTATGCAAGATGTGCAAAGTCCAATGTATATAAATTCTTATCAAATGGAATCGCCAAAAGGATTAGGCGTTGATGGTGATTTTTTATTTGTATGCGACAACAATAATTTACTTGTGTATTCTAAGAAAAACATTCTTGATTTAGAATTAAAAAAGACATTCCCAATTTCACAAGCATACGATGTGATACCATATTATGGAAATCTTATTGTAACAAGCAAAGCTGGTATTTTACAATATTCGTATGATACCACAACATTACAAATTACGCATCTTAGTTCAATTTTAATAGAAAAATAAATTCCTATGAAAACAATAATTACCACATGTATATTTCTTATGTTCCTAAGTAACTTAGGTATAGCACAAGAATCAGGTTTTTCTTCAAGGCAAAATACAAATACATATATTTGGTCTATTGCACCTCAATTTACCGCCGAAAATGCTATGCGTATTGATATTGAAAGACGATACCAAAATGGAAGCAGCGTTGTTTTAGCACCTCGTTTCTACGTAAAAAGTCCCAATTCCGAAGAGGAGGGAAATAACGGTAAAATGTTAGGAATTGGCGGAGAACTTTTTCATAAAATTCGCATTAATGAGCTTTCTAATCCGCTTCGTGGATACATTATGTACGGAATGTTGTATAATTTTTATGATGTAATTCAAGTAGAGGCGGAGTGGGTAACAGACGAAACCCTTGGAATTACCACCTTTGTTGGTCGAGACGAAGACAAACATATAGGGATAAACAAATTTGGACCTAACCTTGCCATTGGCTTAGAAATGGAGCCTGTTGAGCGATTTATTATAGATTTATATGCAGGAGTTGGTGCACGATACAGCTTAGTTTCATATGGCGATAAATCATTCATAAACAGTCATTCAAGTATTTTTGACATGGGATACACTGGAATTGTTCCACTTATAGTTTTTAAAGTAGGTGTTGTTTTTTAATAAAACTCTATTTTAAAACAAAAACCATGCGGGTTGACTGTACACTTAACTAAGGAACGAGAAAATGTTGAATGCTTAATGCTTAGTGATGAATAAAAAAATGTCATTCATCATTAAGTACTCTACATTAAGCATTAAAAAAAGAAAAATAAGATTATTAAATTTCTATCGGGGTTTCGGAATCGTGGGTTTTTCTGTATTCTCTGCGTTTTACGTAGAGCCGCAAAATCTTGTGGCTTTACATAGAATTGTAGGGACATTTCGACTACGCTCAATGTCCACTCTCCGCATGGACTTTGTATCAAAATATGATGAATAAAAAAATGTCATTCATCATTAAGCACTCTACATTCATCATTAAAAAAATATTTTTTTTAAATATTATTTAGTTCAAAATAAAAAAAACAGTACATTTGTATCATTAAATGTGGAAAGATTTGAGTTGATTGCAACCACGAAAAAAATGCTAAAACAACGGATATTCCCACGTTTTTGCTTTTTCACAAATTTTTCTTCTTACTTACTTTAAAAAACTATAAAAATGGGATATTTATTTACTTCTGAATCAGTGTCTGAAGGACACCCAGACAAAGTTTCCGACCAAATTTCTGACGCATTACTTGATGCGTTTTTAGCACAAGACCCTCAATCAAAAGTAGCCTGCGAAACATTGGTAACCACAGGTTTAATTGTGTTAAGTGGCGAGGTTAAAACAAAAGCTACTATTGACGCTCAAAGTATTGCACGGCGTGTTGTTAATGAAATTGGATACAATAAAGCTGCATACAAATTTGACGGCGATTCGTGTGGCGTTATTTCTGCAATTCACGAGCAATCTTCAGATATTAATCAAGGTGTTGAACGCGAAGACCCAATGTTGCAAGGTGCTGGTGACCAAGGAATGATGTTTGGGTACGCAGTAAACGAAACCGATAATTTTATGCCACTCACTCTTGACATTTCTCATCGTTTATTAGAAGTTCTTGCAGATGTGAGAAAAAACTCTAAAAAAATGCCTTATTTGCGTCCCGACTCTAAATCGCAACTTACTATTGAATACGATGCAAAAACTCATAAGCCAATACGCATTGATACTATAGTAATTTCTACACAACACGATGATTTAGGTATTTCTGATGCTGATATGCAAATGAAAATTGCAGAAGATTTAGAAAAGTATGTTATTAGCAAAACTCGAAAAAGTTACCCTGCACGCCTTCGTAAATTATTTGACCAAGGCTATAAACTTATGGTAAACCCAACAGGGAAATTCGTAATTGGTGGTCCTCATGGTGATACAGGATTAACAGGCAGAAAAATTATTGTTGATACCTATGGAGGACGAGGTGCACATGGTGGTGGTGCATTTTCTGGTAAAGACTCTTCAAAAGTGGATAGAAGTGCAGCGTATGCGTGCCGTCATATTGCTAAAAACATAGTTGCAGCAGGCGTTGCTTCGGAGTGTTTGGTGCAAGTTTCGTATGCAATTGGCGTTGCTGACCCTGTGAATATTTATATAAACACATATGGCACAAGCAAAGCAAAAAGAAAAACCGATGGTAAAAAATATACCGATGAAGAATTAGGAAATATCATTGCAGAAATGTTTGATATGCGACCAGCATCAATAGTAGCAAGATTTGGTTTAACAAACCCTATTTTTTTACCAACAGCATCATATGGGCATTTTGGAAGAGACCCATATAAACATACCGTAACAGTATTTTCAAATGGTAAAGAAATTAAAAAAGAAGTTGATTTCTTTGCATGGGAAAAACTTGATTATGTAGATGCTATAAAAGATACTTTCTTTTAAACACACACAAGCGGTGTGTGTACTCTATGCATGTTTCTTATATTCTATAACTACTCACCTTACGTATAGAATATGCGAAACATGCAGTTTTTTTATGTGTTTCTACATTAATTAATCCCGTACACAACGAACAGAAAAACTATTATCCTTATTGAGGATGCATCTGCCTAAAGAACTGTAATTGTAGTTTACGCGTCCCCCAGCATTATCGGCACTGAGATTGTAAGCTTCCCATTTTTAGGACAGTGGTTTATTATAATGTAATAAAGGTATTTCTTTTCTGGTAATGGGAGTACTGTCAGTAAAGCTTTCAGCCGTTTTTGCATGCAAAGCATTGTGGTTTTACACGGAATTGTAGGGCATTTCGGCTACGCTCAATGTCCACGCCCTGTATGGAAAATGTTTTAAAATATGGTTTTTGTTAATGTAGAATGATGAATAACATTACATATAAAAATAAAATACCACATTGAGGTAAACGGGCGACCACATAGGGGCGACCGTTGTCAAATGATGAACGAGGGAAAACATTGCATTCCTTTTCATTTGGAACGGGTTAAAACCCGTTCCTATTCAATTTAAATTGCCTGCTTTTGAATTGCCTCCTGCTTCAGCAGGAGGACTAATAAATAAATCCAATTCCATTATTGGCTTTAGATGTAAAAAAAATCATTCCGTTAGGAATGGAACCTGAAAAAAAAGAAGAATAAAAGAAAATAAAAAACATTTTATTTCTTATTCCCTTCATAGTATTTTGATATTTTTTATCTTTGGCAAAAAAAAATGTATCCCATTCACGATATACGAAATGATTTTCCGATTCTTTCACAGAAAATACATTCACACAATTTTATTTATTTAGATTCTGCTGCAACAACCCAAAAGCCTCAATGTGTTATAGATGCAGTTGTTGATATGTATTCCAAGTATAATAGCAATATTCACAGAGGCATACATAGTTTAAGTCAAAAATCTACAGAACTCTATGAAAACGCACGCGAAATTGTGCAGCATTTTATACATGCACCTCATAAAAACGAAATAATTTTTACAAAAGGAGCTACCGAATCTATTAATCTTGTTGCCTCTTCATTTGGAAAAACATACCTAACTGAGGGCGATGAAATTATTGTTTCGGCTATGGAGCATCATTCTAATTTGGTGCCATGGCAAATAATATGCGAAAAAAAACAGGCGGTGCTAAAATACATTCCGTTTTTTGAAAATGGCGAACTCGATATAGAAGCCTTTGAGCGATTGTTGTCGAAAAAAACAAAATTCGTTTCTATTATTCATATTTCTAATAGTTTAGGCACCGTTAATCCTATTAAACGTATTATTGAAAAAGCACACGCATACAATGTGCCTGTGCTTGTTGATGGTTCCCAATCAATTCAGCATGAACCTATAGATGTACAGGATTTAGGTTGTGATTTTTTTGTGTTTTCCGGACATAAAATATATGCTCCTAATGGAATAGGAGTATTGTGGGGAAAAGAAGCCTGGCTCGAAAAATTACCTCCCTATCAATCTGGGGGCGATATGATTGAAACAGTTACGCTCGAAAAAACTATTTATAATGATATACCTTTTAAATTTGAAGCCGGAACATCAAATTATGTTGCTGCACATGCACTTGGTGTAGCCTTAAACTATATGCAAAAAATAGGCATGCAAGCTGTTATGTTACACGAAAACAACTTAATGAAACATGCTACACATGCTCTTGAGGCTATAGACGAAATTCGTATAATTGGCACAGCCTCGCAAAAAGCGGGTGCTATTTCATTTTTATTGCAAGGAGCACACCCTGCTGATGTGGGGATGATTTTAGATAAACGCGGAATTGCAATAAGAACAGGAACGCATTGCACCGAACCCGTTATGCAATTTTATGGAATACCCGGTACTGCACGCATTTCTTTTGGTATGTATAACACTATACAAGAAATAGACGAATGTGTGGCTGTGTTACAAAAAATTGTGCAAATGTTTGCGTAAATTCTTTGCGGCATTCTGCGGTTAAAAGAAGGAAACCGCTAAGAACACTAAGTTAACCACAAAGGACACAAAGAAAAAACAAGATGAAAACTTTATGTTTACACTAAAAAAGTAACATACTACATATAGAAAAGGTAGTACAAACGTACAACACCACTCTGCGAACTTTGCGTAAATTCTTCGTGCACTCTGCGGTTAAAAAAAAGGAACCGCTAAGACCGCTAAGTTAACCACAAAGGACACAAAGAAAAAAACAAGATGAAAACTTTATGGTTACACTAAAAATGCAACATGCTACATATAGAAAAGGTAGTACAAACGTACAATACCACTCTGCGAACTTTGCGTAAATTCTTCGTGCACTCTGCGGTTAAAAAAAAGGAACCGCTAAGAACGCTAAGTTAACCACAAAGGACACAAAGAAAAAACAAGATGAAAACTTTATGGTTACACTAAAAAAGCAACATGCTACCATATAGGTAAAAACGAACACAAACGTACAACACCACTCTGCGAACTTTGCGTAAATTCTTTGTGCACTCTGCGGTTAAAAGAAGGAAAATTACAACAATGTTTTTTATCTATAAAAAAATTTGAAATACTAATTTTTTTTATCGTACTTTGTATTTCTTTAACTGAAATAAATATATGAAATAGAATCCTTTTGTGAAAAAATCTATTAATGTAAACATACCCAATTTATAAACTTTAATACCCCCTTTCATATGAAAAAAATTACATCTACTATTATGTTTATATGTGCTTTATTGTTGAGCATATACTCCTATTCGCGAAATGATGAAAACCATTGTGAATCAGCTATACCTGTTGAAGTTGGTGAGGCTATTTTTAATTTTGAAGAGGCATATGAAATAAATGACGGATTTCAGATTTACTATTCATATACAGCAGACAAGGATATTCGTATAGAAATAGATCTTTGTGATAGTACCTATTCTGCGTGGCGAGAGGTGTTTGAGACGTATTTAGGTTGTGATGAGAACTATTATTATGAAATTACTATTGATGATTGTGAATTCGGTGAGAAGAAAATTTATACTCTAAACAAAGGAGAAACATTATATTTTAATGTGGTGACACAAGGAGATGTTGATGGTATTAGTGAGTTTACTTTTTATATTAATGAAATAGAACCTCAACCAGGGGAATTATGTACCCTGCCTATTGAATTAACAAAGGAGGATGAGGGGGATTTGTATCGGAATTTTTCAATTGAACCTAATCAATTTATATCAAGATGGTACACATACACTGCAAACAAAGACGAGGTTATTGAGCTTTCTGCTTGTGGTAATGATTTGGATTGGGGGTATATTAATTTTAATATGTATTCAGAATGTTACAACACGAGTCAACCATACCAACCACATGGTGATAATTTTGACTCTTATCTTGATTATAAGGTGCAAGATTGTGAAGATAATCCTGCTTTGCAGCGTTTGATTTATACTATTCAAAAAAACGAAACAGTATATTTTTCTGTTGAGGGATATGTATATGAACCCACAAATTGGGAATTTACAACACGTGATTTTTATGATGGAGAGGTGTGCCATAAACCTATACCTGTGGTTGCAGACACAACGTATCGCACACCAGAAAATATGGATGAAATATACTATTCATACACTCCTATACGGGCTGGAGTGGTAACAGTTTCTCAAGCTACTCCTACTTACGTAGTTAGTGCAGGTGTAATGGCAACGAGTGAACAATGTGATAAATCTGCCGAAATTTTTGGATATGCTACAGGAGGAAAAGATTTGTTATTCCCTGTTCAGGCAAATCAAGAATATATAATTGTATGGTCTATAGACGATGAACCAAGCTCAAATTCAGAGCAAATTGAATGGACTATTGAATTAGACCCTACTGGAGAAATGCCTGATGGGTATTCTTGTAAGCAGCCAATACAATTAAAAACATCTGAAACGGAAATAGAATCAACAAGTAATATTGTATGGTTTGAATTTACCCCCGGAGAGGGTATGGTAGCATTACAGGCTGATCTTCAGAATGATGTTAGTGTGTTATTGTTTGATGAATGTTCGGTTCCTGTATCTGAAGATATGAAAGGAACGGTTGATTTTATATATACGAATAATGCACTTGTGTTTTGGTCAGAGGAAAATACAACCTACAAAATGCTGCTTGTTTTTAATGAGGAAGCACCGCAAGCCCATTATACTGTAAGCTATAGTTTACAAGCAGGTATGCAAAAACCAGAACATATTGTATGTAGTGATGCTGAAGTGATTGAAAAAACCGGAGAAATAACAACAAATATTGAATTTGAATATTGGTATCAATATACTCCTACAGAAGATGTATATCTTGAAGTGGTTGATCTACAGGAACGCTTTGATGACTTAGGTGTTGATGTTACATTGTTTACTGCTTGTTCGCAAGGGTTAGATGGTAATGATTACTCTGAATTAGCAGCTGAATATATGTATGATTACTGTCCTGAAATGCGGAAAAATACTATTTGGCAGCTTAATGCAGAGGAAACAGTATATATTCAATGTAAGGCAAACAATGCATATTCTGCACTTGTAAAATGGGAATTGCGTGAATCCCCAATACATAAAGTTGCAATAAAAACTATATCTACAGACTATGATTTTGCTAAGGCAGAAATAGATGAGGATAAGAAGGAAGTGAATTTACATCTGACACATTCTGCACCATTTCCACGATTCTCTTTACCTATTTACTTTGAATTAGAAGTTGGTAATACTATGCGGGATGAATCATTGTATCAAATATGTAGTGGCTCTATTCTTTTTGATACTGCTAATAGTAAGGAAGTTACATTACAAAGCTTGTATAATTTTACATCTGAAACATGGACAATTAATGTAGAACGACAAGAATTTGCTAGCAATGCTGCAGGTTTAATGGGTTTCCGTTCAGAAGCTATTGATAGCTATACAATTAACACAGAGGATAGTACTGCTACTCTTACTTTAGCATGGAATGCAGAGGAGTATTTAGAAGATTTACAAATTATAGTTTCTGCTGGTGCTTGGGTAAGTGATGGGGAGTTCTTTTTCGATGAGGAAGACGGTGAATTTACGATTACTATAGTTGCTGAAGATAGTGTGTCTCATGCAGAATGGACTGTGTATTATACTAAAACACCTGTACCAGAAGGTAGTACGTATGATAATCCGCTTATTGCTGAACGTGGACAAAATTCTGTAGCGTTTGCGAATAATGAAACAGAGAAGTATTATACATATACAGCACAAACCACAAGTTTTATTACGGTAAGTACATGTATGTATGCTCAGATATATCCACTTATTGAAATTTATGACGAAAATGATGGTTTTATTCTTATTTCTGAACCCGAAGATTGTGATTTTGGTAATGGACAAAAAATTACAGCCTATGTAGAAAAAGGACAAGAGATTGAAATAGTTATTAATCGCGAGGAGGGAGATGCTGAATATGCCGAATATGTAAACTTTATTCTTGAAGAAGAAAAAATTCCACTAATAGCTGATTTTAATGTGGAGTTATTATATATAGAAGGAGATGAACCTGTGGAGGGAGATGAGGTGTATGAGCTGTATGTGGGGGATGATGTACGTGTTAAAATTGAAGTTGAATTTGAATCTGAACCTGAATTTGAAATTCCTGATAATGCACTTGCACCAAATGTGGAAATGATGTCTCTACAAGGAAATACCCTTGAAGACTTAGATTATAATTATTTTAAAGTTATGTATCCCGGTGTAAGTGATATTATATACACCAGTACCGATGGCACAAAAATTACTAAAAAAGTTACTATAACTTCTAAGCTTAAACACGTTAATCTTACAGGTATTAATATTCTTGATGAGACCCTTAGTTTACGTGTTGGAGAAAGCTATGGATTTATTCCTGAATTTATACCTGAAAATGCTACTGATAAGAATCTTATATGGGTATCTCAAGATCCTACCATCGTAAAAGTTGATGAATTTGGAGTGGTAACAGCATTGGCAGCAGGACCAGCAACTGTTGAGGTATTACATAATGACGAATCCATGAGCCAGTGTACAATTTATGTATCTCCAGTTTCTGCAGAACGTATTGTTTTAAATAGAGATACTATAACTTTAGAAGAAGGTACCGTAAGTTCAGCGGTATATGCTACGGTATTGCCTGTAAATGCTGTTAATAAAGAAGTATATTGGGAAAGTAGTGATGAGAATGTGGTACAAGTTACGGAATCAGGATTGCTGCAAGCAATTTCTTTCGGTACAGCAGAGGTTCGTGTAGCTCTTGCTTCAGATACTTCAGATACTGCCATTAATGCTGTATTGCACGTTACTGTTACCGAACGCACTCCTGACAACACGGAATTGCAGGCAAAAGTAAAGTATGTTGACCAATTACTTGACATTATTAGGGATCGAGAAGATTTAATTGGAAATGATGTTGGGCAATACCCTGAATGGGTAGTAGATAGTCTTGAACAATATCTATCAGAAGTAGAAGATATTTTATATAATACAAATGCAACACAACTTCAAATAGAACAAGCACTTCAGGATTTGATAGATGCTGTGTTGCTTTTTGAACGTAGAAGAGTAGATTTAGTTCACATTGAATCTGTACATATTACTAAAGATACTCTTACGCTTGTGAAAAATGAAACAAAACAAATGTTTGCATCTCTTTACCCAACACATGCTACATATACCGAATTACAATGGCAGGTACAAAATACTGAAATAGCTACTATTAATCAATCGGGGGTTGTTACTGCACATAAAACAGGTTCTACCTATATATATGCGTTTTCACAAGATGGTTCAAATCTATCTGATAGTTGTTTGCTTATTGTAAAAACACCTTTAGTTTCTCTTTCTTTACCGCAAACTATTACGGTATTAGAACAGGAATCTGCTCCTTTATCTTTAAGAATAAATCCTTTAGATGCTGATGTTAAGGGATATGTATGGAGTTCCGATGATGAAAATATTGCTATTGTAAATTCACAGGGATTAGTAACAGGTATTCGCGAAGGTCTTGCTACAATTACGGTACAAGAAATTGCAACCGGACTTTCTGCATCGGCGGTAGCAATAGTTCGTCCACAAATAGTGAGTGTTGTTTCTGTTGAAATTGAACAAGATTCAATTGTGTTAAAAGTAGGCGAAACAAGCACGGTGTATCCTAAAGTGTTGCCAATAGATGCAACAAATAAAAATTATACATGGAGTTCATCTGAACGAAATATTGCGTATGTAAATAATAAAGGTGTTGTTACTGCATTTGATTTAGGTGTATCGTATATTTCTGTAGAAACTGAAGATGGAGGATTTACTGCTCAAGTAAAAGTAATTGTTGTGCCTTCTGATGCTCCAGTTGTGTTAGATATACCTGAAATTAGTGTTGAAATAGGAACAGAAGAGATTACCCTTTCACTTGCTGATATTATTTTTGATGATAATACTGATGTTGCTGATTTAAATGTTGGAATTGTTTCATCATCAAATAATGTTGAGGTAATTGTTGAAAATGGTATAATACAAATTATTCCTCGTAACCCTAATAATCCAATTTCAGAAATAATTGAAATTGCAATTACTGATGCTGATGGCCAAACTGTTGTGCTTGAAATTCCTATTGAAATTCTGCCAACTCCTAATGCTGATCCAGTGTGTAATCAAGATGAGATAATAGTAACAATTGTTGATGGTAGCACATTCCCAGAAATTGATTTAAGCATCTACTTTAGTGATGATTATACTAAATCTACAGATTTATTGTATGAAATCTTAGGCGCAAGTAATTATTTCCGTACCCTATTATCTGGAAGTGTACTTACTGTTTCTCGCTATGATGCAACTTGGATAGGCAGAGATACTATTACTATTGCAGTAACAGATGCAGGTGGGCATTCTACTTCGCAATATGTGGTGTTTGAAGTGTCTCAAGCTGATAATACACCTCCAACTCTTTCACCAATAGCAGAGCAGCTGTATAATACAACTACAAAAAAATATCCTACACTCGACCTTAAACAGTTTGTTGCAGATGATTATACATTACCTCATAATATTGCATGGTCGCATCTTGCGAATCCACGTGTAAATATTTCAATCAGAAAAGGTGTGGTAACAGCATTACCTGTAGATCCTAACTGGACAGGTTCTACAACGGTAACGTTTATAGCTACTGATGAAGAAGGTGAAAGTGCACACATATCGGTTGTGTATTCTAAAGCAACACAAACAGGTACTACATGGATTGCGTTACCAAAAATTTCATTTACTGCAAATCAAACTATTATAGCACCAGGCGAAACAGTTGGATTTACATCTTCAATTTCGGGAGCAACTTCGTGGATATGGCATTTTGAAAAAGGTACGCCATCTCAAAGTAATTCTCCAAATCCTTTTGTAGCATATTCTGAGCCAGGTAAATATAAAGTAAAACTTACAGCAGCGAATGAACATGGTATGGATTCTCTTGTGAAAGAGGAATATATTTCGGTGATAGGTATTAACCCTACAGATGAAATTGCATGTGTTGGCTCTCCTGTTACGCTTGAGGCTACTGTGTCGGCAGCAAACGGATATACGTTTGTATGGAGCACGGGTGCTACAACCGAAACAATTGTGGTTGAACCAAAGGAAACAACCACCTATTCGTTAATGATTCGTAAAGGATTGTTTGAATATCATGATAATATAACCTTAACAGTGCCTGATACACTTGTTATGCCTGCTGATAGAGCATTATGTTTTGGAAATACACACACGCTAACTATTGCAGGATTTGATGAGTATAATTGGAATTCAGAAGGTTGGACTACACAAGATTCTTACACAGTGTCAAAGGTAGGAGTAACAAATCTATCTGTTCGCGACCAATATGGCTGTGTTTCGTCTGATGATTTTGCAATAACAGCAATTAATCCTCTTCCAATTGTGAATCTTGGACCAAATCAAGAAATTTGTTTGGGTACATCTACTGTTCTTGATGCTGAAGGTACTGATTTACAATATGAATGGAGTACCTCAGAAACAACTCCAACAATTTCGGTAAATGAAGACGGAACATATTCTGTAACTGTTACCGATGTAAATGAGTGTTCTGAAACAGCAACTGTTGATGTTGCGGTATTACGTCCGTATGCAGAACAAATTGGAGTGGTTACATTTGCACAAGAAGACAATTCTGTAGTGGTGGCATGGGAGCGAACCGATAAACAACGTACTATGAAATATGAAGTTTTACGTGAAACATCGGTGGCAAATGAATTTGTAAAAATTGGAGAACTGCCTTTTGATGCTGAATCTTTATTTGAAGATACCGATGCTGATGCACGTATGAAATCGTTCCGATACAAAATTGCAACAATTGATTCTGTCTGCGAAAACAGAGTTGAAAGTGAACCACATCGTTCATTACACATTCAAAACAGTTTGAATACAAACTTTAAAGCAAACCTTTCGTGGAGAGCGTATGAAGGAGTTGATTTTTCTACCTATAAAATTTATAGAGGAACATCAAATACAAATATGGTAGAAGTTGATGCTATTACAAGTGATGCTACAAGTTGGACAGATTCTGATGTATATCAATTTGGTTGGGTATATCGTATTGCAATGGTGTTGCCCGAAATTGTGGAAACACGACATCCAATGTTAAAAGCTGAAAGTGGACCATATTCTCTTGCAATGAGTAATATTGCCGAAGCAGAAACAGCAATTGAAACAGATTTACTACATCAAATTGCAGTGTTCCCAACAGTTGCCGAATCATTTGTTATGGTACAAGTTGCAGATGCAATAACAAGCTATCAAATACAAATAGTATCAACACAAGGTGCTGTTGTGTATGCTACACCAATACTATCTGTAAAAGATGTAGAAATAGATGTGTCAGAATTTGCACGCGGTGCATATACATTGAGCGTAATAGCAAATGGTGCAAAAGCAAACATTCCAATTATTATAAAATAATTAGAAAACAGATATTGTATAAAAACCTCTTCAATTTTTTTGAAGAGGTTTTTTTATTGCACCATTCATCATGTAAATGTAGGGGCGCCCCTATGTGGTCGCCCGTTTACCCTAATTTAAAATTGAATAGGAATGGGTTTTAACCCATTCCAAATGGAAAGAATAGAATTAAATGGGATTTATCCCAAAATAAATATAAAAAACATGTCATTCATTGTGGCATGTAGGGCCGCCCCTATGTGGTCGCCCGTTTATCCCAATGTGGTGTTTTGTTTTATATGTAATGTTATTCATCATTTCACATTAACAAAATGCTTTTTTGAAAACATAATCATGCGGGGCGACTAAGGAATGAAAATAATGCTATTTTACATTAAGCATTCTCTACATTCATCATTAAAACACAATCCGTTAGGATTGCATCGCTCGGTAAAAATATAACACCCCCCCCCTTTTTTCACATTCCGTTAGGAATGTGTCCTTATTCAACGTCTTTAAAAATGTACTGCTCATCATATTCAACTTCAAACTTTTGTAACATCTCTAAATACTCTTCTCTAAATGTTTTCTTTTTATGATGTTGTTCTTGCATTGCAATATAATTACAAACGGCAGAAACCTGTGATTTTGCATAGGAAAATGCTCCATACCCTTCTTGCCATAAAAACTTACCATTTACTAATTTCGTTTCATTTATCCATTCCGAACTATCACGTTTTATTTCTTGTATTAATGTTGATAATGTTTGTGTAGGACGAAAACCAAATAAAATATGAATATGGTCGGACACTCCTCCAATGGCTAAAACTTTGTTTCCATGCTTTTGAATGATTGCAATAATGTATTGATATAATCGTTTTTTCCACGATTTTTGTATGCACGAAATTCGATTTTGAACTGCAAAGACAACATGAATATGTATTTGAGAATATGTGTTTGCCATAATTTTGTTTTTAATGTTGCGACTTTAATGAACTGCAAGGTAATTATTTTCTTTTTTATATCATGTTTTTATCGAATATATAATTTATGAAATTGTGATTTTATAAAAAACATTTTATTATCGCTATTCACCGCAATCCGTTAGGATTGCATCGCTCGGTAAAAATATAACACCCCCCCCTTTTTTTCACATTCCGTTAGGAATGTGTCCTTTCTTTAGGTTCCATTCCTAACGGAATGGAGGAGGGGCGTATCATACCTTTTCTACCGAGCGTATCATTCCTAATGGAATGATTTTTTTACATCATGGTTTGAAACAAAGCCCATGCAGAGCGACTAAGAAATGAAAACAATGCTATTTTACATTAAACATTCAACACTCTACATTCATCATTAAAACGCAATCCGTTAGGAATATTTTTTTATATATAAAAACAATTTCTGTTTAATTAATAATTTTTTATATATTTGCTGTGTGTTTTTCCCCACAATAGAACACGTAAAAGTTCGCATGTAGTACAATTAATTGATACCATAATTATGAAAAGAAAAATATACAAATTTAGAGCAGTGTTAATGATTACAATAACACATATATTTGTTTGCTCATCAATATTTGCTCAACTGCCACAAAAAATGAGCTATCAGGCGGTAATTCGTAATAGTGAAAACGCCTTAGTTGTGAATCAACGCATTGGCATGCAAGTTAGCATTCTGCAAGCTTCTGCAAACGGAACGGTGGTATATACCGAAACGCAAACTCCAACTACCAATAATCATGGTTTGGTAAGTATAGAAATTGGTAATGAGGCGGGGTTTGACGCTATTAATTGGGCTGATGATATTTATTTTATTGAAACTAACATTGACCCTACAGGAGGAACTAACTATACCATTACCGGCACAAGCCAGCTATTGAGTGTGCCATACGCTTTGCATGCAAAAACGGCTGAAAGCCTTACAGCTAGCATTACCGAAAGCGACCCTTTATTTACTGCATGGGATAAAGATTATAATGATTTAATTAACACACCAGACATTCCCACAATTCCTATTAATGTGAGTCAGTTTGTAAATGATGCACGATATATTTCAAACTATATTGTGAGCAAAGAAGATGTAACACAGCATCAAGCAGCAATACACATTACCGAGAGTCAAATTTCTGATTTGGGAAGCTATATTACAGAAGAAAGCGACCCTTTATTTACCGCATGGGATAAGGATTATAATGATTTGATTAATACACCAGATATCCCCACAGTTCCTATTAATGTAAGTCAGTTTGTGAATGATGCACGATATATTTCAAACTATATTGTGAGCGAAGAAGATGTAACACAGCACCAAGCAGCAATACACATTACCGAGAGTCAAATTTCTGATTTGGGAAGCTATATTACAGAAGAAACACAAAGCCTTGCAGATGTTTTAAAGGTAGATAATTCTGCAGACAACACACAAATAAAAAATGTACGCAACCCTACCGATGCACAAGATGTTGCCACCAAAGCGTATGTTGATGAGTTATTGGCAAGAATTGAAGCATTAGAAAACTCAGAACCTATAATTCTTGCTAATGGTTTTGTTGACGAAAGAGATGGTAATCATTATAATATGGTAAAAATAGGCAACCAAATATGGATGGCAGAAAACTTAAAATACTTACCAAGCGTGGTTGGTCCAGAAACAGGCTTATACACAGAGCCATATTATTATGTGTATGGATATGATGGAACTAATGTTGATGAGGCTAAAGCTACAAAAAATTATCAAACGTATGGTGTTTTATATAATTGGGCTGCAGCAATGAATGGGGAAGAAAGTAGTAATGCCAACCCAAGCGGAGTACAAGGCGTATGCCCTGCGGGCTGGCATGTACCTTCCTATGCAGAATGGACTGAGCTAACTGACTATTTGGGAGGTGCAAGTGTAGCTGGAGGTAAGCTAAAAGAAGCTGGCACAACACATTGGTGCAGCCCAAATACTGGAGCCACCAACGAAACTGGATTTACCGCTCTTCCAGGTGGCTACCGTTTCAATTATGGTACATTCCTCAATATTGGAGGCTACGGTTACTGGTGGAGTGCTACGGGCACTGCAGCACTCGCTCGGAACCGTAACATGGACTACCATGACAGCTATGTAGGCAGCTACTACGGCAATGAGGAGGTTGGTTTTTCCGTACGTTGTGTAAGGGATTAATTTATTTGATTCATTTGACTATTTGATTTATTTGTTTATGTACCGCCTTAGGCGGTAAATTTTTTTTTGAATATTATGGTTAAAAAAACGCTAACCCCTCACCATTAAAATGCAATCCTAACGGAATGATTTTTTTATTACCCCTCCTGCTGAAGCAGAAGGCAATTTAAATTGAATAGGAATGGGTTTCAACCCATTTCAAATGGAAAGAATAGAATTAAATGGGATTTATCCCAAAATAAATATAAAAAATATGTCATTCATTGCGACACGTAGGGGCGACCCTATGTGGTCGTCCGTTTACCCCTACGTAACACCCCGTTTTTATATGTAATTTCTATTCATCATTAAAACGCAATCCGTTAGGATTGCATCGCTCGGTAAAAATGTTAAAGGTTTAAGGGTTTAGAGGTTTAAGGGTTTAGGGGAGTCGCAAAAACGCAAAGAAAATCTTAGCGACTTAGCGACTTGGCGAGAGATTTTTTATCGTGGAGTTGTTTTTAAAGGTTTAAAGGTTTAAGGGTTTAAGGGTGTAGGGGTTTAGAGGTGAATGAAAAATGAAAATAATGTCATTTTACATTAACATAATGTTTTTTTGAACCAACAACCATGCGGTTAAACCGCACCTATACCTAAGAAATTAAAAAAAGAAAGAAGATATTCTTTTTCATCATTTCTATTATATATATATTTGCCCAAATAGCTGTGTATATAATTTTGCAATTGCTACCCACAACTATAATAATACATACAAACCAGTATGGTAAAAAATATAACATAGCAATGTCTAAACAAAACAAACTCATTACCTTATTATTTAAAACATTATGAATAAATATACTAAAATTGTTGCTACCATTTCAAATCATCGTTGCGAAGTTGATTTTGTTCGTGAATTATTTGAAGCCGGAATGAGTGTAGTAAGAATGAACACTGCTCATCTCGATTTTGAAGGGCTTGATAAAATAGTAGATAACGTTCGCCAAGTGTCAGACGATATTGCCTTTTTGGTTGATACCAAAGGTCCAGAAATTAGAACCACAGCAAGTGATGCCGATGTGATATTAAAGGCAAATCAAAAAATTATATTAGCAGGAAATTCTACCGAAAAAACAACGTCTGAAATAATTAATGTGTCGTACAACAATATTGTAGAAGATGTGAATATAAACAGCGAAATACTTATAGACGATGGCGAATTGGCACTTTTGGTAGAAAGCAAAGACGATAAAAATCTTTATTGCAAAGTATTGAATGACGGAGTTTTAGGAAGTCGAAAAAGTGTAAACGTGCCGGGCGTAAGAATCAACTTACCTTCATTAACAGAAAAAGATATTGCTAATATAGAATATGCTATTGATAAGGATTTAGATTTTATAGCACATTCTTTTGTGCGGAATGCTCAAGACGTAAAAGACATTCAAAAAATGCTTGATGCTAAAAATAGCAAAATAAAAATCATAGCAAAAATTGAAAATCAAGAAGGTGTAGAAAATATAGATGAGATTTTAGAAGAAGCTTACGGCGTAATGATAGCCAGAGGAGATTTAGGAATAGAAATCCCACAAGAAAAAATACCGTTTATTCAACGCCTATTGATTAGAAAGTGCGTAGAATCTAAAAAACCAGTAATTGTAGCTACACAAATGCTGCATAGCATGATAAAAAACCCTCGTCCCACACGTGCCGAGGTTACAGATGTGGCAAATGCAATATATTACCGCACCGATGCTATAATGCTTAGTGGCGAAACAGCCTATGGTAACTATCCTGTAGAAGCCGTTACAACTATGGCAAAAATTGCTGCAGAAGTAGAACTTGCTAAAGATTCGAGAAACGATATCCCTGTAGATTTAGTAAAACACGACATTACTGCGTATTTAGCAGATACTGCCGTAAAAGCCTCTAAAGAAATTGACATAAAAGTTGTTTTAACCGATAGTTTAACCGGAAAAACTGCACGATATTTAGCTGCATTTAGAGGAACAATACCAGTAGTAGCACTTTGCTACAACAAAAGAGTTGGAAGAGAATTAGCAATGTCGTATGGCGTATTTCCTTATTTGGCTGAAAACGGACGTTCCAAGAGCGAGATAATTTATAATTCGCTTATGATGCTAAAAGAAAAAGGAATTTTGGTTGATACCGACCAAATAGCATATTTAGGCGGAAGTTTTGGTATTGGAGGCGGCACTACATATCTCGAAATAATTACAGTCGAGGGCTTGTTAAATAAAATTGATACAATGTAGGGGCAACCACGTAGAGGCGTCCTTTTATCCCTATGTAATACTCCATTTTCACATATTATTTTCATTCCTAACGGAATGGAGGAGGTGGGGGATGTCATGCCTTTTCTACCGAGCGTATCATTCCTAACGGAATGATTAAAAAACTATATTTTGAAACAAAGCCCATGCGGATAGACCGCACACTCAGCTAAGGAATCGTAAAAAATCACGAAATGAATACGCAGTTTTAGCAACTTGCCCATGTAAGAAATAAATTATTATTATTCAGTCTTTGTAAGCCAGTCTATTGCGTTTATTTTTTTTATTCCGTTGTATGTGCCTGTTTCGTAATCCATTGTGATTAAAAGTTTTTCGTGATGGTCTGCAATACTGTGAAATGGAGCTAACTCACGCTCTAAGGTCGTTGCGTTTTGTACTGTTTGCGATACTTGTATGTATTGTGTAAAACCTTCGTTATTGCGTACAACAAAATCAACCTCTAAATTATTGGTTTTTCCTATCCATACTTGGTTATTTCTGCGTTTTAACTCAAGATAAATTATATTTTCAAGTAAATGTCCTGCATCGCTTGCCAATTCTTTCCCAAGTAATGCGTTTCGAAAACCTAAGTCCACCAAATAGTATTTTTCTTGCGTTGCCAAATGTTGTTTGCCTTTAATGTCATATCGGTTTACTTTGTAAAACAAATAGGCTTCAACCAGAGTGTCAATGTACTTAGATACCGTTTTGTTGTCAATTTTCTTTTTGTTTGCCGTTAAAACTTTGGCAATGCTTCCCGCTGAAACTCTTGAACCAACTGAATCTATTAAGAAGGTTACAACTTCCTGATATGATTCTTCGGCATAAATAGTATAGCGTTTTGAAATATCGTTTTCGTAAATATTATTGAAAACTGTTTGTAAATATTCATTTGCAAAATGATTCCCATCTGCTGAAAGCCCTACAGCTTCGGGGAAACCTCCCGTACGCACATATTCAGCAAAAGCACGGTCAGGATTTGTAGTTTTTCCTGTGAACTCTAAATATTCGGCAAAAGAGAAAGGCAATACATTTAGTTCATAAGCTCTGCCTGTGAGCAAAGTTGCCAATTCACTTGATAATAAAAATGCGTTTGAACCTGTAACGTACAAATCTATATTTGGGTGAACATACAAGCCTTCCAACAGTTTTTCAAAATCTGGAACGTTTTGCACTTCATCGATAAACACATAATTGGTTACGTTTTTTTTGAGATGCTTGATGATATAATCGTAAATCTCTTTCCAATTTTTTTCAGCTAAAAACCGAAATTCGAGCATATCCATATTGATAGACAAAATGGATACTTTGTCGTTTTCTTTTCGCAACAAGTCTTGAAATTGCATCATTAAAGTTGATTTCCCACAACGCCTAACGCCTGTGGCAACCTTAATAAATTCTTATTTTTAAGAACATTAAGTGTATCTAAATACTGTTTACGAGCTATTGTTTTCATAAAGCAAAGATACACGAAATTCCTAAAACTATTCAAAAATAAAAACTTTTAGGAATTTAAAAGTCGTTTTTTTAATATGTGATTGTTCGCTACGTATGATATGGTCAAAAAAATTGCGTTGCCACAATGTTCCATTAAATCGTTGCCAATCATATTGTTTTACACTTGTACGAGATTTTGGTTAAAAATTATATAAAAATCAATAGGAATGGGTTTTAACCCGTTCCTATTTGAAAACAAAAGAAATCCGAAACGCTAACTCCTCATCATTAACACACATTCCGTATAGGGGTTTAGAGGTTTAAGGGTATAGGGGTTTAGAGGTTTAAGGGTATAGGGGTTAAGGGTTTAGAGGTTTAGGGGTAGTCGCAAAAACGCAAAGACAACCTTAGCGACTTAGCGAGAGATTTTTTATCGTGGAGTTGTTTTTAAAGGTTTAAAGGTTTAAAGGTTTAAAGGGTTAAGGGGTTAAGGGTTTAAAGGTTTAAAGGTTTAAAGGTTTAAGGGTTTAAGGGTTTAAGGGTTTAATGGTTTAGAGGTATAGGGGTGAATGAAAAATGAAAAAAATGCCATTAAGCATTAAGCACTCTACATTAAGCATTAAAAAAAAGCATTGATATAATTTTTAATGTATATTTACACACTTCATATTACATATATGTTTATGCTACGCATTGCATTCTTTTTTAGCTGTATGGTAATTGCCACCTGTGTTTATTCACAAAAACAGGCAACAGGTGTTGTATTAGATAGCATTTTGCACAAACCCGTTTCTTTTGCTTATGTGTACAATGCTTCGCATAGCTATTTAACACTTTCCGACTCAACGGGACATTTTTCCTTACCTGCAAACGTAGGCGATACCCTTGTAATTTCATCAATAGGATATTATTGGCACAAACATTTTGTGAATTGTATTGATTCTCTCGAAGTGTTTTTAGAACCGCAGGTATATGTTTTATCTGAAGTGAAGAAATATGCAACTTTACCGTTTCACGAGCTTAGTCAAAAGATTCTTTCAATACCTTTTGAAAAAGACAGTTTACATTTAGGGATTACATACGAAAAATATTTCCCTATGAAAGAATACATACCTGGGTCGCTATCGTATTCCATTGACGGATTAATTACCGCTATATATAGTTCAGTAAATCGTCATGCACGCAATCAAATTAAAGCCTTAGAACTTATTCAAAATGCACACACCTTAGTGCAAATAAACCAAAAGTTTTCAAAAGAAATTGTACAAGAACTTACCAATCTACCACACGAATATCTTGATGAATTTATTATGTTCTGTTCCTTTTCCGATGAGTTTTTATTGCACACCTCCGAGTATGTTTTGTATGCATATATGTATGCAAAATTTGATGAGTTTCTTATAATGCACCCGCATCTTCAAAAATTATAATCATTGTTGTTAAACTCATGTGCTTTGTAAAGTTGCTTCAATAGTAAAAAAAGAGTAATGAACATTTAATATATTCTGTGGTTATACAAGGAAAAACATATTAAACAATCACTCTGCAAACTTTGCGTAAATTCTTTGCGAACTTTGTGGTTAAAAAAAATGAGTGGTTTTTGCCTACTTTACATTCTTGTTTCAAAAATATATTCATATAGTTTTTTATTGGACAATAGTGAATTATAACGAAAAACTTTTTTTAATTCTTTATATTACTTTTTTTAATGTAGAGAGTGGGCAGGCAAAGTTTAATCGCATATATCCCTCGCCTCCCTTTCCAAACGAAACCCCATCGTTTAATCCAATTCCTGCTTCAATAAGTCGATTCCGAATTTCTGCATCAGAATATTGCAAGGCACTAAAGTTAATCCACGCTAAATACGTAGCTTCGGGAGGGGTAAATGTAAGAGGCGTGTTTTGCAAACTATCTTGTATATATTCAATATTGTGTGTAAGATATTGCAACAATTCTTCTAACCATGTTTCGCCTTTTGTGTATGCAGATTCAAAAGCAGTTAAGCCCAACAAATTTATACCGTGCAAATGGTTTTGTTTTATGTAATTTTTAATTGTTGTATTGAGCAGCGTGTTTTGCGTAATAATAGCAGAAATATTTAAACCAGCAATATTAAATGTTTTACTGGGTGCTGTAAGTGTAATTGAATTTTGGGCAGCATATTCAGAAAGCGAAGCCCAGGGAATATGTTTTTTTCCGAACATAATATCAGCATGAATTTCATCTGAAATCACAAGAATATTATGTTGTTTACATATAGCAAGCAATTCTTCTAATTCGTTTTTATTCCATGCACG